>WNFL01266922.1_pt2 | contig 19449 bp, 19 predicted proteins | sample 5400361 | NCBI WGS metagenome assembly WNFL01 (sample SAMN13153351, study PRJNA577476) | soil metagenome | isolation source: 40 cm soil on Douglas fir-dominated hillslope | place: USA:California | collected 2013-09-17
AATGAATATGGCGCCGAACTGGTGCGCGATCATCCCACCCGCTACGTGCAACTCGTCTACATGCCGTTGCCGGATGTGGATGCGACGCTGAAGGAACTCGCCTATGGCTTCGACACGCTCAAGGTCATCGGCGCCGGCTTCGCCACGAGCTATGGCGACAAATATCCAAGCGATGCGGTCTTTGCGCCGGTGTTCGAAGAGCTGAACCGGCGCAAGGCGATCGCCTATTTCCATCCTCTGGCGGCAGCCTGCTGCACCCGTCTATTCCCCACTCTCCCGCAAGAAGCCAATCTGGTCGAGATCCCTTACGACACCGCGCGCGCGGTGATGGGCTTTCTCTTGACCGGCGCGTTTCTGCGCTATCCCGACATCAAATTCGTGTTCTCGCATTCGGGCGGGGCGATTCCAATGTTCGCGGGGCGATTCAACCGTCTCTTGCAGACGACCGATCTTTCGAAGGTCGCGCCCAACGGCCTTAATGCCGAATTCCGCAAGCTCTATTACGAGACCGCCAATGCGAGCTCGCCACCGACGATGGCGGCGCTGCTGAAATTCGCCCCCATCAGCCAGGTACTATTCGGGAGCGATCATCCCTATGTTTCGGACGCCGACAATATGACAGACCTGAAAAGCTGCGGGCTCAGTCAGGCGCAGATGAACGCGATTCTTTATGAGAACGCCGAGCGTCTGGTACCGCGGCTCAAGGGATGAGACCGGCTTAGTGCTTACGTATCGACTCAGCTTGATTCGCGGCCGCCCACCGTCACCGATTTGATCAGTGCGAAGACCTGTGTGCCAGGCTTAAGATCGAGCCGTTCCAGCGAACGGCGTGTGATGCGCGCAATCAACAGCGCGCCATTTAAGCGAAGCTGGACATCGGCGTTGGGCCCATCCTCGCGGATCGCGGAAATTTCAGCGGCGAGGATATTGTTTGCGCTAAGCCCTTCAGGCCGGGTCAGCGCCAACATCACGTCATCCGCATCGATGCGTATACGGACCTTGTCGCCGATGGTGCGTCCGATATGCGGCACCACCAAAATTTCTCCGTCGAAAGCCAGTTCCGTGAGCCCGTGCGGTTCGTCGTGGCGGGCGATCTGGGCTTCGAGAACCGCGCCGGGAAGGCGATGCTTGCCGGTGAAGAGATCAAGGCGCGCCGTCACGTCGAAGAGCGATCCTTCCGCGACGATGCGGCCCTCGTTCAGCACCACCATGCGGTCGGCGAGGCGCGTGACTTCGTCGAGCGCGTGGCTGACATAAAGCATGGGGATCTTCGTCTCCTGGACGAGACGCTCGAGATAGGGAAGGATTTCCGCCTTTCTCAGCGCATCGAGCGCGGTCAGCGGCTCATCGAGGAGAAGTGCGCGCGGGCCCATCAGAAGCGCCCGCCCAAGCGCCACGCGGGCGCGCTCCCCGCCCGAAAGCGTACGCGGCTTGCGCGCGAGAAGCTCCTCCAATCCCAGAAGCGCAATCACCGCGTCGATGGTTTGGTCCTGCGCGCGTGCCGCGGCGCGGCGCCAGCCATAAAGCAAATTGGCGTGCACGTTCATATGCGGGAAGAGACGCGCGTCCTGAAACACGATGCCGACGCGTCGGTCGCGCGCCGGCACGAAGATTCTGCGCTCGCTATCGAAGAGAACCTCGCCCCCCAGCGCGATGCGTCCGGACTGCGGCCGAAAAAGTCCGGCAATCGCCGCGAGCACGGTGGATTTGCCCGCTCCCGACGGGCCAAACAGAGCAGTCACGCAAGGAGACTCGCCAAACTCGAAAGCCGCGTCGAGCGTGAAGTCGCCGAGCCGATGCTGCAGCGTCACGCCGGCCTTCATTGCCCGATAAGCATCCGCGTGCGCCCCGCCACCCAATCGGCGAGGACAAGTCCGGCAAGCGCGAGCATGATGGAAAGCGCGGCAAGGCGGGCCGCCGCCGCTTCGCCGCCCGGAGCCTGAATGGCGGTGTAGATCGCGAGCGGAATCGTGCGCGTTTCTCCCGGAATGTTGGAGACAAACGTGATGATGGCACCGAATTCGCCGAGGCAGGCCGCGAACGCCGTCACCAGACCGGCGAGAATTCCCGGAGCGGCGAGCGGAATATAGAGGCTGAGCAGACGGTCGAACGCACCAGCGCCCAAAGTTTCGGCTGCTTCCGCGAGCCCACGATCCTGCGCTTCGAGCGAGAGGCGAATGGCCCGCACTTGAAACGGAAATGTCAGGATGGCTGCCGCCAGCGCCGCGCCCGTCCAGCTGAACACAAAACGGATGCCGAAATTTGCGAACAGGAACGCGCCCAACGGCGCACGCGTCCCGAATGAGATCAGCAGCAGATAGCCCAGCGCCACAGGAGGAAGCACCAGGGGCAAATGGATCAACCCATCGACCAGAGGCTTGCCGCGAAACCGGCACCGCGCCAGCAGCAGCGCGGCGAAAAAGGCGAAGGGCAGATCGGCGAGCACGGCGACGAAAGCGACGCGCAGGCTCAAGTCCAGCGCCTCCAGCTCCGCTGCGGTGAGAAACCCCTCCATTCGCGCATTTAGCGCGAATTCCGCACCAAGCGCGAGGGCGACCCGCGCCCAAACGAAAGCGGGGCACGGCGATCACCATGCCCCGCTCTATTCATGCACGGTGGTGTTCAGGCGGCGCCACGCCTGCCGTAAAGCGCCCAGACATGCGCGACCTGGCCACCGGCGCCACCAATCGCGGCCGCCTTGTCGAGCGCCGCGAGGGCTTCCTGGTTCTTGCCGGCAGCAAGAAGCGCGATGCCGAGAGTCGTTTGCGCGTCGGCCGCGTCCTTCAACCCGCCCTTTTCGATGCCCTTCTGAAGGGCCGCGATGGCTTCGTCATGCCGTCCATAAGTGTAATAGGACTCGCCGAGCTTTACGTCGATCTCCCCATTGGTCTGCTTGGCTGCTTCCGCCGCAAGCGCGGGCAGTGCCTGCTGGTCGCGAGCGAGGAACATATTGGCCTGAGTGAGCAGATCGCCCGGCTTGTTGGCTTTAGTCAGGATCGCCTTGGCTTCCGCCGGCAGGCCGTTCTGCAGATCGATCGTGGCCATCGCCAGATAGTCGGTGTCCTTCATAGTCCCTGTCAGAATGCTCAGGCGATAAAGATTGAGCAGCTGATGGTCCGAGATGCCCGTCGTGCCAAGCGCGAAGTCCATGACTTGACCCCAAACTTCCGGCTTGGTCGAGACCGAGGCGAGCTGGTCCAACGTCTGACGCGCGCCTGCCTCGTCCTTGTTCTTGATCTGAGCATTCAAGAGCAGGCCGAGCACGTCTTCGGTCGGCTTCATGTTGGCGGCGACCTTGGCGGCGATTTCCGCCTTCGCCGCGGTTGCCGCATTCGCGAAATCGTTGGTGTTGTAATAGGATTGAATCAAGACGAGGTATCCCGTGTCGTCCAGCGGCTGCAGCTTTTGCAGCTCGGACGCGTCTTTGAGCACGTTGGGATAGTCCATCGCCTGATAATTCAGCCGCATAGCGATGCTGTACATGCCCGCCTTTTCGGCATCGGGCGCCCCGCCGGATGCGATTTGCCGGTTATAGGCAACGGTGGCCGCGGCGTAATCCGGCATGGGCTGATTGATGGCGATGAATCCCATATATTTCGTGACTTGGTATTCTTCGAACGGCGTCTTATCCATCACCGCATCGGCTTCTTTGACCTTGGCGAGCGCGCCGGCAAAATCCTTCATGTCGGTCAGCTTCATCGCGTCGTTTAGCGGTTTGCCAACCGGAATGCGCACTTGAGGCCCCGTGACCTTCGCGGCATCGGCCTTTGCATTGGGGCCATTGCGCGCCGGCACTGCAGCATAGGCCGGCATCAGCGCGGTCACGGCGGTGGCTGACGCGGCGGAGACGAGAGCGGCCATTGCGGCGCGCCGAAGAATTTTGTTCATGGTTTTCCTCTTCCTAAGTCCACGCGGAGGTCGGGGGAGGCTTAACCCGCGACCGGCCAACCGCTCCATCTAGCTCATACGCATGGCGGGCCCATTTTGGACCCGCGATGCCAATATAGATTCCGCAATTTTATGGCAACCTAATGGCGGATTCTACCCCTTGCGGGCGTAGATCGACCATAGTCTTGCAATTGGGGCTTCCTTGCTGTTCCGGGCAACCGAATCGAAGGCAGCGACCGCCTCCGGCTTTTTGCCTTGGGACAGCAGGACATGGCCGAGAGCGACTTTGGCAGCTTCGGGATCGGCGAGCTTGCCCTTGGTCATGCCGGCCCTTATGGCATCCTCGCCTTCCTTGGCCTTGCCCATCGACCAATAGATAAGACCGAGCTTCACGCTGGCATTGGCGTCGGCCGGGGCTTTTTTCTGCAAATCAGCCTGGACGCCCACATTCGTGGCGGTGTCGTCACTGATCTTCTTAAACAGCCGTGTCACCCGTTCGTTGTTCTGCACCGCCTTGGCGGCGATCCCCTTATCGAGCGCCACCTTCGCTTCTGCCGGGTAGCCCGCGATCAAGCTCTCCTGGGCGAAGTCCAAATAATCGGAATCTGCCTTCAGATCACCGAGCGCAAGGCGCAGCCGTAGGATGTCGAGCGTCATTTCGTCGTTCATGCCCTTTTCGTTGCGGGCCAGCTGCAACAGATCGTGCCAATATTCCAGCTTCGGATAATTGAGCACCAACTGTTCGAGCGCCGCGCGGCGACCGACCGGGTCATTCATCTTGAAATAGACCGCCTGCTGGAATTTCAGTGCGGCTTCGGGCGGGTTGGGAGCCTTGATCAGAGGCTCGGCCTGGGCCAGCGCCTCTTTATATTGGCCCGCATTCATCATCTGGCCGGCGATGTAGAGGCGCGTATCGGCGTCGAGATTGCCGCCCAGCTGGTTGGCGTATTCGGCCACCTTGGCCTTGTTTTGCATCTGGTTGGCAACCGAGAGCGCCTGCTTCAAATTCTCAGTCTTGTTGCCTTCGTTGGCCGCGATGTTCTTGTCGATCTGGGCCAGCGCCGCAGGGTAATCCTTGGCCGAGATCGCGTAGGATATGATCATGCCGTGGATGATGCGGGTCAGCTCCGCCGGCTTGCCACTCATGCCATCCGCCGTCTTGGCTTTGGCGAGCGCTTCGGCGAAACGGCCGGCCTTGAAGTCGGCCTGCGCGCCGATCACTGCGTCCGCGAGGGGCTTGTTGTCGGCCGGCAAATTGATGGCGGCAGCGGCGTAAACTTGTGTAGACGAAACCAGGCCGGAAGCCGCAAAAACCGCAGCGCCCATCAGGAACGCCGCGGGTATCGCGCGTATGATCTTCGAATTCATCGGTTCCTCTCTCGTTCGGGCGGCACCGCCTTAAGCGGTACCGTCTCTAAACGCCCCAAAACCCTTGGCAAACTTTACTGGATATATTGATCGGTGCCCACAAAACCAATCTTGGAGACGCCCAAACGCTGGGCGTCGGCAAGCGTACGGGCGACCGCATCGTACTTCGCGAGGCGGTTCGGCCGGAGATGAACTTCAGGCTGCGGAATCTGGTTCGAGATATCTTGGAAATATTTGTCTAGCTGGGCGCGGCTACCGACCGGCGTGCCGTTCCAGATCGGCGTGCCATCGAAGTCGATTTCGAGATCCACGACGACTGGCGGCGTCGTCGGCGGAGGGGGATTGGCCTGTTGCTGGGGCAGATCCAACTTCACCGCGTGCGTCTGAATGGGAATGGTGATGATCAGCATGACCAGGAGCACGAGCATGACGTCGATCAACGGCGTCGTGTTCATCTCCACCATGACTTCATTGTCGCCGCCGGCTGATCCAACGCTCATCGACATGGCGCGTTACCTCTCTTGTCTTTCTAACTCAGAATATCTTCTGCTCGGGGTTGGTGATGAACCCAACCTTCAGCATGGAAGAGCGCTGCAAATCGGCTAGCACGCGGCCAATGGCTTCGAAACGCGTTTCCTTATCGCCACGAATATGGACTTCGGGTTGCGGCACTTTCACCGCAACCTCTTTCAGCATGTCGAGCAATTGATTGTTTTCGACCGGCGCGTCGTTCCAATAATAATTGCCGTTCTTATCGACGGCGATCGTGATGTTCTCGGGCTTGGTGATGGTGACGATGTTGCTGGCCACCGGAAGAGTGATCGGCACCGACTTGATCACCACCGGAATGGTGATCAGGAAGATGATCAAGAGCACGAGCATGATGTCGACCAACGGTGTCGTATTGATGGTCGAGTTGATCTCGTCTTCCTCGTCGCCGCCGCTGGGCAAACTCATCGACATGACAAACGTCCTTTCGAATTACGCCAAGTTTCCGGCTTAGCGCTTGGACGACAGCAGATAGGTCTGGAGGTCGTTCGCAAAGGAGCGGAACTTCTCGGCCAGCACCTTGTTGCGGCGAACCAGGAAGTTGTAGCAGAGCACCGCCGGCACCGCGACCGCGAGACCCATCGCCGTCATGATGAGCGCCTCACCCACCGGACCGGCGACCTTGTCAATCGAGGCCTGGCCGGCAATACCGATGGCGGTCAACGCGTTCAGAATGCCCCACACCGTTCCGAACAATCCGACGAACGGGGCCGTCGAACCCACCGAAGCGAGGAAGGAAATACCGCCGCCAAGCCGCGCATTTTCCTCTTCGACTGCGCGCTGCAGGGACATCTGCACCCAGTCGGCCTGGCTGAGCATGCCGCCCTGGCGCGCCATTGCCTGCTGACCGCGCTCCGCCACGTTGCGGAACACGTTGTTCTTACCGAGCTTGTCGATACCTTCTTCCAGGTTCCCGGCGGTCCAGAATTTCTTTTCCGTCGTCTTGGCCTGGCTCATGAGCCGAGCCTGCTCCCAATATTTGGTGAAGAAGATGTACCAGGTGCCGAGCGACATGACCGCAAGAAGGCCAAGCACGCCTTTCGACACGAAATCACCGCCTGCCCATAGGGCGCCAAGGCCATAGGGATTTTCTACGGTGGCCGTGGTCGTCGGCGGGGTGACGCCGGCGGGTCCGGCTGCGGCGTCGGCAGGTGCCGTCGCTGCGGGGGCCGCGTCGGGCGGCGGGGTCTGCGCGCTGACCGGGGCAACGGCCAGCATGAAAGCGACGAAGGCGGAAGCGATCGTCAAGGTCTTCGCGTTCATTATACTCTGCTCCGTTTTCTAATAAGGACGCCTCTCGCGTCCGCCAGTGCACAAACTCTTACGCTGTCAGATGTCACAGAAGCCCGTTGGAAACGGCATTCCGATAGATCATTTCAGCGCGAAGATAACTTCCGCGGGTAGCGAAACAGCCACCGGCTTGCCGTCCTGCGTCGCAGGTTTGAACTTCCAGCGCTTCTTCACCATCGTGCAAGCGGCGTCGTCAAGACGCGGCTTGCCGCTCGGCGTTGTCACGGCGCATTCGGTCACGGAACCGTCAGTCGCGATCGTATATTTGATCGCAACCTTGCCTTGCTCCTGCAAGCGAATGGATACGGGCGGATAATCGTCTGCGGTGACCTGATGACTCGTGGTCGGCGTCGGTGCTGTCGGCGGCGGCGGCGGCGGCGGCGGCGCGGCGGCGACAGGGGCCGGCGGTGCGGGCGGCGGCGGCGGCGTGTTGGTGATCGCCGTGGTCACGGGCGGCGGCGGAGCTTGCGCGAGGTTGATCGTCACCTCTGGTGCAATCGAGACAACCGGCGGCGGCTTGAAATCCGGCGGCGGCGGCGGCGGCGGAAGATCGTTCTTGACCTCTTCTGTGGTCACCACCGCTTTGATGTTTTCACGCAGAAGCGCGACCGTCGAATTGGCCAGGCCGGTCGCCAGCGCATAAATCGCGAAGGCGTGAAATACCAGCACGAAAATAATTCCGGGCCACCGGTTTTTCTTAATGGGCTTCCCATGGACGGGACGAAGTTCTTGAAGTGCTGTCATCGCTCAAAGTGCCCGAAAAAAGCTGATCCGCCACGATGGCCAAAGTAGACTTTGGCTCCCCTACAGGTCACGCCTGCAGGTTTCTTCCTCTTAAACCATCAAGAAGGATTTTAACATCCTCTTCAAGATGGTCCATACCCTTGCGGGTCTTAACCCTACCCTTCCCAGGAGGATCGGTCGAGTTGGTCTCGGCACCCCGATCCGCGGATCGTGTCCCACCCGGGGGCGCGATCCAAACTTTTCGCCACGAGTCCGGACGTTCAAGTCCCGGTTCCAGGTGGATACTCACTCCCGCGGCGTGTTGTTTTTCTTCCGGTGCCGCATCCGTAGCGCGGGGAGGTAACCGAAAATCCCAGCGCAATCAATCGTTCAAACGATCTGCGCCCACTATGCGACGAAAAGACCTAAAGGGAAGTGTTGTATCGACCGAGGCAACAAGTCCGCAAAGACATGACGTGTCACAAACCCCTGCTATTCCCAACGCCGTCGATTAATCCCCCAATCATGCTTGGTCACGGGACGAGGACCGCAGGGACCTAGAAGCGGCTGCTCAGGCTGATCGTTGCCGACTGCGCCAAGGTGCCGGAGCTCGCCGCCGCATCATAATTGAAACCGGCTGACCAATTGCCGAGCACATAGGCAAAGCTCGCTCCGCCGATGATCTTGTTAGGCTCGAGCGTCGGACCCACGAGGTGGAACGGGGAACCCGGCGTGGATTCGAAGCTGCCGTCAATTGTCGCGGGGGTGTTCAGGAATTCGTGGCTCCAGCCGACCAAGAGCTGCGGCTGCAGGTTGCCATTGTCCCAGACATAAGTTCCCTGCCCGAGAACGCCGGCGAAGCTGCGCAATGACTTTTGGTCCGTTGGCTTCAGCGAGAGGCCGATACCGCCGGCGCCATTCTCGTTGTAAGCGCTTTCCCGCGTGTAGAGCCCGTCCAGCGAGATCTCGGGGATGAGTTGGAAGCCGGCGACATTCATGATGTAGCCGGTCGTGAATCCACCCGCGGCAAGATAATTCGACCAGTTGGCTGTTGCCGAACGCGCCACGGTTCCCGCCACGATGGAACGGCGGCTATGAAAATCGCCCTGCCCGAGATTGACCTGCGGCGTGACGAAAAAATCCCCGGTGCGCCAGCCCGCATAAGCAGACACCAGATTCCAATCGCCATTGGTCTTGGTGTCGCGGGGATGGGATTCCGTTTCCTGGCTGGAATAGAACGTATACCCAACCCCATAACGTCCGGTCCGGATGTTGCCCCACTCTACGCCCAATGCGATGCCTTGGCCCGCTCCGCCATATCCGGGAGCTGTCGCCGTACTGCCGGCGCTGACGATGTTGTAGAATTCCTGGCCCCAGAAGCGGAATTCATCGCGCGCGTTCGGCGAGACCGTGATCAGGTTGCGCTCGCGCGTACCGATCACACCCGTGGCCTGATCGGTCATCGCGATCGAGAGAGCGCGAACCCCTCCGGCGATATCGGGCACCGTTGCGTTCACGACCGCTTGCACGTCGGCAGCGCTGTTCAGCGACAGCAGCGCGGCGCCGAATTCGCTGTCGGAGAGCGCAGCCTTTGCCAAAGGCTCATAGACCGTTGCGGTGTTTCCGGTCAGACCCAACTGGACCGCGGTCTTGCGCTGGAGCGTCAGCAGCAGATCGTTGGCGTTGTGCGTGAGAGAGCCGTTGAAGATGAAAGGAATGGGCTGGGCGGCCACCGCCGCCGTGAAATCGGCGAAGCTCAGCCCGCCGCTGTGGATCAGGGTGTAAGTCCCGCTGTCGGGCAGGAATGTGGAGGGCACCAGAGAGACCTTGGAACCGGTGCGAAAGCTCACGGGGCCGGTCGCCGAAATGATCGGGGCCGTGGCCGAGTTCTGATCCAGCGCCATTTCCACTGTCCCGCCCGATCCGACGGTGAGCGTGGTGATCCGCGCATTGCCCGTGCGCCAAGCGCCACCCGTGTCGTCCTCGGCGAGGTGAACATCAATCGTGCCCGCGCCGGCGGCGCGCAGCGAACCTTGAACTGTCGCATTGGTGCCATGGATAACCAGTTGGTTTCCTGCGACGCCCCCGCTCATGCCTGCGGAGCCAAAGATAACGTCGCCGATGACGGTTCCCGAATTGGTGAAGCTCTCATTCGCCGAACCGTGGGACAGATCGACCGCAATCGCCTGCTGCGCGTTGTTGGTGAGCGTCGTGACTTGAGTCGCCAACCAGCCGCTATTGTTGAGGGTGGTCAGCGTTCCGGAAAGATCGCGCACACCATAGGCGTTAAGGCTCGCGATCGAGAGGTCGGTCGTCGAGGCGATACCGCTCACGGCACCCGGATTGGTCAAGGAGGGTAGTATGCCGCCGCCCAGGACCAGGATGGGCGTCGCGTTACCCGGCTTGTTGCCCGACACCGCCGCGATGATCGAGGGCGTTGATGATTGCGCCATTGCCAATCAAAAGACCGGTGGCATCCGCGCTTGCAGCTGAAGCCGTCTTGGCAAAAATGTTGTCGGTCTCCGTTTGCGCCAGAATTGTGCCCCGATTGTAGATACCGCCAGTCAGGGTGGCCGTATGCGCGGCGGCTCCGAATTCGCCGATTCCCACACCGACAGTGCTGATACCCGGATCGTTCTCCGTCGCGCGGATTGTGCCGCGGTTGATGAAACTGAGATTCGGATTCACCGTGTCCGTCAGGATGCCGATCGTGATGTTGGCGGCGCTCGCTCCGGCAATCGAAGGCTGGATGGCAAGGGTAGGCGCGGTGCCCGAATTCACCAGGCTTGAGGTGAACAGGCCATCACCATCGACGGCGGAGCCCGCATTCAGGATGCCGCCGCCGATATTCGCCGCCACCGCGACCGCCGAACCCGACAGCGGATCCACCTTGTCGATGGTGTAAGTGGCCGTGCCGGCGACGCTGATGCCGACAGTCGTGGACAGCGAGCCCGAAATCGGTTTGAGCACGATCACACCGTTCGAGCCAACGCCCGTAATCGTCATCAAGGAGCCCGCCAACAAATTCCCCGTCAGCGGCGCCTTGATGGCCACGCCGATCGCATTGTCACCGGTGGCGAAAAGATTTGAGCCCGAACCCAGCGTGATATCGCCTGTGAACGCCGAAGCACCATCAAGCAGCACCCCAATATTGCCGGCGCCGCCGCCGCTGACGCTGAGCACGCTGGCCGTCGTGCCTTCGCTGATCAGCGAACCCGTGAAGCCACCCACCACATGAACGGCGATGGCACCACCGCCGGCGAAATTGTTGGTGATCGAACCCTGGCTGTCGATGGTGTTGTTGGAATCCAAAGTCACCGCGGCGCCTGCGGCATTGATCGAGACGCCGGCGCCGCTGTTGATGGCGATGTTACCAGGCGTGTCGTTTTTCGCTTTTGAGGTCGCCACAGGCGTGCTGATGACCGTGGTAATCGTCAAATCGTCGGCAAACGCCGGGCAAGCGAAGCCGGCGAGCAATAGGCAAACAAACGGACTGCGTTTCACGGTACCCCTCATAGAACTCTAATTTTGCTTGATTTTCCCGAACGGGGGCACCCCTCGCACGCGAAGGTGCCACGTGGTTAAGGATGCGGCAAGCCTAAACACTCGCCGCATTGCTGCCTATTAAGGGGGTATTAGGTGGGCACCAGCCAAAATGCGCGTTCGGAAACCTTTCGTGATGCCTTCCATGGATCGGGACAACTCGCGCCGGTTGAGTTGCGCCAAGCTGAGCGAAAAACAAGTCGCGGCGGCCGCCGCGCGTCATGAACTGCTTTATTCCGGCCGAGTCGGCGGCGCGCGTGCGGTTTTTGCCTTCTGCGACCTTTCCGGCCTCGATCTTTCGGGGCGCAATCTCGCCGATGCCGATTTCACCGGCGCCTATCTGGAGGAAACCAACCTCAGCGGGGCGCGCCTCGATTCAGCGAGCTTTTTCGGCGCATCGCTGAAACGTGCCTATCTCACGGGAGCATCGCTACGCCGCGCCGATATGCGAGGCACTTCGCTAAGGGGTGCCAATCTTATCGGCGCCGACATGTACGAAGCGGATTTGCGTGAGGGAAAGATTGCCGAAAAGGGCGTATCCGGCGATCTCAAAGTGCTGCAGCACGACATCGGTCCCACCGAGATGCCGGCCGCCCTGATGTCGGCAGCCAATCTGGAACGGGCTCAGCTCTCGGGCGCGATTGCCATCCAGGCGGATTTTACCGACGCCATCATGCGCCATTGCAAGATGACGCGGGCCAATCTCCGCCGCGCCAAACTCACCGGCGCCAATCTCGAGAATGCGGACCTGCGCGGTTGCGATCTCGCGGGCGCGGACCTCACAGGCGCGATTCTGATTGGCACAAGGTTCGAATTTGCCACCCTCGACGGCTCGGACATGACCGGCGTGCTTACCGAGGCGCTGGCAGGCAAGGCCATTGCCGACTTGCCGGACACCGTGGAAATGACCCTCGCAGCCCACGCGCGGTGGGGAGAGACCTCTGGCCGCGAAGGCCGCCCAGCGGATTTTTCCGGCTTCGATTTGAGGTCGCTCAAGGGATTGCCGCACGCCATTTTGACGGCGCTGATCGCGCCGAATGCGGTGTTCTATGGGCTCGATCTCACTGGCGCGCGTCTGCAAGGCGCACAACTGGAAGGTGCCGATCTGCGCGGGTGCAAACTTACGGGCGCGGATTTGAGAGGCGTGAACCTCAAAGGCGCCAAACTCGCGAACGCCGATTTGCGCGATGTGAATCTAGGACCGCTGCTGATCTCGAATGACCGCTTGTTGCCGGCGAGGCTGGAACGCGTCGACGCGCGCTATGCCGATTTCCGCGGCGCGGATTTGCGTCAGACCGTGCTCGCGGAATCCGACCTTGCGTTTGCGAATTTGACCGGCGCCAAATTGCGCGCGACCGATTTTCGTGGGGCCATTCTCCAAGGCATCAAGCTTTCGCTCGACGGCGCCGTCGAAGCGATATTCGACGAAACGCGCTATGATGTCGCCGCGGCGGGTTAAGCCCCGCGCTTCAACGCTTTGCTGAAATCCAGATTGCGCTCGGTTTCGGGCGTACGCGCCCGGATGAACTGCCCTATCCGGTTGAGCGAGACCTTCGCTTCGGAGGCAGTCCCCGACACCTGAAACAGATGATGCATCCCGTCATAGACTTCGACGGACACCGGAACATTCGACGCCGCCGCGAGCTCGCCGAGCCTGCTGGCGTCGTCGCGTAAGATTTCGCGGCTTCCCGCATGCACCATGATGGGCGGGAAATCGCGCATGGTGCCGTAGACCGGGGATGCGTAGGGATCCGCGGGATTGGAACCCTTGAGATAGTGGCGGGCGCTGACGAACAACAGGTCCCACGACACCACGGAATCCTTGTCTGCGTTCTGCATAATCGACCAGCCGGACAGGGTGAGGTCCGCCCAGGGCGACAGAGCGACAATACCTGCTGGTATCGGCATGCCGCCGTTGCGGATAGCCATCAGCGTTGCAAAGGCAAGCCCGCCTCCGGCGCCGTCGCCGGCAAGCACGATTGATTCAGGCGGAATGCCTTTGGCGATCAGGAAACGGTAAGCATCGACGGCATCGCGCAAGCCCGCGGGGAAGGGGAATTCCGGGGCCAAGCGATAGTCGACGGAAAGCGCGGCGGCGCCACCGGCGCGGCAGAGTTTCGCGACCAAGCCGCGGTGGGTTTCCGGCGATCCCGAGATAAAGCCGCCGCCATGCAAATAGAGCAGAAGCCGATGGGTCTGAGCGTCGGACACACGCACCCACTCGCCCTTGACTTGTCCGAGCTGCGCCCGCTCGACGATAAGATCGGCCGGCGGCGCGCCGAAACTCGCCGCCAGCGATTCATAGTGCCGGCGCACGTCGCCGACGGTGGTGGAGTGACTCATGCGCGACTGATACAGGCGCGACAGCCGGCCAGGAAGAAATGTTTGCCAGTTTTGCATGTGACTCTTCGGCAAACGGCTTGATTTTCCGAATTGTAGCGGAGCGCCGCCCAGCCCGAAAGGGCGCGAGAATCGGACGAAGGGTGCATAAGAAAAGCGCGCCCCGAAAACCGAGGCGCGCTCTTCCAAAATAGAATATCAGGCCGCCCTGACTTTCGCGTCGATCACACGGCCTTCGGGCTTGGCGTTGATGACGATGCGGCGAGGCTTCTTCTCCTCGGGCACGAGGCGCTCGAGATCGACATGCAGCAGCCCATTCTCGAGCTGAGCGCCCTTGACCTCGACGTTCTCGGCCAGTTGAAAGCGCCGCTCGAAAGTGCGGGCGGCGATGCCCTGGTAAAGGTAATGCCTATCGGGCGCATTGTCCTTTTCACCCTCGCGCTTGCCCTGCACGGAGAGTACGCCTTCCTTGACTTCGACGTTGAGGTCCTTCTCGGCGAAGCCCGCGACGGCGAGCGAAATCCGATAGTGGTTTTCGTCTGTGCGTTCGATGTTGTAGGGCGGATAGGTCACGCCCGTATCGAATTGCGCCACCGAATCCAGCATATCGGCAAGCCGGTCAAAGCCGACCGTCGAACGGAAAAGCGGGGTTAAGTCAAAACTACGCATGTCACGACCTCCTTAGAGCGAAGTGTTAGGGTTTGGGGCACGCTCGTCGATGAGCCGAACCCCTCAAAAAATATCGGAAGCCTGTGGCTCTCCGATATTTCCTAAGTAGGAAGCCGGTTTTGGTCTTCAAGGGGCCCCGCCAACGGCCCTTGCCCGCGCCTAAGGCACGATCAGCATCATGTGGCAGATCGCCGATATCCAGAAGATCAACATCAGGAAACACAGCACCGTGGTGATCTGAGCCTGGCTCGCCGGCACGCCAATGGCCTGCAGCAGAGTTTTGAAGAATGCCCCCTCGAACCGATTGCGGGTGTCGTTCCACTGACCGACGCGCACGAGATTCTCGACGTTGTTCACGATCGAGGCGCCGCCATTGAGCAGCCATTGAATGGCGATGAGCGGCAGGAGCAGGGTGTAGATGTAGAGCGCGACGCGCGAAGGAATGAGCCACCCCAGAGTGACGTAGCCCATGATCGCGAGATGGAAAAGGAACAGCGCCACGCGCAATCTGTCGAATGGGATAGCCTGACCGGTTTCTTCTCGTTCGGACAGGTGCGCTACCGCCGCCCGTGCCATAGTTCGTCCCTTTCGATTAACCCCTTCAACTACCGTACATAATACGCTCACCTAGGCCCCTTCGTTGAGGCCCACCGCTATCAATTTTTCGGACTGACTTCTTTGTCGCAGCCTAGGCGAGGGCGAGGAGCGAGAAGTGCACCAGCCCCAGACACCACAGGACCAAAACGCCGGAATAGGCCAGGCGATCGAGCGCGCCGGGATCCGGCTTAACGGCGAAAAGCCAATCGCTCAACATGACCAAGAACCTACCGTCTTCTCCCTGTTCCCGGTCGCGCCACCGGCCGGTTCTGAGCCAGGTCTCGATATTGTTAATGACGCAGGAGCCTTGGTTCACGGCCCATTGGGTGGCCATAGCGGGCAACAACAAGAGGTAGAACAGCAGCGCTTCGGTGGAGGAGATCAGCCATCCGACCAGCACGAAAGTCCCCACTGCCATATGGAATGCGAAACAGGAGAGGCCTAGCCGGTCCTTCTTGGGAGCCATTCTTTCTTGGATGTCGATCAAGGCCATGGCTGCCTGCTTCGTTCGCTCGCCCCCCTACAGCCAAGAAAACGCTCCTACCGGCTTTCGGCCGGTCTTGGCAGTTAAGATATTTTGTTGCTCTGGGTGGGAACTTTCGGGGTTATGGCACTACGCGCACGGGGCTTGCTGGGTCCCGCCCGCTAATGATCATATCACCGGCATTCGCTCCCCCTTTGAGTCTCAGGAACAGATCGTGACTTCGGAATTTCGCGCGCTCACGCTGGCGACGCCGGACAAAAGGCATCTGCGCGGCGGGATTTGGGAGCTGCCCGCGGGTGCGCCTAAACGCGCCATCTGCGTGGTGCTGAACGGTCACACGGAATTCCTCGAAAAATACGGCGAAGTGGCGAATGAACTGCGCGCTCGAGGATTCGAGGTCGCCAGCTTGGATTGGCGCGGCCAAGGGGCATCCGAGCGGCGAGGCTATGGCAATCGCGCGGGCCATGTGGGCAATTTCGAAGAATATGATTCCGATCTGGCGGCGCTTCTGCTCCAAGCGGTGGAGCCGATCCAGCGCACGCTGGCGGCTCCGTTGCCCGTGATCGCGCTCGCTCATTCCATGGGGGCTCATATCCTGTTGCGTTTTCTGCACGAGCATAAGAGGCGATTTGCGTGCGCGGTCGCGATTTCGCCGATGCTCGACATCAACACGGGAAAGTATTCGACGCGGACGACGAGCCTCATCACCTCGCTTTTCAACTTGACCAAACCCTCGACGCGCTTCGTCTTCGGCATCGAAGAGCGCGACCCGCTTGATCTGACCTTCGAGCAAAACGTGGTCACTTCGGACCGCGGACGTTTCGAGCGCACTCAGGGATTTCTGCGCGCCCAGCCTTTCCTACGCATCTACGGGCCGACTTTCGGCTGGCTTGGCGCCGCCCTTCGCTCGATGCGCCGAATGCAAAGGAAGAGCTTCGCCGAAGAGATCACAACGCCGCTTTTGGTGTTCGGTGCCGGGCGTGACCGCGTGGTGCGCACAGAGGCCATACGCGAATTCGTGACGCATCTTCCCCATGCACATTATGTCGAGATCGAAGATGCCGAGCACGAAATCCTGATGGAGAAAGATTCCATCCGTGTGCGTTTCTGGACGGAGTTCGACGCCTTCGTCAACGAGCGCTTAGCGCCGTAAGATCTTAACCGCTTCGGCATGGACGCGCGCGTCGCCGGCCGCGACAATATTCCCTTCGCCGGTGATCGGGTCGCCGCGCCAATCGCTCACCACGCCCCCCGCGCCGGTGATGATGGGAATGATGGCCGCGACATCCCAGCGTTTGAGATCGGTTTCGATCACCAGATCGACAAAGCCCATCGCGATCAGGGCATAGGCGTAGCAATCGCCGCCATAGCGCGAGAGGCGGCAGGCCCTCTCGACGCGGAAATATTGCTCCCGTTCGGTCTCGCCGAAATGCAGCATGGGATGGGTGGTGCAAATCACCGCGTCGGCAAGCGAGGCGCATGTCCGTGTGCGCAAAGGGAATGTGCCGCCGGGATGGGAAAAAAGCGTTTGACCTCCCGTGCCGACGAACCGCTCGCGCAGGAAAGGCTGTTCGAGGACACCCAACACGGGCTGCCCCTGATGTTCGAGGGCGATCAGCGTGCCCCATAGCGGTTGGCCCGCGATGAAGGCGCGCGTACCGTCGATTGGATCGAGCACCCAGCGATAGCCACTGGTGCCGGGAACCTCTCCGAATTCCTCGCCGAGGATCCCATCCTCGGGATAATGCGTGCGGATCAACTCGCGTAGGGTCTCTTCCGCGCGCTTGTCCGCTTCGGTTACCGGATCGTAAAATCCCGCCTCTCCCTTATCGGTGACCGCAATACGCTTGCGGAAATAAGGGCGGATGATTTCGCGCGCCGCGTCGGCGAGCCGATCGGCAAAGGCAAGCCGTCGATCGATCTCCTCGGTCATTTCGCCCGTGTGTAGAAATTCGAGGCGAGAACGGGGCCATCTCTGGCCGCCCCGGGATTGGTGTTGCGGAACTCATCCGCGGTCAATTTATCTATGGTGCGAGTTTGGGATGTCCCTTCCGCGTTGGGATAGGTGCTCGCTTGGATATTGAAGGTCAGCGTCTTCTTCTGTTCGTCCACTGTGTAGGTGCCGAAGAGCGCCAGCGTGCCCTGCACGATGGCTTTGTTGTCCGCGTCGGTTCCAGCGAGGCGATTGTTCGAAGCAATCCGCGGCAAGCTGCCGGAGACATGGACCTGGGAAAAATGGCCGTCGGCCGTGAAGATCAACATGCCCTTGGGGGAAGCGCCAAAGGGTAGCGTCTTCTTGCCATCCGCCGTGGTGATCTCCGCGATGACGAATTGCCAGGTGCCGACGATCTGCTCGCGCATCGACTTGGCCGGTTGCGCCACGGCACTGCCGACCCAGAGTCCAGCCGCGAGGAATACGGCGAGCATGCGAATGGCTTTCATGGTGCTCCTCCCGATCATTGTCAGACGCGATCTTAGCAAAACGCGCGCGAGGAACACTATCGGGCGAGGCTCACTCCGCTTCGGCCTTTGCCCTCTTGCGCAAATGCGGCATCAGCGCGCGTTTGCGCAGGCGGATGGATTTCGGCGTCACTTCGACCAGCTCGTCGTCTTGGATGTAGGCGATGGACTGCTCCAGGGTCAGCGGCATCACGGGCGTAAGACGGATCGCTTCGTCCTTGGAATGGGTTCGGATGTTGTTGAGCTGCTTCGCGCGCAAGGGATTCACGTCCAGGTCATTGTCGCGCGAATTCTCGCCGACGATCATGCCCTCGTAGACGCGTGTGCCGGGAGTGATGAAAAGCTTCCCGCGTTCTTCGAGATACCAGAGCGCATAGGCGACGGCCTCGCCGTCATTGGTCGAAACCAGCACGCCGGCGCGCCGCCCCTCGATCGGTCCCTTATACGGTGCGTAGCCGTGGAACATGCGGTTGATGACGCCGGTGCCGCGCGTATCGGTGAGGAACTCGCCGTGGTAGCCGATGAGCCCGCGTGACGGCGCGTAGAAGAGAAGCCGCGTCTTGCCCGCTCCGGTTGCGCGCATGTCCTGCATCTCGCCCTTGCGCTGCGAGACCTTCTCGATGACGACGCCCGCATAGGGTTCATCGACATCGATGGTCACTTCCTCGATCGGTTCAAGGCGCTGTCCGGTCTCGGGCTCGTTTTGGTAGAGCACGCGTGGGCGCGAGATCGCCAGCTCGAAGCCTTCGCGGCGCATCGTCTCGATCAGCACACCCAATTGCAGCTCGCCGCGTCCGGCCACCTCATAGGCGCTCTCCCCGGTTTCGCGCACGTGGATCGCCACATTGCCTTCGGCTTCGCGAAGCAGCCGGTCGCGGATGACGCGGCTCTGTACCTTATCGCCTTCGCGTCCCGCGAGCGGCGAATCATTCACCGTCAGCGTGATGGCAAGGGTGGGCGGATCGATCGGATGAGCTGGCAGCGGTGTCTCCACCTCGATGTCGCACAGCGTGTCAGCCACGGTCGCATCCTCAAGCCCTGCGATCGCCACGATGTCGCCGGCTTCAGCCCGCTCGGTCGGTACACGCGCGAGCCCGCGGAACGAAAGCAGCTTGGTCGCACGCGCGCGCTCGATGACGCTGCCGTCGCGGGACAGTGCCTTGATGCCGCGATTCATCGTGATGGCGCCCGATTCGATGCGCCCGGTCAGCACGCGTCCGAGATATGGATCGGCCTCCAGCGTCGTCACCAGCATGGCGAAGGGAAAGGCATCGCCGGCGCGTTCCATGGGCTTGGGCGATGGAACGTCGGCGATGATCCGCGCAAACAAGGGCGACAGATCCTTGCGGTCATCCTTCAGATCGCCCACCGCCCAGCCCTGGCGTCCCGAGGCATAGAGGACGTGGAAATCGAGCTGATAGTCATTGGCTTCCAGCGCGAGGAAGAGATCGAAGATCTCCTCCAGCGTCTCATGGGCGCGCGCGTCCTGCCGGTCGATCTTGTTGATCACGACGATCGGCTTCAGCCCGAGTTTCAAT
>WNFL01086094.1_pt1 | contig 19438 bp, 23 predicted proteins | sample 5400361 | NCBI WGS metagenome assembly WNFL01 (sample SAMN13153351, study PRJNA577476) | soil metagenome | isolation source: 40 cm soil on Douglas fir-dominated hillslope | place: USA:California | collected 2013-09-17
GGGATTCCTGCTTCCTGCGCTTCCCTGACGAGCTTGAACCCTGGGTCCGAGACAAGCGGGGTGCCCGCATCGCTGACGAGCGCCAGCTTTGCATTGGCCTTGAGCTTGGCGATGAGTTTTGGCCGCATCGAGGCGGCATTATGGTCGTTGTACGAGAAAAGCGGCCGGCTGATCCCGTGGATCGCGAGAAGCCGCGAGGTGACGCGCGTGTCCTCGGCAACAATTGCGTCGCATTCTGCGAGCACGCTCAAGCCGCGCAAAGTGATGTCGGCGGCATTGCCGATGGGCGTAGCGACGATATAGAGGCCGGGCGCGAGCGTCCGGCCGGATTGACGCCGAGCGCCAGAGGCCGAAGGAAAGGGTTTACCGCCGTGCTCTTGCGTCCTAGTTTCGTGCTCTGCGTCGCCCGGACCGCGGCCTGGAGACGACGAAGAAGGATCACCCGCGGATGAGTCGTTTTGCGATGGCCTGCGCCGGCGTCCCACGCTATTTCCCCAAGACCTTCCGTCTTTCCAAGTTCGAATCGCGCGCCCGAGTTTGCGCCTTGGCGGCGCTCCTTGCGATAGGGGCGAGCTTGGCTGGCTGCATGACCATGCCCCCGCCCCCGCCCCCGCCACCACCTCCCGCCCCGCCGCCGCCGATGGTGCTTGTCCCGCCGCCGCCGCCCCCACCGCCCGGACGGCAGGAGCTGCCCGGTTATTACCGGCTGCCGGGCATGCCGGCAGGCAAGGTCCCGGCGCGGGTTGCCCTGCTGCTTCCCTATTCGAGCCCACAGGCCGAGACGCGCGCCGTGGCGCAAGCCCTGGAGCGGGCGGCCGAGCTCGCGCTGCTCGATTCGAAGAACGCCGACATCCTCTTGATGCCGCGGGACGACGGCGGAACGCCGGAGAAAGCGGCCGCCGCCGCCGCACAAGCGATCAACGACGGCGCCGAAGTGATCTTGGGTCCCCTTTTCGCGCAAGCGGTCAGCGCGGTCGCCCCCGTCGCGCGCGCGCAGCATGTTCCGGTGATCGCCTTCTCCAGCGACCGCTCGGTTGGCGGCAACGGCGTCTATCTCTTGAGCTTCCAGCCGGAGACGGAAGTCAATCGCATCATTTCCTATGCCGCGACGCGAGGGCACAATTCCTTTGCCGCGCTGGTTCCGCGCTCGGCCTACGGCGACAAGGTGGCCGACGCGTTCCGCACATCCACCATGCAAGTGGGCGCGGCGGTTACGACGGTCCAGAGCTTCGAAGAGAGGCCCGAGCTCGTGAACGAGGCGGCGCGCACGACCGCGCGTTCCGGCGCGGATGCGGTGCTGATCGGCGAAGGCGGCGTGATGCTGCAGGCGATCGGACCCGCACTTGCGCTCGGCGGCGCCAACAATCGCAACGTCAAGTTCCTCGGCACGGGCATATGGGACGATGCCTCGATCTTAAAGGAGCCGATGCTGGCGAATGGCTGGTTCGCCGCGCCATCGCCCGACGCGTTCCGCAATTTCGCCTCCCATTACCGCGCCGCCTACAGCGCCGCGCCGCCGCGCATCGCGACGCTCGCCTATGACGCGATCTCGCTCGTTGCACTGTTGTCGAACGGGCGGCCCTATCAGCGCTTCACGGATGTGGCCATCACCGATCCCGTGGGCTTTGCCGGCGTGGACGGCATCTTCCGCTTCCGGGACAACGGCTCGGCGCAGCGCGGGCTGGCGATTCTGGAAGTGACGCCGGCCGGATTCAACATCGTCGACCCGGCACCGAGAACTTTCCCGGCGGCGGGGTTCTGACAAATCACGTCACGGTCTCGCGAGAGACCTCCGCGATAAGGCGATTGAGGACAAGGCGGCCTTTGGCGGTCGCGCGCAGGCGAGCGTTGTCGCGGCAGAGGAAGCCCGACGATACGAGATCGCGAATGCGTTCGGCATCGGGGGCGGCTCCCCACCGTTTGCGATAAGCCGCGAGCTCGATTCCTTCGGAAAGCCGCAGACCCATCAAGAGATGCTCGCGCGCCGCATCGGGTGACGGGATGTCGGTTGTAACGATGCTCGAACCTTTGGCTTCGACGGCCGCGAGCCAGCGCTCGGGCAAGCGCTCGGCCTCGGTCGCGATGCGGCGGTTGCCGAGCGTCAATCGTCCATGCGCACCGGGCCCCACGCCCGCGTAATCGCCGTAACGCCAGTAAATAAGATTGTGCCGGCTTTCCGCGCCCGTGCGCGCGTGGTTCGAGACTTCATAGGCTGGTAGGCCCGACACAGCGCAGAGCTCTTGGGTGAGCTCGTAGAACTCCGCGGCCACATCTTCCTCGGGGAGCACGAGCTTTCCCTGACGCGCCAACGTCGCAAACGCCGTGCCCTGCTCGATCGTCAGCTGATAGAGCGAGAGATGCTCGGTGCCGAAAGCGAGCGCTTCCTCGAGCTCCTCGCGCCAATTCGAGAGCGTCTGTTCGGGACGCGCGTAAATCAAATCGAAGCTCGCGCGCGGGAAAATCTCGAGCGCGAGCCTGACAGCGGCTTTCGCCTCTTCCGCACCATGAAGGCGGCCGAGCGCCTTGAGCGCCCGATCGTCTAGCGCCTGAACGCCGATGGAGACGCGATTGACGCCCGCCGCGCGATAATCGCGGAAGCGCCCCTGCTCCACGCTGTTGGGATTGGCTTCGAGCGTGATCTCGGCATCGTTGTTCACGCTCCACAACGAGGCGATCTCGTCCAGCACGCGCGCCAGCGCGCGCCCACTCATCAGCGACGGCGTCCCGCCGCCGAAGAAGATGCTGGAAACCGCGGGGCGAGCGGATTGCAGCTCGGCGACTGCGCGCAGCTCGGATGCGACCGCAGCCGCCCAGCGCATATCATCGAAGCGCTCGCGGACATGCGAGTTGAAATCGCAATAAGGACACTTGGCGGCGCAAAACGGCCAGTGCACATAGACGCCGAATTCGCTCATTGCTCCGTACTCGGATGAAGAACCCGGGCGACGAACTTCTCGAAAGCCTTGGCGCGATGCGAGATGCGGTGCTTGGCCTCCGGGTCCATCTCGCCAAAGGTGAACCGGCGGCCTTCGGGAACGAAGATCGGATCGTAGCCGAAACCCTTGTCGCCGCGCGGCGGAAAGGTGAGCGAGCCATAGGCGTGGCCCTCGAAGGTCTCGGTCGCCTCGCCCGGTGCGGCGAGCGCAAGCACGCAGACGAAATAGGCGCGCGCGTCGTGGCTTTCGGCGGAGCGGAGCTCGTCTTCGACGCGCTTCATCGCAACGCGAAAATCCTTGTCAGGCCCGGCCCAGCGCGCGGAATGGATGCCGGGCTTGCCATCGAGCGCCGCGACAACAAGGCCGGAATCATCGGCGAGGGCAGCCATGTTCGCTTTGCTCGCGGCGGCTTGCGCCTTCAAAGCGGCGTTTTCGGCAAAACTCGTTCCGGTTTCTTCGGGCTCGGGCAGGTCGAGCTCCGCCGCGCCGATCGCGTTGAAGCCGTACGGCGCGAGCAGGTCCTTGATCTCGCGCACCTTGCCGGGGTTGTGGCTGGCGACAACGAGCGATTGGCCTGGCTCGAGGCGGATCAAAGCTTCAACGCCTCCTTTTGGAGAAGCACGAGCTCCGCGGCCCCTTTCTTCGCCAGCGCAAGGAGCGAGGAGAACTCCGCTTCGCTGAAGGGAACGCCCTCGGCCGTGCCTTGGATCTCCACCAGCCCGCCCGATCCGGTGAGCACGAAATTCGCGTCCGTTCCCGCCGTCGAATCCTCGGCGTAGTCGAGATCGAGCACGGGCACGCCCTGATGGATGCCGCAGGAGATGGCCGCGACGTGGTCCTTGATCGCGTGGCGGGCGATCAGCCCCGTCACCGTCATGAAGCTGATGGCGCGGTGAAGCGCCACGAAACCGCCGGTGATCGATGCCGTGCGGGTTCCGCCGTCGGCCTGCAGCACGTCGCAATCGATGATGACCTGGCGCTCGCCCAGGACCTCGAGCGCGGTTATCGCCCGGAGCGAGCGGCCGATGAGCCGCTGGATTTCCTGAGTGCGGCCGGTTTGCTTTCCTGCCGCGGCCTCGCGACGCGTGCGCTCGTGGGTCGCGCGGGGCAGCATGCCGTATTCGGCGGTGACCCAACCCCGTCCCGTGCCGCGCAGGAATGGCGGAGGCTGATTCTCGATACTTGCGGTGACGAGGACATGGGTGTCGCCGAATTTCACCAGGCACGAGCCCTCGGCGTGCTTCAGGATGCCGGGCTCGAGCGTGACCCGGCGCATTTCGTCAGGGCGGCGGGCGGAGGGGCGCAGGGGCGAGCTCATGGGCATCTCTTGAATAAGGTAAGCGGGGCAGTTACCTACCGGCCACGCGCGAGCGGTGCAAATCCGGGCTCCGGCCGCGCTTGCATCTGCTGAGTGAAAAACCAACAATAACAAAGGATTGATGGCGGTGGGTGCGATGGAGGCGAGAAGCGCAAAATCCCTGCTGCCCGACCTCTTGGGGCTGGAGCTGGGCTCGCGGCCGCGCGAAGTGTTCCGGCATCTGGTGGAAGCCTATCTGACTTCCGGCGAGCCGGTGGGTTCGAGGACGCTCTCCCAGCGCCTGCCTTTGACTCTTTCGCCCGCATCCATCCGCAACGTGATGTCGGATCTCGAGAAGCTGGGGCTGCTCTATGCGCCCCATACGAGTGCCGGCCGCGTGCCGACGGAAAAAGGCTTGCGGCTATTTGTCGACGGCATGCTCCAGATCGGCGATCTATCGAGCCAAGAGCGGAGCGCGATCGAGGAACGGCTGTCCGCCTCGGGGCGGGCGCTCGAGGACGTGCTCGGTGAGGCAGCCTCGATGTTGTCGGGCTTATCGCGCTGCGCGGGACTGCTGGTGGCGGCGAAACAGGAGCCGGCGCTCAAGCACATCGAGTTCGTCAATGTCGCGCCGGGCAAGGCGCTGGCAATTCTCGTCGGCGTCGACGGCAGCGTGGAGAACCGGCTGATCGATACCCCGCTCGGCCTGCCGCCCTCGGCGCTGACGGAGGCGGCGAATTATCTCTCGGCTAAGCTCTCGGGGCGCACCCTCGAAGCGGCGAGAGGCGAAATCTTCAACGAGATCGAGTCCCAGCGCGCCGAGCTCGACGCACTGACGGCGCGCATCGTCGCGGAGGGTCTCGCCACGCTCTCCGCGCGTCCCCATGAGGCCGACGGCTCGTCGGCGGACAAGATCCTGATCGTGCGGGGCGCCTCCAATCTCCTGGAGGACGTCACGGCCGCATCCGATTTGCAGCGCGTGCGCACGCTGTTCGACGATATCGAGCGCAAGAGCGATCTTATCGCGCTCCTGGAACTCGCGCGCGGCGGTGAAGGGGTGCGGATCTTCATCGGCTCCGAAAACAAGTTGTTCTCGCTCTCGGGCTCATCCATCGTGGCTGCCCCTTATGCCGACGCCAAGGGCAAGGTGGTGGGCGTCATCGGGGTGATTGGACCGACGCGGCTGAACTACGCGCGCATCGTGCCGATCGTGGATTATACCGCCCGCGTGGTCGGCCGGCTCTTGGCTTAAAATTACGTTATCCAATTGCAATGCACCGAATTATCAGCAAAGCGTTTAAGGAGTGTCATGGCTGCCAGTAACGACAACGATCAACTCTCCGAAGAGACGCGCGCCGGCGGCGATGGCGGCGATTCCGGGGACGCCGAAATTGCCGCGCTCAGGGCAGAGATCGAGTCCTTGAAGGATCGCTCGCTTCGGGCGCTCGCCGAAGTCGAGAACGTGCGCAAGAGGCTGGAGCGCGAACGCGACGAGGCGCGGACCTACAGCGTCACGCGCTTTGCGCGCGACATGCTCACGGTTGCCGATAATCTCTCGCGCGCCCTCGCGGCGTTGACGCCGGAGGTGCGCGGGAAAGTCGACGAGGCGCTCAAGCCGGTGCTCGAAGGCATCGAGGCGACAGAGCGAGAGCTCAAGGCCGCGCTCGCGCGGCACGGCATCAAGCCGATCGAGGCCGAGGGCCAGCGCTTCGATCCCAACCGCCACCAGGCGATTGCCGAAGTGGCCGGACAGACGCCGGGCACCGTGGTCCATGTCGTGCAGCCCGGCTACACCATTGGCGAGCGTCTGCTGCGTCCAGCCATGGTGACCGTCGCAAAAGGCGACGGGCCCTCGCCGAACGGTTCCGGCGGGCGCGTGGACACGCAGGCCTGACTTCGACAAGCCGCTTCGCGCGTATTACGTTGCCTCGACGATTGAGGCCAATTGCATGACTCCCATCCGCGTGACCGTCGCCGGCGCTTCGGGGCGCATGGGCCGTACCCTCATCCGAGCGCTCAGCGAAACCCACGATCTGAAGCTTGTCTTCGCGCTCGAGCGTGAGGATCAGCCCGAACTCGGCCGGGATGCGGGCGAGCTTGCGGGATTGCCCAAGGCTGATGTTCCGCTTACGGACGATCCACTGGCCGCGCTGGCGAAATCCGACGCCGTGCTCGACTTCACCTCGCCGGCCGCGAGCGTCGCGCTTTCCGAGCTGGCGGCTCAGGCACGCATCGTGCACGTTATCGGCACCACCGGCTTTGCCGAGGATGATCTCGCCCGGCTCCGCGCGGCCGCGCGCCACGCGGTGATCGTGAAATCGGGCAATATGAGTCTCGGCGTCAATCTTCTGGCGGCATTGGTAAAAGAAGCCGCCAAGGTACTCCCCAATTACGACATCGAGGTGGTCGAGATGCACCACCGCGCGAAGGTGGACGCACCCTCGGGCACGGCACTTCTCTTGGGCGAGGCGGCCGCAGCCGGCCGAGGGCACAATCTCCGCGACCACCAGGTGCGCGCCCGCGACGGGCAGACGGGCCCGCGGGCAGATGGCGCCATCGGCTTCTCGAGCCTGCGCGGCGGGACCGTCGTGGGCGACCATACGGTCGTTCTTGCCGGGCCTCAGGAACGGATCGAGCTTACTCACAAAGCCGAAGACCGCATGATCTTTGCTCGCGGCGCGCTCGCGGCGGCGCGCTGGGGACAAGGCAAGAAGCCCGGGCTCTATGCAATGAGCGACGTGCTCGGCCTGTCGGGCTGAGCGCGGGAAGCCGGACGCCATGCGCGGATTGCTCCTCTTGAGTGTGGTTGCGGCGGTCGTGGTCGGCTCCGCCGGCGCATTCGCAGCCCCGCTCGACGGCGTGTGGTCGGCGCAATTGGCGTCTCAAGGATCGTGCGCTTTCGGCGGCGAGCTGACGCTCAATCTCTCCGACAACCAGATCTCCGGCGCATTGGAAGATCCAAGCGGAACATCGCCGGTGCAAGGCTTCCTCAACGGCGGCATCGGCAGTCTCAGGATGGGCGCGTCCGTCGCACTCGGGCGCTTCAGCAATGATACATTTTCGCTCGACTTTCGCAGCGATTGCGGGCTGCGCCACCTCCAAGGCGCCCGCATCGCCAAACCTGTTGCGGCGTCGTCCTCCGCCGACCGGAGGAAGGAAGCCGAAACACAATATTCCGAACTCGTGGCACGAGCTGCGAGCGGGGACTTGAGCGCCGACTTCAAGGCCATGCGTTATGCCTATCCCTTGACCAGCGGCTATGATCCAGCGCTCGAGAACCCCGAAACTGCCCGCCTCTCGGCGGCGTTCAAGGCGGGCGACTGCTCCGATACACTTGTGAGATCGGACGCCGCCTTGAAGCGCGACTTCACCAATCCCCGCACCCATGCAATGCGCGCGGAGTGCTTCGAGAAGGCGGGCAACGCGGCGCAAGCCGCCCTGGAACACGGGATCGAACGCGGGTTGATGGACTCCTTGCGCAAGGGGGCCGACGGCAAGACGAGAGGGACCGCTTACGTCGTGGGATCGTATCGCGAGCAGGAATTTGCGATGGAAGCCGCCGATCTCGTGGATGGGTCCGCGATGCTGTCCCTCTGGGGACCGGATTATCGCCATTATGACCTGGTTGTGGCCAGGAGCCGCGCGACGGGGGAAAGGCGCGTCGTCTGGTTCGACAGCGAGCTCTTGATCGAAGGGCTTGCCCAATTCCTTCCGCCTGCGGCGCCGTAAGGGCGAGCATGGAGACGAAGATACTGCACAAGAAATTCCTTCTCGCGCTCTTGAGCTCGGTCTTTCTCATGGGGACCGCGGCGGCGCAAACCGACACGGAGCTCAAGCAATGCAACGGCGCGGACCCTGCGCTGGTGATTCTCGGCTGCACGGCGGTCATCGGAACGAAGAGTGCCACGCCCAAGATGATCGCCCCCGCGTATCTTAATCGCGGCCGCGCCTATCAGCAGCGCGGCCAGATGGACCGCGCGATCGCCGATTTCGATCAGGCGGTGAAGCTCGATCCGAAAAATTCGCGCGCGCTTTCCAATCGCGGCGACTATTACGCCGCGACAGGCGACTATGAGCATGCGATCGCAGACTACAATCTTGCCGTTGCCGCCAATCCGAAAGACTCCGAGGCTTTCGCCGAGCGCGGCAATGCCTATCTGCTCATGGGCGAGCCAGAGCGCGCCATTTCCGATTACGACCAGGCTGTGCTCATCAATCCGAAATTCGCCACCGCGTTTGCCAATCGGGGCGAAGCCTACCGGGTGCAAGGGGAGACCGATCTCGCGATCAAAAGCTACGATCAAGCGATCGCAGCCGATCCGAAATACACCGCGGCCTATGTCAATCGCGGCCTTGCCTATACCGCCGAGGACGATGCCGACCGCGCCGTCGCCTCGTTCGATGCAGCGATCAAGCTCGACCCGAAGCTCGCCTCCGCATACAGCCATCGCGCGGAGGCCTATGCGCTAAAAGGCGCGCAGGACCGCGCGCTCGCCGATTTCGCCCAAGCGATCAGGCTCGATCCCATGGATGCCTCGCCCTTCATCAGCCGGGGCGACATCTTCCAGGCGCAGCACCAATATGATCGCGCGATCGAGGATTATAGCCAGGCCGTGAAGCTCAATCCGAAGAGCGCCGAAGCCTTCAACAACCGCGGCACAGCCTACACCGCGAAGGGCCAGCTCGACTCGGCGCTCGCCGACTTCGACCAGGCGGTGAAGCTAAACCCGAGGCTGCCTCTCGTGCTCTCCAACCGCGGCCTCGCCTATTTGAAAGCCGACCAATATCCGCGCGCGATCAGCGATTTCACCGATGCGCTCCTGCAAGACCCGAAGGACGCGCTCAGTCTCTACAATCGCGGTGTGGCCAAGCAGAAGATGGGAGATCAAACCGGTTCCAGTGTCGATATCGGCTTGGCGCGCCAGCTCGATCCCAAGGTCGGGCAGTAAGAGGACAGGCGACGCGACGGATCTTTCCCGCTAGGATGACGTTCTCGGGAAGACGGAGGTCTCGATGGATCGAGTGATCCGAGGACTGGTCTCTCTCGCGGCGCTCATTGCCGCAGGGCCCGCGCGTGCGGCCGGAGCCGATCAAGCGAACCAGAGCTGCGCCGACCGCAATCCCGAAGTGGCGATCCTCGCCTGCTCGGTCTTGATTGAATCGGGCACCGAATCGCCCGCGAATCTCTCGCGTGAATACAACAATCGCGGCGGCGCCTATGGCGCGACCGGCGACTACGCGCACGCGTTCGAGGATTTCGAACAGGCCATCAAGCTCGACGGCGAGAATTTCGGCGCCCTCATCAACCGCGGCAACACCTATCAGGCGCAGCAGCAATACGACCGCGCGCTCGAGGATTACAACGAGGCCATCCGCATCAAGCCGGGAGAATCGCGCGCTTTCGGCGCGCGGGCAGGCATCTATGAATTGCTCGCCCAACATGATCGCGCGCTCGAGGATTACGGGCACGCGATCATGCTCGACGGCGCCAATGTGGGAGCGCTCGTCAATCGCGGACAGGTCTATCTTTCTCGTCGCGATTTCGACCGCGCCATCGCCGATTTCGACCAGGCAATCAAGGTCGAGCCCGATTTCGCGCCCGCTTTCGATTCGCGCGGTGTCGCTTATGCGCGCATGTCGCAATACGACCGCGCGCTCGCGGACTACAATCAGGCGGTGAAGCTCAATCCGCATTCCGCGGTCGCCCTCTTCCACCGCGGCGTCAATTACGAGCGTCAAGGCGATCTCGGTCGAGCTATCCTCGATTTCAGCCGCACGCTCGAGCTGGTGCCCGACGATTCGGACCTTTTCGTCGCCCGCGGAAACGCGTTTCAGGCCTCGCAGGATTATCCGCGCGCCATCGCCGATTACGACGAGGCGATCATGCTCGACGGGGCGAATTCGCGGGCGTTCTACAACCGTGGCATGGCCAAGCGTGCGAACGGCGATTCCGCCGGCGCGGAGGTGGACGTCGCCAAGGCCCACAGCCTCGACCCGGCGATCGGGAACTGATCCGACTGGTCAGATATCCGAAGCGCGCGCCGCTTCGAGCGCGAGCAATGCACGCTTGCGCGGCTCGCCCCAGTGATAGCCGGTAAGCGCGCCCGAAGACGCGAGCACGCGGTGGCAAGGAATAATCAGCGAGATGGGATTGCGGCCGATAGCAGCACCCGTCGCGCGCGAAGCGCGGCGCGTGCAGACCCGTTCGGCGATCGTGCGGTAGCTCGCGACTTCGCCCGGAGGAATGGCGAGCAGCGCTTGCCAGACCTTGATCTGCCATGGCGTGCCGAAGAGCTGGATGGGGAGGGTCCGGTTTTGGACTTTTCCCGCACCGGGTCGATCCGGGAAGATTTGCGCGGCATAAGGCGCGATGGCGGATGGGTCGTGAACGAAATCGGCCTTCGGCCAGCGGGCGCGCATGTCGGCGAGCTCGGCGTCCTCGTTGCCCTCGTCCCCGAAGGCGAGACCGCAGAGACCACGGTCGGTCACCATAAGAAGCGCGGTACCGAGAAGGCTCGCGTGGAAGCCATAGCGAATGAGGAGCCCGGCGCCACCTTTGGCATAGTCGCCGGGAGTCATGGATTCGATCTTGAGGCAGAGATCGTGCAGCCGCGAAGGGCCGGAGAGCCCGGCATCCAGTGCGGCGTCAAGCACGCTTGCGCCACGTTCGAGCCGCGCTTTTGCATGCACGAGGGTCAGATGCGCGATGAAGGATTTGGGACTGACGCCGGCAAGTCGGGAGAACTCGCGCTGGAAATGATGGGGCGAAAGTCCCGCAGCGCGGGCGGCCTCTTCGAGGCTTGGCTGCGCCTCGTAGTTTTCGGCGAGATGGCGAATGCTCCGCGCGATGCGGGAATGGATTCCGCTCGTCTCTATAGGGTCTTGCTCAAGTCTGTGCAACATGGGCCGGACTCTACGCCCGTCGCAGAACATCATCGACCCGAATCTTGCTGAGCCTCTTTCGGCCAACCGCAATTACGGCGATGGCGGTGCCGTTCTTGCCTCGCGCAGGGCAACACGCAATGCGCTTGCAAGGCTGGCGCGTTCTTCGGCCCCCAGAAACGAACCGATGATGCAGCGCCGGCCACGCGAGACAAGTGCCAGATCCGCGCCCAGAAGCTCGGGGTCGTCATGTTCGACACGGAGCCAATAAGGGTTGATCTCCTCCCGCCGGGCTACGCCCTTTGGGCTGATGCGCTCGATGAGGAGCGTGTCGGAGGTGAGGATCAGGTGCTCGCGCCGTCTGCTGGCGCGAACACTCGCCCGCATGGCCCAGGCCAGGAGTAGAACGTCGGCGCCGAAGAACGGCGTCACCGGCCATGCGCCCTCGAGCACGAACATCACGCCGGCAGCGAAACTAACGAGCGCGACGAAGCCGATAATCACGGCAATCCCTTTGGTGCCGAGCGGCCGGTTCGGCTCCAAAACGGCATCAAAGAAGACGCGTTGGCGCATGAGTTGAGTTTAAGTCAGGGCACGAAAAACGGGAAGCCCGCCGAAGCGGGCTTCCCTCAGCGAGGCGCGATTCTTTCGAATCACCACCATCGCATCTTGTTCACCTCATCACGGGCCGCAACGTGCGCGCCGCGCCGCTTCGCCGCCGTGATCTCTCCAGAACGGATCGCCGAGGTTGAGCGTACATGGATCGCTCAGCGCGCCGACGGCCGCGCCGCCGACGCCGCCGATGATGGCCCCTGCTCCGGCATTACCAGCGACCGAGCCGATCGCCGCGCCGCCTGCCGCGCCAAGGAGACCGCCCGAAACGGCGCGATCTTCCGGTGTGGTGCCGCATGCGGCAAGCGCCAGTCCCACGCTCAGGACCGCGCCAGCGGCCATCGTATGGAATGAAAATTTCATCGCTAATCTCCCATCTCGGGTTCGGATTCGGAAACGGCGCGCGATGCAAATTGTTCCCCTTTTTGGGCGCATGGCGCTGTCGCCAAGCTTGCGTTTCGGCCGCGATGAAATACGAGTCTTCCATGGCCCGACCGCTTCGCCCCGCCGAAATCGACGACCTTTTCTCCCGCTTCGCCGCGCAGGATCCCGATCCACGCTCGGAGCTGAAATATGTTAATCCGTATACGTTGCTTGTTGCCGTCGTCCTCTCGGCTCAAGCAACGGACAAGGGCGTGAACAAGGCAACGGCGCCGCTCTTCTCAGGAGTCGACACGCCGGAAAAGATGGTCGCGCTGGGTGAAGCGAATTTGCGCGACGCGATCAAGACGATCGGGCTCTACCGCACCAAGGCGAAGAACGTGATCGCCCTTTCCAGAGCTCTGACGGATCAGCATGGGGGCGAGGTGCCGCGCGATCGCGAGGCGCTGGAAGCACTTCCGGGCGTGGGACGAAAGACGGCGAATGTCGTGCTGAACGTCGCCTTCGGCGAACCGACGATCGCGGTCGATACGCATATTTTCCGGGTCTCCAACCGCATTGGATTGGCGCCGGGGAAAAATCCGCGCGAGGTGGAAGACCGCTTGAATAAAGTCGTGCCGCAGAAATTCCGGCTGCACGCGCATCACTGGCTTATCCTGCACGGCCGGTACATCTGCGTGGCAAGGAAACCGCGCTGCCCGGATTGCCTGATTGCCGATCTCTGCCGCTACGGCGATAAGACGCCGGTAGCCGGTAGTGCGCCCGAAATCGAGCGCAGAGTCTTGACGAAGAAGCTCAGGACATCTTCCGTGAAGCAGCGGCAGCGGCGCGGCCGCTAAGGCCCTTCAGGCATGCAGGATCGATAGGCGCCTCTTTGCCGCGCGGGCTCGTCTCGGCGTAACGGATCTTGAGTGCAGTGCCGTCGCGATAGAGGAAGAAGAAGACGGCGCAGCCGGCGACGTCATAGCGCCAAAGCTCGGAATCGTCCTCGCGGCGAACGAAATCGGGCGCACCATAGGCGGCGCGCAATCCTGCTCCATCCGTCGGCGGCGGGGGTGGCGGAGGCGGCGGGAGTTCCGGCGGAGCCGCCCTCGGAGGGGCCATCTCGGGGGATGGCATTATCTCCAGCGGCGGTACTGTGATTTCAGGGTGCATTTTACCACGCCAATTGCGGAGCATGGATCGGCCACTGCTTGCTGTGTCATTGCCGTGACCCCTGATGGCCAACGCAGGCGGCGAGACAAAGGGTCGCCGTCAAAGCGAGCGAGCGCGACGGTTTGCCTCTTGCAATCAGAGCGGGTGGCCCATAAGCGGTCATAATCCGTGCTTATACCGGGTGCGGAGTTTGCACGCCATTAATGCAGGGGGCACGGATGAGCGAGCATTACGACGTTGCCGGGATCGGCAACGCCATCGTCGACGTCATATTCGCCGCGTCCGACGACTTTCTCTTGAAGCACAACATCGCCAAAGGCGTGATGACGCTGATTGACGAATTCCGTGCGGTCGAGCTGATCATCGCGATGAACGAGGCCCGCGAGAGCTCGGGCGGCTCGGCCGCGAACACCATGGCCGGCCTTGCTTCGCTCGGCGCGAAGGGCGCGTTCATCGGCAAGGTGAAGAACGATCCCCTTGGCACCAGCTTCGTGAACGCCATGAAAAGCATCGGCGTGCATTTTACCACGCCAATTGCGGAGCATGGATCGGCCACTGCTTGCTGTGTCATTGCCGTGACCCCTGATGGCCAACGCAGCATGAGCACCTATTTGGGCGCCAGCCGCGAGCTTGCGCCGGGCGACATCGAGCTCGACACCATCGCCAATGCAAAAGTGCTCTATATCGAAGGGTATCTGTGGGACGCGCCGGTCGCGAAAGCGGCGATCCGCAAAGCCATCTCGGCGGCGAAGAGCGGCGGCAGCAAAGTCGCGTTTACGCTCTCGGATCCGTTTTGCGTCGGCCGCTACCGGGATGAATTCCTCCAGCTGATTAAGGAGGATCTCGACATTCTGTTCGCCAACGAAGAGGAAGCAAAGGCGCTGTTCGAAGCCATCAGCTTTGACGAAGCCCTGCAACACGCACGCGCGTGGCCCGGACTTGCCGTATTGACGCGCTCGGCCAAGGGCTGCGTCATCGCGGCCGCGACCGGTGAGGTTCATGTGCTCGATGCCGAACCGGTGAAGAAGGTCGTCGACACGACGGGTGCCGGCGATCAATTCGCGGCCGGATTCTTGGGCGGTTTCACGCGGGGCCTGAACTTGCGCGACTGCGGAAAGCTCGGCGGCATTGCCGCGGCCGAAGTGATTTCCCACTATGGCGCAAGACCGGAGACCTCGCTCAAAGCGTTGATCGAGCGCGCCGGATTCTAGATTTGAACGGTCCTGCCTTATGTTCTTTTACGGTTTCATGTGAGCGTGCGCGCCAATGAAGACCACCATCGAAGTCCCTGACGATCTGTACCGACGAGCCAAGGCGGAGGCGGCATTGCAGGGCCGCAAGCTGAACGATTTGATCGAGGAGGGGCTGCGGCACGTTCTTGAAAGTCCGCGCAAGAGGCCTCTGCACCCGGACCTTGCCGGGCTGATGAAGAGAGCACGCGGGGCAATCGATTCCAGAGTTCCCGACCTCGCTTCAAATCCCGAGCACATCGAAGGCTTCGGCCGCGATAATCGCCGCCATCGTTGATACGGGAACGCTCGTCGCTTTTTCGAGCGGCGGAACAACGGTTGAACTTGTCCCGTTCGAAAAGTTTCATTGCTTGTAGGGGAATTCTGGTCACTCTCCGATAAGATGGAGCGCGATTTCGCGCGCGTGGCGCTTGTCGCGGTGCTCGAAGAGATAGATCGCCTGCCAGGTACCAAGCACGAGGGCGCCCTTTTCAACCGGGATTGACAGCGAGGTCGCAGACAGGGCCGAGCGGATGTGCGCCGGCATATCATCGGGTCCTTCGGTGTCATGGCGATAGCGCGCGTCGCGCGGTGCAAGCCGGTCGTAAGCATCGGCGAGATCGCGCAGCACATCGGGATCGGCATTCTCCTGGATCAGGAGCGAAGCCGAAGTATGCGGGATGAAAAGCGTCAACACGCCACTTTCAATTCCGGATGCGGCGACGAAGCGGCGCACTTCGTCGGTGACATCGGTGAAACCCTGCCCGCGTGTTTCGAATTTCAACCTAACGCTTTTCTGCTTCATGCCATGTCCGCCGCGGCGGCCGCTTCAAGAAGACATAGAAAGCGCCGGCGCCGCCATGCTTGATATGGGCTTGGGATGCGCCGGCGACCAGGGGCCGAAGCTCCTCTTGCCCGAGCCAGAACGGAAATTGAGCGCGCAAAGTGCCGCCTTTCCCCGTGATCACCAGCACTAGGCGCCGTTCGTCTATTTGAGCGCGAACGAGAAACCTGAGCAGTGCGCGATAGGCGCCGTCCTGCGTAAGCCCGTGCAGATCCAGACGGGCTTCGGGCTCTATCCGACCGCGGCGCAAGTGCGCTTCGGCGTGACCGCCGATCGGCTGTACGGGCCGTTCGTTGGGTACGGGCGTCGCCGAATAATGCGGCATCGGCACGACGAGCTTCGCCGGCTTGATCGCATACACGACACGCTCGCGCCGCTTCTTGAGCGGCTTTGCGTCTTTCAACGCGGTGCGAAAGTAAGCACGCTCATCCTCGGACGTTCCCCGCCCTCGGCCCCGCCCCTTGCGCTCGTTCATCGCGGGCCCGCGAAATCGGCGCGGGGACCCAGACGCGCGGCGAGCGTCTTGGGCAAGAGCACGGTCAGCCGGCCCTCGTTCTTCATCCGCCCCGCGATCTCTTCGGCGCGCTTGCCATAACCCCAATAGACGTCACCCCGCACCGCGCCTTTGATGGCCCCGCCGGTGTCCTGCATGACGAGGAGCCGATTGAAAACGTGGGCACTACCGGCTTCGTCAGGCGCGGTTGCCTCGAGGAATACCGGCACGCCCAGTGCGTGGATGGACACGTCGACCGCGAGACTTGCTTCGGGAGTGAGCGGCACGCCTTCAGCGCCCGGTGCCCCGGTCGAAGCGTCCCCGATCGGCTGCTCGCCGAAGAAGACATAGGACGCATCGTGATCCATCAGCTCCTGCGCCTGCCCTGGATGGGCATAGAGCCAGGCACGAATGGTCTGGAGCGAAACCTCCTCGCGCTTGAGCTCGCCGCGCTGGATCAGTACGGCCCCAATCGCGGTATAGGGCTGACCGTTTTCCCCGGCATAGAGGGCGCGAACCACACTTCCATCGTCGAGCACCACCCGGCCCGATCCTTGGATCTGGAGGAAGAACGCATCGACGGCATCGTCCACATATAAGAGCGTCATCGCCGAAGGGAGCCCGGCGCGGGCGATCTCGGCCCGCGCGGAATAGGGAACAACGCGATTGCCCATCACCCGGCCCTCGATCCGCTGGCCCTTCAGCGCATCGCGAAACAGGCCGAGCTCAATCGTGACGAGATCGGCGGGTACCCCGTAGAGCGGCGTCTGGAATGCATCGTGACGCGTGCGGCTGCCCTTGAGCTGGGGCTCGTAATAGCCGGTGAAGAGTCCCTTATCGCTCGTCTGGGACACGCGGTAGGGTACGAAATTCGCCTCGAAGAAATCGCGCGCCGAGCTTGCATTCGAAGCAGCGCCGCAGGCCGTCCGCCAATCGGCAACCGTGCCCGCATAGAGCCCGCCGAGCGATGAAGTGTCGGGCTTTGGCCCCAGAACGCCGCAAGAGCGGCGAAAGCCCATGAGCGCCTGTTGCGGATCACTGTCGGCCCAACCGGCGAGCCCGCCGAATGGCACTTGCGAGAGATGAAGCGGCGCAGGCGCGGCGGGCGGCGCAGGCTGCATGTGCATGCATCCTGCAAGTGCAAGAGCGGCCGGAAGAAAGGCGGCGGGCAAGCTCAGAATTGATGAACGATGTTTTCGCCGGCCCCCGGGCGTCATCTCTTGGGGAGCTCTAGCCTCAGACGCTCGCCGTGGCGACAAGCATCCAGTTTGGATCGGTCGCATTTGTTTCGCGGGCGAACGTCCAGACCTCGGCGACTTTGTGCGGCGTCTTCGCGTCGCCTTCGATGAGCGCGCCGGCGGGATCATAACCTGCCAGCATCACTTCGCTCTCGAACGTCACCGTGATTTCAGCGCTGCGGCCTTTCAATTCGGCGCCCGTGACGCGTGCCGATTTGAGCGCGAGGAAAGTGAACTCGACGCGCTCCTTCTTGGCTTCACGAGATTTGATCTCCTGATCGAAGGCGGAGAACACATCCTCGCTCAAGAGCGGGCGCAGTGTGTCGCGTTCGCCCCGCGCAAAAGCGGTGACGATCATCTCGTAGGCGGAACGAGCGCCTGAGAGGAAGCGTTCGGTATCGAAATTGCGATCGAGCACTTTGATATCGAGAAACGCGCGAGCGAGGGGACCGGCAGCCGACGCGGCGGCCGCGCCGCCACGCTCCGGCAAGGTGACCACGTTATCTTTGGGCGGAGGCGCCTTGGGATTGGAGCGCGCTCCGTCGGGGAGACGCAATTGCTCCTCGGGCGAACGCTCGCGTCCGGTGCGCCGGCCGAGAACGCTATAGACCTTGAACACCATGAATCCGGCCAGAAGACCGAACAACAAGATACTGAACACTTGGAAATTCTGCATTTGTGACCTTCGTCGGTGGCGTTCCGACAGGCTAACGCGCGGCTGGCCAACAGGCTAAACTAGAGCCTAATCCCTGCACGCCGCGCGGTCCAGCACGGAACTCCGGAATTCAGATTCCGGACATATGGGACAACGCGCGGCGTTTTACTATGGGCCGCTTGTCACGCTTGCGCGTTCCGTGCTAGCGGCGGGGCCTCACCGATTGATCCTCTCACTCCAGCGCGGAATCTAGACACATGGCCCAAGAACCTGGCGCAAATGGCGGCAACACGAACGCGCCCGCCGAGAACCCTGAAGGAGTGCCGGTGCTCCAGATCGTGGCCCAGTATGTCAAGGATCTCTCGTTCGAGAATCCCAGCATGGGGATCAATGTCCAGCGCCCGCAAATCGATTTCACGGTGGATCTGCAAGCCCGCCGCCTGGGCGAGAATGCCCCCTATGAGGTCCTGATTAAGCTCCGCGTGACCGCGCAGCAGGACGAAAAGACCTTGTTCCTGCTTGAGCTCGCTTATGGCGGGCTGTTCGTTCTGGAAAAGATCCCGGATGAGGCGATGCAGCCGATGCTCTTGATCGAGTGTCCGCGGATCATGTTCCCGTACGTGCGCCGAATTGTCTCGGACATCATCAGCGATGGCGGTTTGCCGCCACTGATGATCGAGCCGATCGACTTCGCCGCGCTCTATCGTAGCCGCATGGCCAGCGGCGCAGCCCAAGGTGCGCCCTCGCTTCAGGCCTAGCTCGAGGCTTTCAGCCGGCCCAGCTCCAGATCGCGTCGCCGGACAGCTCCCCGGCAACGAAGCGGGCATGGATTTCGCGCTCCTCAGGAGTAATTCGCGGCGGCAGCGGTTCAGGTCTCAAGATCGCCGCTCGCACGGCTGCGAGCACGGCCGCCTGCAGCCCATCGCCAGGCGCGAGCGCCAGCCTCGCCTGCCGGCCGCCAATGAGCTCGAGATACACCTCGGCTAAGAGCTCGGCATCGACTTTTGCCCCGTGCTTCGAACGCACCGAAAGATCGATGTTGAATCGGCGGCAGAGCTCGTCGAGCGAATAGCGTGCCCCCGGAAATTTCCGCTTTGCGATCGAGATCGTATCCACGCCGCGTCCATAGGCGAGCGGCGCGCGTCCCAATCTCGAGAATTCCGCATTGAGGAATTTGAGGTCGAACTCCGCATTGTGAATGACGAGCGGGGAATCGCCGATGAAGGAGAGAAACTCATCGGCCACGGCTTCGAAGAGCGGTGCTTCAGCAAGTTTCTCTGCAGTCAATCCATGCACGCGCAGCGCTTCTTCCGGAATATCCCGCTCCGGCTGAATAAGGACGTGAAAGAATTTTCCCGTCGGGAGGTGGTTGTCGAGCTCGAGGCAGCAGATCTCGATGATGCGATGACCATCGGCCGGATCCAGACCCGTCGTTTCGGTATCGAGGACGATTTCCCGCATCAGCTCCGATTCCTTGCGGCGGCGAGTTTCTCGAGCGCGTCGGCGACTCGCCGAACCTGAGCGAAAGCGTGCTCGATGCCCTGTCCGGTCTCAATCACGAAATCGGCTTTTGCACGTTTTTCGGCATCGGGGACCTGACGCGCATGGATTGCTTCGAGCTTTTCCAGTGTCATTCCCGGCCGCATCAAGACCCGCGCGCGCTGCACCTCGGCAGGCGCGGAGACGACCACCACCGCATCCATGCGCTTTTCGCCG
>WNFL01368054.1_pt1 | contig 19421 bp, 31 predicted proteins | sample 5400361 | NCBI WGS metagenome assembly WNFL01 (sample SAMN13153351, study PRJNA577476) | soil metagenome | isolation source: 40 cm soil on Douglas fir-dominated hillslope | place: USA:California | collected 2013-09-17
TTTTTCCTCGCATATCGAGCCTATCTCGATTCTTGATCAACGGCCTGGATGGGCAGCTATTTATGGGGAGACAAGCCAAGCCAGGCGACACGAGATTGTGGCGGACTTTCAAGCGGGAGAACTCCTCGGAGTTGCCCTTTCGATTCGCGCCGGTGGCGTAGGCTTCACGCTGACTCGCGCCGCACACCTTTTGTTCGTCGACTGCGAATATACGCCGGCGCTCAACAGCCAAGCCGAGGACCGAGCCGTGCGAATCGGGCAGAAGGCGTCGAGCGTCCAGGTTCGACGCCTCATCGCAGACCATCCGCTAGACCGGCGTCTCTTCGAAATCCTCACAACCAAACAACGGGATATTACGGGGGTCGGGGGATGAATCTTGAAAACGAACAAGAAAGCATCGAAGCCGAACGCCTCATGATGCGTATTCTGCAAGTTTCTTTCGACTCTTCCTGCCCTCGAGTCGGGGTTATTGCGCTCATCGCTGCCCTTGCGTCCTTTCCTACTGGACCCAACGGCGCCGGGATAAACCCTCAAAAACTTTACGAAGCTTACTTTGACTTAGTCGATTCGATGAAAAATTAATTCTCAACTGAAACGGGGAATCACCCATGGCACTAGACACTGAAAAAGTAATCAAGAAGTCTTCTCTCTCCGCCGAACGCCGCGAGGCAATGCTCAAGGGCTCGGCCCCCGACAAGGGGATCGACCAAGGGCAATCGTTCTTGTATCGCCCGGCAGACTTTGTCTCGCAAAAAGACAATGGCTTCGAGCGTTGCTATCGCGTGGAGGGGAAGGAGAGGTTTCCTACCGCTCCCGAGATTCATGGCTACCCCTTCGATGTTGTCCAGCGCGACGGCACTGCCAACACGAAGGACTACGAGCAGATCAAGATCCTTCTCCTCTCTGACACGTTCATCATGTCGGGAGCGGACGGAGCAAAGGTCGAGCAGGTTGTCAAGAAGGGCGACGTTCTTCTTCTCACGTCGACGGCTGGTCTTGACACGGTGCGTACTGCGGCAATCCGCCCGACCGATGTTGTTGAAGTTTGGATCCGTCCTGTTCAAAAAGAGCCGCTTCCCGGGCGCCCTGGACAAACCACGTGGCGCTGGTCCGTGAAGATGGGTCAATCTACACCCAGGGATGGCGTAGGCGTTCCGTCGTTTGCTGGCCTTCCCCCCGAGCTCGCAGAGTAAGCTCGGGGATCCGTGTCCGGTCGCTCCCCGAAGAAGCGTGCGAAGTCGCCCTCGAAGAAGAGGGCAAGGCCTGAGAGCGTGCGGGGAGCGGCCGAGACTTCGAAGCGGAAGAAGCCGGTTCGGAAAAAGGGGCTCGACGGACCGAGCACCAAACCTCGCGCTAAGAAAGCGCGATCCAAACCGGCTTCTCCTGCTCCGAAGTCGAAGTCTGCCGCGCGGGGAAAGAGCCATCCCCCCCGGCCGCGCCCCGCGCGGCAGACTCCGGCGTCGAAGCGCAAACCCAAAAGCGAGGCACGTGGTCATGCCGTCGTCAAAAAACTCGCAAAAAAGCCTGCAAAGAAGCGCATCCGCGAGACGTACGCGCACCGGATCGAGCGCCTCATGGGCAAGGAACGTTACTCGCTCAGCGAAGCGCGAGGACATCCGCGGCGCAAGCTCGGAGAGCTCGGAGTGCGAGAGCAGCGTGAGCTTGCAGCAGCCATCCCTCAAGCCAAGGGGGCTGAGCGAAAGGCGCTCCGCAAAAAGATGCTCGCCAAGTTCGGCATTACGCACTTCGATCCGGAGAAGGCTTTTTACGGCCAGCGCGAAGTGCGTGGCGGGCTCAAGGGCCCACGCGATTGGCACGACCGGCGCGCGGTTTACAAGAAAATCGCCGAGTATGAATCGAAGTACTTCGGCGTCGAGCGCAACGAGACGTTCGCGCTTCTCTTCAGCCCCTAGGGGGGCGCGGTGAGTCACCGCCCCGAACACTCCCCCGAAGGCGACCCTTGCACCCGCCTCTGGAACGGCCTTCCGTGCGGCCTCCCTCCTGAACGCCATCGAAAGCGCCGTCGCGCCCCCGTCCCGACGTTCTCCCCGGCCCCGCGCCCCGACGCCGCAAAGCTCCCGAGAGCCCCCAGGAAGCGCTCCCCGAACCGCTCTTCCCGCCCTCTTCGGCTCCCAGCCCCCGACCCGAACGACGAAACCATCGTCGCGATTGACGGGGAGGGCGAAGGACGCTTTCCGCACCGCTATACGTACCTCGCCGCGGTCGACGAATACGGAACGCTCCAAGGCGAAATTCGGAACCGGATGGGCCTCGGGACGACCGAATGCCTCGATTTTTTTCTTAGCCTTGGCGTAAAGCGTGTTTTCGGGTTCTCGATTGGCTACGACCTCACGAAAATCCTGGCGGACCTCCCGGACAAGCATCTTTACCTTCTCAATCGTCCTAAAAAGCGGGAGTACGTAGAGGAGAGCGGCCGTATTGGCCAGCGTCCTGTTGATTGGAGGGGCTACCGATTCGCCTATCTCCGGGGACGACTCATGGTTTGGCGCATCAAGTGGGACCCGCGCCTTGACCGCAACGTCAAGGTCTCCGACGCGGTAACGATCTGGGACGTGTTTCGCTTCTTTCAATCGAAGTTTACGACGGCGCTCCTCGATTGGAAGGTTGCGACCGCTGACAAGCTTGAACGCATGATGCGCATGAAGAACCAGCGCGCCGACTTCAACAAGCTCACGAGCGAGGAGGTAGAAAGCTACTGCAAGGAAGAGTGTCAGTACCTCGCGCTCCTGGTGCGCAAGCTCATCGAAGCGCACACGGCCGTCGGCCTCCGTCTGAAGGGTTTCTGGGGCGCAGGAGCGACCGCCACGGCGCTCCTCAACAAGCTCGAGATAAAAGACCACATAGAGTTTCCCCCCATCGAAATGAAGCATGCTGTCGCGTGCGGTTTCTTTGGAGGGCGCTTCGAAATCTCGCACACAGGCCCGATAACGGGCCCGGTCTACAATTACGACATTTCCAGCGCGTACCCCTACCACATCACGCATTTACCTTGCCTCGCGCACGGAAAATGGGAGCGCGTCACGGGCAAATCTCTCGACGCTCGAATCCAACGAGCGCGACTTGCGCTCGTGCACCTGAAGGTCCTCCGAGCCCGAGGACAGCCCGATGCGTGGGGCCCGTTCCCCTTTCGGACGACAGAGGGCACGATCCTTTTTCCTCGTGAGAATGAGGGCGCGTGGGTGTGGCAGGACGAATACCAGGCCGCGCAGCGCATCTTCCCAGGGATTCGTCCGACGGAGGCGTGGGTGTTCGAGTCGACTTGCTCACATCAACCGTTCGAGACCTTGCCTGAAATCTACAGGGAGCGCGTGCGCATTGGAAAAGAGGGGGCCGGCATCGTGCTCAAGCTCGGCCCGAATTCGATCTACGGCAAAGCTGCGCAGACGCTCGGGACCCCGAAGTTTCAGTCATTCGTATGGGCTGGGGTCATCACGAGCAACACGCGGGCGCAGCTCCTTTCGGCGTTCGAGGGCATCTCGCAAGACGAGTATTGGGATCTCCTCATGTTCGCAACCGACGGCATCTTCTCGCGCCGTGAGCTCGCCCTTCCCGCGCCGCGCGACACGGGGACGACAGCCCTCCCGAACGAGAAGGGCGAAATCGTGCACAAGCCCCTCGGCGGATGGGAGATGAAAAAGTACGAAAAAGGTATTTTTCTGCTCCGCCCGGGGATCTACTTCCCGCTCGACCCCGCTCCGGATGAGATTACCAAGGTGAAGGCCCGCGGCATGAGCCAAGGCGTCCTCTTCGAGCATTCGAAGCGCATCGTCGAGCACTGGCATGCGCACCAGGGCGAGGCGTGCGTCCCTGACTACGTCGTGCATGGGTTCGAGGGCGACGCCAAAACGTGCACACGCTGTGGCGAGCAGCAGAATGGCCATCCGAAAGGCGTCGAGCGCTTCGTCGGCATGAAGACCGGTGTGCTTCAGGCTGGGAAAAAGCCTCCGAAGCGCTCCGAGGACTACGGCGAGTGGATTGCGTACCCGATCGTCTCTGGGTTCTCGCCGCTCCCGAAAAGGGCTCGCGTCATGGCGAATCAGCGGCTCGAGAGCTTTGCCCGAATGCGAGGCGAGAGCGAGTCCTACAAACGCGCAAACCTCGCCCCCGAGACGCTTGCGCTTCGGGCGAGTGAAGAGATTTTTTCTGACCAACCTGACGGAGACTTTTCGGAGGCACCATGAAAGTTCGAATCACGAAGATTCTTGACGAGGAAGTAGACGTCTCAACGGCGCTCCGAGCGGGCGGAGGAGTATATCAAGCGCGAGCTAGAGTCGCCCCTTCGCGACCCCGATTCCTACACTGAATCTAAGCCGTTTGATTTGTGGGCCGCTAAACTCTTGCTCGAAATCGCCCAACTCTACAAGTCGACCACGCTTTCCTAGGAGCAACCGATCATGAATATCCTAAACGCTGTCGTAGCTCTCGTCGTAATCGGCGTCGTGCTTTGGGCCGTAAACGCGATGCCAATCATCGACGCCACAATGAAACGAATTATCACGATTTTGGTTATCGTGGCATCGGTCCTGTGGCTACTTTCTTCGTTCGGTCTCCTGAATGGCCTGGGGCTCCGAGTACGATGAAAAAAGAGGTCTTTTCGACCGAGCAATTCGAAAAGCTCGGCGGGCTTAAGTGGGCCAAATCGATCGGATGCGCGGTCATCTGGAACGGCAAATCGGGTGCCGAATGTCGCTGGACCCTTCGCCCCGAGGTCAAGCTGTGACGGACGAAGATCTCTGGATCAAAGCCTTCGACGCGTACCTTGCGGCCTTCATAGGGGGAGAGAAAACAAGGTGGGCCTACAACGGTGACGAAAGCGTCGCAGCGCTCACTTCGTGCGCCGCCAGCACCGCGGATCTTTACTTAAAGGAATTTCGCAGACGCAGGAAAAATGGTCTTTTTGAGCCGCTTGCCGGCGGGGGTCCTCGCAAGTGAAGCCCCGCCCCCGAAAACGCCCCACGGGCCTTACTCCTCAGCAAGCGCTCGCGTTCGCAGAGGCCCGTCCCGCAAAGAAGCGCCGCGATTTCCGGATCGAGTCGCCGACGCTCCCGCTCGCCCTCTCCCGCGCCCGGATTCCGAGCCTTCCCTCAGCCACGTGGGAATGCCTTCGGTGCAGCGGGACGGCGCACGCCTCGTTTCGGTCCGTGCTCATGCTCTTCGACCACGAAGGCAAAGAGGTTCCTGGCTATGCCCTCGCGCTCTGCACGTTCTGCGCATCCACGATGCGTGCGTGCCTCGAACACGGGACCACGCTTACGCCAATCGTGATGCCACTACAAAAAATTTGCCCATTCTCGCTTTGCCCCTTGGAGGAACCCGAATGAAATGCTCAGTGAATGGGGTGTGAGATGCAAGGATGGCATGACATGTCAATGCTTTGCGAGAAGCACAAAGAACAATCGGCCCGCATGACAGCTTGGAGCTCTAGTCATGCCAGCGCTGGCGAATGGTTGGCCATGGCAAACAACGTGCCCTTAGTCAAGGGGCCAGGAAGGTCCGGAATGAAAGTCTACATCGCGTGCGCCTATGCGCACAAACGAGAGGCGCGATTGTTCGCGGCCATGATGCAAGAAAGCTACCAGCACGAAAGCGCTGGCAGCTGGCTCCAAACGACAGAAGCCGAAGATCCGCTCGAGGACGGAGTCCGAAGCGTCTTTCTGAAAGCCAACATTATCGATCTCACTTTGTCCCAGGTGCTGATTGTACTTGGCCAATACGGTAACCCCCGCGCGACCTTTGGCGAGGCCGCCTGGGCCATCTCGAACGGGACTCCGGTCCTTTGGGTGCACGGAAGCGGTGGCGAAGGTCGGTGCCTCTGGGATAGTCACGACGGGGTAAAAAGATTCATCGCGACCGGGTCATGGGAAGGGCGCGTTTTCGACGCGCTCGACGTCATCGAAATGGTGTTCAAGGCGCGGGGTCTCTCGTGAACTCGCTCGTTCTGGACCTCGAAACGATCACGGACCCGATTCTTCCCCTGCCCGAGCCGAAGCGTTGCAAAGGGGCGCTCGACTACCCAACCGCTCTCGCAAAAGGCGGTTCAGAGAATTGGGAATACAATCCCGCGCTCGGGGCCTGCGCTTGCTGCGCCATCGTGGGAGCCTGTCCTAAATGCGGCACGCCCCCCGACGTTTTCCTCCCCCCGACCTACCACAAGATCGTGGCCATCGGCTACGCGAAGGTATCGAGCGACGAGGACGGCCCCAATATTGAAGAGATCGACGTCCTTGCCAATCTTGACGCTAATCTCGCCGAAGGCTTGGGCAGAAACTCCGAAAAAAAAACTCTCCAAACGCTCTCGAGTCATCTCTCCGCCGCCTCCCCCAGGATCATCGGCTGGAACTCCCGCGGCTTCGATCTTCCCGTCATCGCCGCCCGCTGCCTCGCCCTTGGCGTCCCCTTGGAATGGTACTACCGCGGCGTCCGCAACCAGGACCCGCGCTACCGTTATTCGGATGCCGCCCACTACGACGTGAAAGACTATCTTGGCGACTACGGAGCCGGGCGCTCGGCGGGGCTTGACGCAGTGGCAAAGTCGATCGGTCTCCCCGGCAAAACAGGGGTCGACGGCTCGATGGTCGGAGCCATGGTGGCCGATGGGAAGCTCGCCGAGGTGCTCGATTACTGCGCGTGCGACGTGGCGCAGACGTTCGGGGTGTTTCTGCGTCTTGAGCTTGTGCGCGGGCGCCTGGACCCGCTGACCTACAAGCGGGCGGCGCGAAGGTTTCTTGGAGTGATTGCGTCAGAGCCGCGCCTCCGGGCGCTTCGGAGTGGGGTCAACGCTGGGCTGTTCCTTTTGGAGGACGTATGAAAAATCATCGTATTTTGTGGGTGGGCCAACTTTCTGCCGAACGAGAGCGACCCCGAGGGACCGCTGATAAAATGACGTATCGGATTATAAAGCGCGCAGATTCGGGCGAGCTGCACGTAGAGCATCAATTTAAGGATGCGCTGGACGATCTATGTTGGAGGAGACTCACTGGTATTTTTACCATTGAAGTTCTAGAGCAAGCGCTCGAAGAAATCGAAAGCCGCCGAGCAAGAATTGAATGACCCCCTTCCTCAAATGGGCCGGCGGAAAACGCGCCCTCGCCAAAACCATTCTCGGCCTCTTCCCCTCGATTTGCACGAAGGGGCGCTACTACGAGCCTTTCTTTGGGGCGGGGGCGGTGTGGGCGGCGATGCCCGAGCCCCGGCCGAGGACGTGCATTCTCTCGGACGCGAATAGCGAGCTCATCGCTACTCTGAAGGGAGTGCGCGCATATACTGCTGAATCTATTAATCATGCTCTTATCGTGCATGAGTCCCAGCATTCGGAAGGGTACTATTATGATGTCCGAGCGTGGGACTGGACATCTTTTGACAGTTCTGATGTAGCGGCACGTATGATTTATCTCAACAAAGCCGGGTTCAATGGCCTTTACCGAGTGAACAAGGCCGGCGCGTTCAACACGCCCTATGGCCACCGTGAAAAGCTTTCGCTCCCGTCTTTCGCAGAACTCGAAGCGTGGTCGGAGGCGCTCATGGGAGCGGTTCTAATGTGCGCCGACTTTCAAGATGCGACGCGCGACGCACATTCTGGCGATTGGGTCTACTTCGATCCGCCCTACATCCCGACCAAACCGGACGGCTTCACGGGGTACCAGGCCGAGAAGTTCGGCCGCGCCGAGCACGAACGCCTGGCCAAGGTCGCCCGTACGCTCTCCGACAAGGGCGTCCACGTAGTGCTGTCGAATTCGGATACGGCCCTTACGCGTGAGCTCTACCCCAAGGAGTGGTTCGAGTTATTCGAGGTGACGCGCTCTGGCGCGATGAACTCGGACGGGACCAAACGAGGGCGGGTGACCGAGCTTTTGATGAGGGGCCGGATATGATTACTCGAGATAATTTCATTCGGGATCCTGAGTGCGAGGCTTGTCAGAAACTGACCGATGGCGAGAATGCGGAAGCTCTCCGCATCGCTGAAGCGCGCGTCGTGGAGGCCGCGATGCGGCGTTGGGCGTGGGGGCCATGTGACGCGGCGTACTACGGATTGGCAGAGCTCGACGCCGCCTGCGCCGCCCTCCGCCAGGTCCGCGGGGAAAAGTGAAAAAGTCACAAGCCCTCTCCGAAGGCCTTCGCCGCGATCTCGCAAAAAAGATTCACCTCGCGCTCGTCTCTACCCCGCTCGAATCTCGACGCATCCTGGAATCCGTCCTCGCGGCTCTCGCTCCTCCGCTTTTTCTCACCCGCGCCCAACTCGAACGCCTTCGCGACCTCGAAAAGCGTCAGATGACCCAGCGCGGCGACAAGAACGCTCTTCTTGCACTCGTTCGGAGGGGCCTCGCCACGGAGCATGGCGAAATCACAAACCTCGGGAGAACACTTCTTCGCGAGCAGCGCTCAAAGGCGGCGTGATTGTTCTGGATCGCTCTCGCCTTGTTTCTCACCCTTTCCTGGAAGGACGTGTCTTCATGGGCCTAATATTCTCGACAGTGTTTGTTTGTTCACATTGCAATAAATCGTTTTCGAGCTGCGACGCAATCCAAGCAATCCAAGAGTTGGAGGAGAGCGAGACTTCCGGAACCTACAAGCCTACGGGTCGCGTTTTTTGTTCCCGCGAATGCATCGAGGAATTCAAAAAGCCGAGCGCGTCTTGAGGCGACTTCACGGCTACGCCGTCGCCTTCTTCGCGTGCGCCCTCGCGTTTGGCTTGTGCTTCTACATCCTCGCCCGGTCGGGCTACTGACGGCGCTTTCGCGATCGCGAGTAGTGCGTCTCAGGCCGATGCACAGGCCTGGCCGCCCCCACTTCCGTCACGACTCCGTTCGCCTCTTCGACCATCGCATACCCTCCAGGGGCTAGGCTAAACGGCCCCGAGAGCGTCCCGAGTACGTTGAACTTCGCATCCGAAGGCGGGGACCAGTTGACCCACGCCGGCAAGAGGTAATCTGAAACGGAGATCTCCCCGATCTCGTAGCTATTCCCTTCGACGGCATCGCAAACCTCGATCGGCCATTTGCGCCCGTCTGCTGCACGCGCGAGGGAGTTGCAGAAAGGATCCACGATTGGTTCCAGGACCTCGTGCGAGAGGACGCACGAGACCGAACGCGACCCTGATAAAATCGTCCCCCCGCTCGAAAGGATGGGGCGCACGGCGACTATCCCAGAGACTACGCCCGCGTATTCGGTGTGGTAGCCAAGCGCGTCCGCTTGGTCGGAGTCGTTCACGATCACGATCGTGGCCATCCTATCGGGCACGTCTTCGATGCGTCCGTAAAGGGACGGCTCGCAAAGAAGGCGCGACCAATCGCGGCAAAACTCGATGCATTGGACGGCGACGGCATCCACCATCGCGAGCGCGGCCGCTTGGATGAGAAGATCCGAGGCGTTGACGACAGCGATTCCGCCCGGCGTCACGGCTGCTTTACCGGGCATCTGGCCTCGGGTTTCTTCTCGAGTGCCATCGCGTGCCCTTTCGCCCGCGCGAGAAGTACGTCTTCGATCTCTTTCAGGAGTCCCATCGGGATCGCGCAGACGGCCGAGACGGCATCGGGTTCGGAGGCGCCGAGTTCCGCCTGCATGAGTACGCACGCGAGTTGCTCGACCGACAGCGCGCCATCAACGGCTTGGCGCGCGGTAACGCCGCACGCTACGAGCCCGATCACAAGGCGAAGGCCCGCAATCCAAACAAAATAAACGACCCTCACTTTGCACCGCTCTTCGTCTCGGCTGCCACGACTTCCGCGGGCGTCCCGAGCCTCGACACGAACCCAAACAGCACGACCCCAACGGCGGATGCAAGCTGCGCTATTTCGTGCACGCCCCAACTCGGCCGAGTCACGAGCGTGGCGATGATGATGCTGGCCAGAAGAAGTCCGACCAAAGACGCTTTCCACTCCACGATGTTTTTCATGTTCTACCGCTGCCCGGAGAGGAGATCCAAAGCCTGCCTTGACCAGGTCGCAAGGCGGGTGATTGTTTTGGCCCTAGTCGCATCCTCGGGAGCTTTCGTAGCCCAGCCCGAAAATTCTGTTTCAAGCTCTCGCCCCTCGCGCGCAAGGGACGTGTAAACCGTGCCTCGCCGCTCCTCGAGACGCTTTGCGAGCTCTCCGGCATGCGCGCCGAACGCGACGTGAGAGGACGAGAGCCGGCGTACATGAGCCGCGCGCTGATTGGGCGAGAAAGCCCGATGGCAAATGACGCAATTGCCACCCTTCTCGCCGACGCGCTGGGAATACCCGCAGTTTGCGCAAACGAGTTTTGTGATTTCATCATCGGCCATCGGGCGTAGCAGACGCCACCGGCTTCGAGGATGCAGGCGAGGGGGTCCAAGCATGTGTGGCGATCACGAGCTGAGCGATCGCCGTCAGCACAGCCGCGACTCCCGTGGCCGAGAGCACCGAAAGGCGCGTACGCCGCGCCTGCTCTTTCGCGATGCGGTCTATGGTGGCGCAAAGCCCGGTGGCCGGCTTCGGCGGATCGCCTTCGAACTTCCCCGGCTCGGCGGGCTGTCCGATCGTGCCGTCGAGCCTCAGAACGTGCCCGGAAAGGTCGGCGATCTCATTTTTCAGGCCTATCTTTATCTCCCGGATGTCATTCGCCAAGGCGATGAGAGTGTCCGGATCGGTACGTCTTTCGGCCATGCCTCATCGTGACCCGGCCTACGCCTCCTCGTCAACGCATCCGTTGAGCTCACGCATCGCTCGAACGGCTTTCGTCCAGCGACGCAGGCGCCTTGGCCCCTTTCGCACTGCGCGAAGCCAGTAGGCGGGAGAGTGCGTGTAGGGAGGGTAGGCGATCTCGGGCGACCGCCTTGCTTGCTCCCGTGCCCAGCGTAAGAGGGGCTCTCTTGGCTTGCGCTCTGAGGTTCGGTACCCGCTCATCGCGACGGACAGGACTTGCCGTGGATGAGGATGGTTTCCTCTTCTCCGTCTGGCCCCACGGCTTTCACTTCCGTCGGCGCGCACGTGCACGCAGCCACTCGGTCGAGCGCTCCGATGGCGCCTCCGACCGAGTGGCTGAGCGTCTTGAGGCCGGCGGATGCCGCTTCAGCCGCGAGCTTTCTGGCGCCGTGAACGAACACGTCCGCGAACGCGTCTCCCGGTGTTTTTCGCATGATGAAATCCTAGACGGGAGCGCCGTCATCGTGCAAGGGCTGGGTCGCCGCCGCGGCGGTGCGCGCTTCTTCGATTTTGGCGAGAGCGAGCGCTTTTGCTTGGCGGTTCGATTCGGTCGCCTCGCGCATCGCCTTCAAGAACGCCTCGCGCACGCGGTTACAGTTTTCGAGCTCGCCCTGAGAAATGCGAAACAGGCGCGATTCGCTTTCGTAGTCGACCTTTCCCTCGCGGACGAGAGCGTCGAGCGCCTTCGTCGCCTTCTCGTGCTCGGAAGGATCGACGTAGCACTCGAGGAGCACGTCTAGCGGCATGCCGGGGCCGTTCATGAGACCCCGAAACACGAACATGAGCGACTCTGCGAAGCTTGGCCCGAACGCGTAGAGCGAGGGTTTCTTCGAGGCGATCATGATGGGACCGCCTCCGGGAAGGATGACGGGCACGACCGCGACTTTCACGTCGTTTCGATGCACAGTCGCTTCGAAGAGACCGAGCACGTCCGCTTCGGTCACCTTGTTATCAAGGTCGCGATTTTTCTGGAGGTACTCGAGCTTGGAGCGGTTCGCGGCGACGCTCACGCGGTAGGAGGGGGGCGCTTTCGCCGGAATAGCGGCCTCAAGTTGCCGGTCGACCTGCTTTTTCGCGGCATCGTAAACCAGCGCAGTTACCCCATCGATCGATCCGGGGAGCGGCTTTAAAACAGACGCAAGGGATCCCACCAAGTTTGGCGCCGTAGCGTCGAGCGCATCGCCGGCCTTCTTCCGCTCCGCCGCGTTCTCGGCCTCCTTCTGAGCCGCGTTGACGGCGCCGATAGCCGCGATCGCCTTGTCATGCAGCGCCTGCCACTCGTGCACGATCCGATTTCCTCGGGCTGCGTTCGAGAGTCGCGCGGCGCGAATCGCCACGCGCGCGGTCTCGACGAGCTCGCTTTTCGGTAGCTCCGCGAGGGCTCCCAAAACGGTGTCGTACTCAAGCTCCTGCTCGACGTGGGGATAGATTTTGTGAATCGTAGGGTTCATGTTCGGAAACCTAGCACCGGATGCATTCCTAATACAATCGTGATAGAGCTCGCCCGTATGAATAACGTCCGCTCGGGCCGCAAGCGTCTGGTCCTCTCGGTCTCGCTCGACCCGCAAGTTCTTCGGCGCGTGAAGGCGCGCGCCAAGCGAGACAAGCGCTCGGTTTCCCACGTCGTTGAGCTCGCTCTCGTGCATGCCCTTTCCTGAAACACGCCTCTCGCTCGAAACAAAGCTCGCGTGGCGCCCCTCCCGCCCGCAAGGCCTCACGCGTCTTTCTCTTCCTTACGCTCCCGACCTCTCCCGTCTCTACCCGTTCCAAGCCGATGGCGTGCGCTGGCTCCGCGAGCATCCCCGAGGACTTCTCGCCTACGAGCAGCGCCTAGGCAAGACGGGCGTGTCACTCCGAGCGTTGCCTCGGGCGTGTCGCGTAATTATCCTCTGTCCGCTTGGACTTCGGCTTGCGTGGCGGGACGCCATCCTCGGCGCTCCTGATTCGCCGAGCACCATCGCGTGGCGCCCGGACCTTCGCGTGCGCGTGGCGCGGTCGGGCGATTCGGTCGTCCCCGAACGCCAAGAGGCCGTCATCCTGAATTACGAGGGGCTTCCCGACGAGCTTACGCGGTCGATGCTCGTCGCCGATAACCTCCGCGACGTGTTTCTCATCCTCGACGAAGCGCACCTCGTGAACAACCCGGCGGCTGAGCGCACGCGAAAGACCCGAGCACTCGCGCGTCAAGTGCAGTGCGTTTGGGCGCTCACCGGCACGCCGATGCCTGGGACGCCGGCGCATCTTTGGGGGCTCTTGGAAACGTGCGGCCTGCACCGCAAGGCGTACGGGTCGTTCAAAAACTTTCTGAAGGTGTTCGGGGGCAAGAAGAAAAAATCGCTCGGAGGCGAGTACTCGTTCAGCGTGACCGACCTCGATCCGGCGCGCGCCGGGCTCGGGAAGGTGATGCTGCGAAAGCGCCGGCGTGACGTGTTCCCGGAGATGCCTCCGAAACTGCATGTAACGCTTCCTGTCGAAATCATGGCGAGCGAGAAGATCGAGGGCGCATGGGGGGAGTGGCAACTTCGAGGCGCGACGACGCTTCCGCCCTTCGAGCTCCTCTCTGAAGCGCTCAGCGATCTCGCGCGAGCGAAGATCCCGGCGATGCTCGAAGAGGTGATCCGACACGAGGACTTGGGTCTCCCGCTCCTCGTGTTCTCGTCGCACGTGGATCCGATCCTTGCGCTCGACAGGCGCGAGGGGTGGAAGATCATCACGGGCGAAGTGAACGTCGCCGAGCGACACGAGATCGTGAAGCGGTTTCAGGCGGGAGAGCTGCGCGGAATTGGCATCACGATCAAGGCCGGAGGAACGGGACTTACCCTTCCCCGTGCAGCGGATGAGCTCTTCGTGTCGCTCGATTGGGTCCCGTCGGTGAACGAGCAGGCGGAGGATCGGGCGATCTCGATTCAGGATAAATCCAAGCGTTTAACGGTAAATACGCTTGTTGCTGATCATCCTCTTGACAGAAGGCTGCACGAGATCTTGCGGGCAAAAGAGACACTCATCGCGGACGTCGTAGGCTAGGCCGCCTTCTGCGGCATGAGCGCCTTGAACTGGTGCACCGCTTCCCCTAGCTCGACGAGCAAGCTCACCTGGAGCGGGTCGAGACACCCGGCCCACGTCGCCTGTTGTTCGGGCCGAAGCGAATCAAAGAGCAAAAACGCCTTTCGAAGCACGTCCTCTTTTTTCTTCTCGACATTGTCTCCGAGCATGCCGGGCGGAAGCTGGATCCCCCGCTGCGCCATGCCGACCTGCGCGAACGCCATCCCGGCCGCGATGAGCTTCTCGCCTTGTTTCTCGAGCATCGCGTTCTCGCTCCGCTCTTTCTCGATCTCGTACATCGCTTTCATCCGCGCGATGTCCCTATCCGCGATGGTGTCGAGTCGTGACTCGAGCTCGGAAACGCGCGCTCGCAAGCTCCGGTTGTCATCGCGGAGAAGCATGTTGCTCTTCTCGTGTGCGGTGTAGCTCGCGAGCACCGAGACCTCGGAAAAACGCATGTGTTGGTGCAACACGCCGCGCTCGTCGGCGGTTTCGGTGAGTCCTCCGACGCCGACCATCGAAGCCATCGGAGGGTAGAGCGTGAACTCGCGCGTTCCTCGCGGGAGCTTGTCTTTCCCGTACGTCGTAAAGACGTAGCGCTGGGGGAGCTTGTGGTTGAGCACGTGCCCAGACGCCTCGGCGTAGTAACGCTCGACGAGTTTCATCGCCTCGATCTTCGCGTCCTCGAGCGGGAGTTTCGCGCCGATCGCGCGATGAAGCATCGGAGAGTCGGGGCCGTTGTCGATGACGTGCGAGAGCGAGAACGTGCGCCCGCAGTCGGATTGGTCGAGCTCGTCGCTGACGAATTCGATGAGGCCCATCAGGGTCGATCCGGTGGCTGGCGAGAACGCGGCCGGGGGGCCTGATACAGGGTCATTATTTTCTGCGAGCACCAACTCTTGCTTTTTCGCAACCATTCCGGGATGCTAGCGTCGGCAAACGAGAACGTCTAGACCCGTGATACACCCCATGTCAAAATCAGGCGTCGAGGGTGATACATCTATGGGCGACACGCTCACGCGTCGACAGGTCGCAAAGCTCTTCAACTGCTCCACAACAACGATTCGAAAGCTCGGGTGGCAGGGGAAGCTTGTCGGAACGCTCGAGGACCGAGGACCGGGTAAAGAGCCAGCGTGGGTCTACAGAAAAACAGATGTAGACGCTCTCGCTGAAACGTTCGTGATCGATCTAGAGCGAGCGAAGCGCAAGCGCAGAAGTGTCATCGCAGTCAACACGAAAGCGGCCACAGTGCGCGCGATGGCCGCGATCAAGCGACTCGCGAATGAGCGCGGGTGTAGGCCGGAAGAAGTACCTTTCGAAGAAATTTGTATCGCTGCGAAAGCAGGGCCGACCTTTGTCCTAAGAGCGCTCGAGTGCTTTGGAAAAACGGGTGGCGAAGTCCTACGAGAAATCGAAGCGCAAAAAGAAAAGCGAGAGCTTGACCGTATCGACGCGCAGCGCCGCCGCATCGCCATGCGCTACGAGAACATGGATCACGAAGCCCGCATGGCCCATGACCGATCCCTCGCCGACGACCGAGCCCGCCGCGAAACGCGGCCCGTCCTCGAACGCCAAGCGATGGCCGAGATCGCACGCGCCGAAGCCGAGCGAGAGAAAGCGAAAGCGAGCGGCCGCGTCGAAACCGTGCGCGCCGTCGAGAGCGTCGTCGAGAAGATGGGCGAGACCCTCGACAAGGCGAGTAAGGCGTTTGGCTAAAGCCCCTTTGCCAAGCGCCGCACCGTCGCCCTATCGAGCTTGTTCGTTTCGATGAGCTTGATGCGCTCGCGCTGTCGTAAGAATTCGAAGCGCGCCTTCTCGCGAGTCTCTTCGTGCATCCTGCGAGCCTCGTCCTTCGCTTGCGCCTGTCTTTCAATTTCTCCCGCCGGCGTGTTGTAGCGGGTCCAAAGTCGGTCGACCGTGTCCGGATCGACAAGCGTCTCTTTCGTCACTTCGACGAGCCCCATCCCGCGATCGAAGCACGCGAAGACTTTCGCCGCGATCTCGCCGCGCACGCGCGTCTCGGCTTTCGGCTTCGGCGCCGCGCGATTCTTCAGCGCGCGCGGCCCGGGCGCGTACGTTTTCAGTAGCTCCGTGACAGCGCTCTCCTCGTAGTAAACGCCGCCGGCTTCGCGCGTCGCCGTTCCGAGGCGCCCTTCGATTTCAAGCTGACTCACGCGCGCGGACGTCACGCCAATTCGGAGAGCCGCTTCTTTTCGCGAGAGCTTTACGCTTGCCACGAAAAAAGATTAGCACGGTCTTTATCCCTAAAAGAAGACTAGCGGTTTTTCTTTTCACGCCTTTCTACAATCAGTCGAATGATCTCGACGACTTACGCGAATCCCGGGGATGCTTCTCCTCAGAACCCCCTTCGAAGGAACGCGCATGGATCACAAAGCGAAAGCTCTCGAGCTCATTGGAACGGTGGCCGGTGGCGGTCTTGCGGGCCTCCTGGATGTGGAGACGCCCGATAAGATGCCCGCGGGCCTTCCGCTTGGTGCGTGGGCTGGTCTCGGCCTCGTGGGCCTCGGCTTCGCCGCGTCGAAGTCGAAGGGGACGATGGGCAAGATCGCAAACGCTTCGATGGATCTCGGAACCGGCGCGCTCTCGTTCGAAGCGGGGAGCGCTGTCGTGAGCCGTGTTCTGAAGGCGAAAGCAGCTGCGGCAACAGCGCCCGCTGTTGCAGGACTTCCCGGCCCGCGCCCGCATTTCACGCAAGAGTCGCTTCGCCAGAACATCGCGCGGGCGCGCGTTCAGCGCTGAGCGCTGAGCCTCAACGTTCACGATCACGATCACTTTCTAGGAGATTCACATGACCCGAAATTTCGTTGCGGATGCTCTGAGCTCGTTTGGCCTTGGCGATGGCGGTGGTTCGGTCGCTGGCTGTGGGAACAGCGGAAACGATCCGCTCACCGTCGGCGAGAGCTTGGCGGACGCGGTGCAACGCGTTCAGGTCCGAGCCCTGCTCGACAACGCACCCCAAGTGATGGGCGGCCTTTCCGCAGTCATCAACCCGGTGCTTGCAAACACCGTCTTCACGTCGAGCTTTACTCCCCCGATCGCGATGCGCCCCACGCGCTTCGTGTTCCCGGGCTCAACGGCTCCCTTCTTCACCCTCTCGGCCATCACGATCGGCCTCTGTACGATCATCGTCGCTGGCAACGTGTCCGCGGAAGCGCTCACCCCGGACGCGACCATTCCCCCGCTCGATTTCGGAGGAATTCTTGCTCCTGGCACTCCTCTGACCGCGACGGGGAACAACATCGATGGCAACAACCACCGTGCAGACATGACCGTATTCGGGATCAACATGAGCGGCCCCTACGCCAATCTCTGCACGATGTGTCCGGTCTGATTCGCGCGTCGTGATCGTGTGAGAGGGCGGCGCGCGTTTTCGGACGCGCGCCGCTTTCGCATTTGAGGAGGCCTTTTTCATGAGTACCCCTTGGGGCCCCGTCATGATTCCACCCGAGCTCTCGGGAGATGTCCTTTCGGACTATCTCGAGCTCTGGATGAAAATCAACGTCAAGTACCTTCTCAAGTACCCCAAGACGGTCGGGCTCTACGCCTCCGGCGTGCGCTACATCCCGGAACCTCCCGGGCGCGAAGTGTGGCTTGCGATTCCGCACGTCATCGCCGCCGGAGGGAGCGTCTGTCACTCGCTCGCGTGCTGGCGCGCCGCCGAACTTTGGGTGAAGGGGGAGGACGCGTGGCCTCGCTGGTCGCGGTCCAGGCAATCCGATGGGACCTGGCTCTATCACGTGCGCGTCTTCCGAGGCTCGGGCGTTGACCGCATCGAAGACCCTTCGCTTCTTCTCGGGATGGGCAAGTCCCAGAATGAAGTCGCGATGATCGGACCGAGTCATCATGTCCCGATGGTCGCTGGTGAAATCTGGAAGTAACGAGTAGGCTCCTGTCATGCATCCCCTTCTCCTCCCCGGCATCGCGTTTGGAACGGGCCTCGCCGCAATTCTGACGGGCCCGAAAAAACCCGTGGCGCCGCCCGTCGAATCGGCCGTGAGCATGGGGTACGCGGCAGATGGCTCGCCCATTCGCGCGTTCAAGCTCGATGTGGCGTCACTTCTGCTCGGCGCCCTCAGCGACGTGACGTTGCAAGAGGACCCGACTGAGACCGCGGGCGCCGTGGTGTTCAAGGTGATTCCGAAAGGGCCCGAGGATCTTTCTGCCGCGCAAGCCATCACGGCGGCGCACGCCGAAGGCCTCGTCGTGCTCGGTTCGCTTTCACTCATCGACGTTGGAGGCCAAGGCGAAGCGGACCATGCGATCGTTTTCTGCGATCCCTCGCAGCGCAAGCTCTCGGGCCCGACGGGGCAGCTAGCGATTCTGCTCGACGTGCCGGTGCAGTTGAAAGCGGGACCGCGCCCGCCGATGCTCGACGTGCACCTTCCCGGCAATGTCGCCGGCGTCGTGCGAGGAGCAATCTCCGATCCGTCGCCCGACACAGCGCGTCTTCGTACGCAAGCCGAGACGCTTCGGGGGCGCACGTTTTCGATCGCTGCCGATGCTTTGATTGCGCGAGCGGATGCGGTTGATCTCGAGCGGTCGCTTGCAGGCTCGCCGGACCCGACGCCTGTGCCCGAGATTCCCGAGGTCGAAGGCGGAGAGACCGTACCTCCCGCGACCGACCCGGCTCCCGAAAGCGCCGAGCCCGGCGTTGCCGTCCCCGAGGAGGAGCCCGTGCATCTCAACGGATCGAATTCTTATTACGCGCCCCTGGATGTAGAACCCACCCCAACCGACGCGACAGCGTAGGAGTTTTCGCATGCTCTCGACGACCGCTTCGGTACCTTTCGGTGGACACATCGTGCGCCTTACCGAAGCGCACTTCGCCGCGACTCGCTCGCGCGCGAATTATGACAACGCCCTCAACGTACTCGACCGCGCCGCCAAAAATGCACGTACGCCGCGCGAAGTCGCGGCCATCGGAAGCATGTTCACGGCTCTTCAAGCGGCCAAGAGCGTTCGAAACGCCGCATCGAGCCGAGCGAAACTCGCCGCGACGAAAAAGCTCGCGCAGCGGGGCGACCAGAACGCAGCCGCCGTTCTGAACGCGGTCCGCCTCGCGTTCGCGCACGACGTGGCCCACGGGATCGAGACGAAGGACGCGAGCGCTCTGAAGGTTGCGCAAGCGCTCGTGACCGCGGCCGACCGAGGCAGCGCGCAAGCCGCACGCGTCGCGGGTCTCGTTGGAGCCTGTTGCGACGCGTGCGCGCACAAGGAAACGCACAGCCCGGGCCGCCCTGTAAAAGCTCCGCTTCCCCCGCTCCCGGGAGAGCTTCCAGGCATCCACGGAAACTCGAACGCGCCCATCCCTTACGTTCCGGCGCACGGCTTCGTCATCTCGCCGTCCAGTCCTCCACTCGCGAGGCATCCCGCGCTACCAAACGCGCCGCACGGCGTGCCGGCGCTCGCCTATCCTTCGACGCCGCAAGGACCGAGCAAGGGAGTGCCCGCGCTCGCATACCCGTCGACTCCGGGGTACCCGCAAGCTCCGAGTAAGGGCGCTCCGGCGCTCTCCTATCCTTCGGCGCCTTCTTACCCAGGGGGACGTCACCGGATTGCGTTCGGAGGCATCGCTTCGATTCTGCCAAGACCCATCACGTCACCGATGAATCAAGCGCCGGCTCCCGCGTCGCCCCCGCCTCCGCTCATGAGCGCCGTTAGCCTCGCGCTTCGGCC
>WNFL01277274.1_pt2 | contig 19418 bp, 13 predicted proteins | sample 5400361 | NCBI WGS metagenome assembly WNFL01 (sample SAMN13153351, study PRJNA577476) | soil metagenome | isolation source: 40 cm soil on Douglas fir-dominated hillslope | place: USA:California | collected 2013-09-17
GTAGTCCGTCTGGTGGCACGAAATGCACGTCGTCACCGTGATGTTGTAGTTGTTGTTCTTGTGGCAGTCCGCGCATACCCGCGGCGGATCCATATGCGCGCCCAACAGCGGGAATCCCGTCGTCGCGTGGTCGAACTTGGCATCCGTCCACAACACAGTGTCGTGGCACTGTTCGCACGTCGTCGGGAAGCCCGTATGGTCAACGGGTGTTTTCGCGGTGTTGTAAGCCGCCAGATGGCATGAAACGCACGTCGTCACCGTGATGTTGTAGTTGTTATTCGTGTGGCAGTTGGCGCACGGCAGCGGCGGGGACACGTGCGCTCCCGTCAGCGGGAAGCCTGTCGCCGAGTGATCGAACTTGGCTGGCTGCCACGCTGTGGTGTTGTGGCAGATCTCACAGGTCTGCGGGAAAGCCCCCCCCACGTGATCCGGAGCCTTTGCGCTCTGGAATTTGTCCATATGGCAGGACACGCAGGTCGTCACGGTGATCTGGTAGTTGTTGTTTGTATGGCAGCTGGCACACGGCAGGGGTGGGGACACGTGCGCCCCCGTCAGCGGGAAACCAGATTTTGAGTGGTCAAACGTGGCCGGCGACCACCCCGCAGTGTTGTGGCAGATTTCGCAAGTCTGGGCGAAGCCTCCCGCCACGTGATCCGGATTCTTAGCGCCGGTGAAATTCGCCAAGTGACACGAAACGCACGTGGTCACGGTGATGTTGTAGTTGTTGTTGGTGTGGCAGCAGCGGCGGAGACACGTGTAATCCCGTCAGCGGGAAACCCGTCGTCGAGTGGTCGAACTTGGCTGGCTGCCACGCTGTGGTGTTGTGGCACATCTCGCACGTCTGTGGGTAAGAGCTAGCCACGTGGTCCGGAGCCTTCGCGCCCTGGAACTTGTCCAAATGGCACGAAACGCACGTCGTCACCGTAATGTTGTAGTTGTTGTTGGTGTGGCAGCTGGCACACGGCAGCGGGGGAGCGTGCGCACCCGTCAGCGGGAATGCGGTCTTGGAGTGGTCGAACGTTGCTGGCTGCCATGCGGCCGTCGTATGGCAGAGTTCGCAAGTCTGGGCGAAGCCTCCCGCCACGTGGTCCGGATTCTTCGCGCCCTGGAATTTGTCCAGATGGCAGGAAACGCACGTCGTCACTGTGATCTGGTAGTTGTTGTTGGTGTGGCAATTGACGCACGGCAAGGGCGGCGACATATGCGCGCCCGTCAGCGGGAATGCAGTCTTGGCGTGGTCGAACGTGGCCGGCGACCAGGCGTTCACCGTATGGCAGGTTTCGCAGGTCTGAGCAAAGCCCCCAGCTACGTGGTCGGGATTCTTAGCGTTCTGGAAATTCTGTAAGTGACAGGATACGCACGTCGCGCCCGTCAAATTGAAGTTGCCAGCCTTGTGGCACGAGTCACACGTTAGAGGCGGGTCAGCATGGCCTCCGGTCAATAGAAACCCGGTCGTCGCGTGGTCAAATTTCGCATTCAACCAATTGTCGGTCGAGTGGCACTGTTCGCAAGGCGCCTGGAACGCCGCGCCCCCGGCCACGTGGCTCGGGTTCTTGGTGTTCTTGAACTCCGTCATGTGGCAGGACAGGCAATTCGTGGACATCGTCTGGAACTTGCTGTTGCCGGCGTTCTTGATTGTTATGATCCTGGATCTGCTGGATGGAAACGCCCCAGCCGCGAACGGTGTGGCACTGCTCGCAATTCGCGCCCAATTGGCGCTTGTGGATATCCGCGTGGCAGTCCTGGCACTTGCTGCCGACATTATTGAATACCATCTTCACGTGGCAAGCCGTGCAGGCCACGCCGACGTGCATTCCGCGCAACGGATACCGCGTCTGGTTGTGATCGAATTCCGGAACAGCACGGATGGGCTTCCAACCTTGCGCTGTGTGGCAATTCTGGCAAGGAATGTTGAGGCTGCCGTGCGGACTCTGCGACGTAGCGATACTCTGAGCCTGTCCGCTGGCATACGATGCCGCGAACAAAATCAGAATCGCGCTCAACCCGGCCAATCTTTTCATATCGTTGGTCACCATTCGTAGTCCATGTGGAATCTGGCCTTCCAACGCAACCTGCCCCGAACGGTCGGGGAATTATACCCCTGCAATTCTCCGTCCAGCTAGAGTAAATGGCCCATTTGGGCTAGGAAAGTTACGGTAGTGCATGGTTCCCACAGCCCCAAAAACCGGCTGTGCAAGGAATGCACTTCTCATTCAGGTAACTTCTTCAGAACCTGTACGAAGTTATTACCCAACGGCACCGCCCGCAAATGCAAACTTTTGCACACCGCAGCGGCGTAGGGGCTCACTACGAAGCCTTGTTTGGAGGCAAGGTTCCCGGCGGCAGGGTTCCCGGCGCATGGCAGCCCTCGCACTCCTTGGGCGTGTGCTGATAGAAGAGGACCGTCTTTCCCTCGAAGTCGCGGTTATCTTTGTGGCACCCGGCGCATGGCACATTTTGGTGCAGTCCCTGCAATGGAAATTTCGTGCTTTTATCGTGGTCGAAAAGCGAAGGTTTCCATTTCGCGGAGTTGTGGCAATCCACGCAGGAAGTGACCCCATCCTTCTCGAACTGCTTGCCGTGGACATCGTCATGGCAACCCTCGCACTTGGTCGGCGCGGCGGAGAAATCCGCTTTGACCAGCTTGGTCTCCATGTCGGGCGGCTTATGACAATCAATGCAAGCCGTGGCCCGGTGCGCGCCCACCAGCGGATAGGAGGTTTTGGAATGGTCGAAGCGCGTGAGGTCTTGCCAGTTCTTGGTGGAGTGGCAAGCTTCGCAGCCAATGGGCGATCCGTCGGCGGCCGGCTCCTTCATGCTCTTGGCAAACTCGCCTTTGTGAGGATCCTCGTGACAGCTCTCGCAGTCCAGGATTTTCCAGTGATACACCACCACCGGCTTGGGCTTGGCGTCGGGGTGCTCCGGCTCCTTGTGGCAGTCGGCGCAGGCGACGGCAATGTGGCCGCCGGTTAGAGCAAAGCGCGTGTCCTTGTGCCGTTTCAGCGTAAAGGTAGAGGGCTTCCAGTCGGCCACGGTATGGCAGTTTTCGCATTTGTTCTGATTCGGGGCCGCGGCGAATTGGCCATCGTGGCCATCTTCGTGGCAATCGGTGCACTTTTCAAACTTGATCTTGTAGAGGGTCTCTTTGCCTTTATCAATGTGGCACTTGGCGCACTCCACGGTGAAGTGCTTTCCCTTCAGCGGATAATCGCTGGTGTCGTGATCCTTGGCCGTGAACGTCGACGGCTTAAAGGTATCCACCGTATGGCAAGCCGAGCACTCGATGCCTTTCGGCCGCTTGGCAAACTGTCCTTTGTGCGGATCGGGGAGGTGGCAATCCGTACATTTGGCAAACGGGATCTGTTTCTTGAAATCCCCATTCTTGTGGCACGCCGCGCAGTCCACAGCGGCATGCTTGCCGAGCAACGGATACTTGGTCTTCGAGTGATCGAAGTTCCGGCCCACCTCGGCCAGAGAGATTTTCTTCCAGTTCGCGGTTGTGTGGCAGGCCTCACAGGGTTGCGGGAAACTGCCATGGTGGGGATCGGCATGGCAGTCCACGCATTTGCCGAAGGGAAACCCGGTATAGCGCGGCTTGTTGTCCGGGCCCGGCGTGTGGCACTTTTCGCACTTCACTTGCGCATGCAGCCCGGTCAGCGGATAGCGGGTCTTGTTGTGATCGAACTTGCCGACGGTCACCGTTTTCCAATCGGTGTAGTTATGGCAATGCAGGCAATCGGCGCCCAAGCGGCCCTGGTGCTTGTCCTCGTGGCAGGTGGTACAGGCCTGCGGCGTCCCCAGAAAGGTGCGCGCCAAATTCTTGATTTTGATGACCGCGCGCGCAGCTGGAGAAACGTGCTGGGCGGTGTGGCATTTGTCGCAGGCAACACCCTGATGTTTCCCCTCGAGAACGTATCCGGTCAGATTGTGGTCGAAGGTTTTGATATCCCACTTAATGAGCGCAAAATTTTCGCCGTTGTGTTCCGAGTGGCACTTGGCACAGGCGTTGTCATTCCCTTTGGGCAGCTTGTAGGTCGCGTGCAGACCCTTGCCGGCGGCGAGGCGGCCGGCGATTTCCGTGTGACACCCGAGACACTTGAGCGTGGCGGCGGAGCCGAACTTGTGGCAGTCGGTGCAGTGCAGCGCTCCGTCCAGCGACTCGTGGGCGCGGGAAAGGGGCCCGGGGGAAATCTGAGCCGAGGCTGGCGCGGGGAAAACGGACAGGAGAGCGCCAAGCAGAAGCGGGACAGCCAGAAGGCTCCACGCAGGCGATGCGAGTACCGGCCATGATGGCCGACTGTTGCGCTGATCCTGAGCTACTTTCGCCATCGCTTCCAGAGCTCGCGAACTGCACTCCTTGGTCGGAGTCTAGCACGCCCCAAGGCGCACAGGAGTCACCAGAGGTGCACTCCCGGATACCCTCATCGAGTCCGTCCCCAGTGAGGCAAAACGATCAGCCGGAGACATCCGGAAGGCGAAGGGTGAGTCCGCCGGTAGTGTCGATCACCACAATTTCAGCGCAATTGTTGACCACCCAGTCCGCTCCCGCGAGGTGGAGTTCCGTTTCAGAAACAGTTGTCCGGAAGGCGATCACCCGGGAACCAGCCGCCTTGCCGGCACGAATTCCGGCGGGAGCGTCTTCCAGCACGATGCAATCTGGCGCGGCAAAACCCAGACTCGCCGCCGCTTTGAGAAAAGGCTCCGGGTGCGGCTTTCCGTGTGAGACATCACTCGAAGTCACAAGCCGTTCTGGAATGGGCAGCCTGGCGGCCCGCAAACGGACCTCAGCCAGCGCCCGCGTGCAGGAAGTGGCGATGGTCCAACGGCCTGGCGGCAGGCTGCTGAGCAGCTCGCGCGCGCCTGGCAAAAACACTACATCCTCGACATCCTCAATTTCGCGGCGTTCGACCTCCCGATTTTCGGCGGCATGGTCGGCGTTCGGCAGGTACTCGCGGATGGTCGTCAGACTGGGACGCCCGTGGGCCCGCCCCACCACCTCAACGGGGTTAAAGCCACGTTCCGTGGCCCATCCACGCCAGACGCGAGCCACCGCTGGAGTGGAATCGATCAGTACGCCATCCATATCAAACAGGAGAGCGCTACAACGGATTTCGGTCATCGTTCTTGCAGTACCTCGCCAAAAAACGATACCACCTGAAGCGGACGAAAACGCCAGCGAATCGAACATAGTCGCACGCCACGGTGGCGAACAAAAATAGAATCGGAAGACTGCTTTTGTAAATCAGAGAGCTGAGAGTAAGCTTCGTATTTGTGCCCCGTCGGCTCAGGAGGCATTTGTTGTGGCAACGGCCCCGCACACCGGTCTTCGGTTATCCAGCCCTGCATCCGCTGAAGCACCTGATCTCAAGCTTGCCGAGCTTGTGCGCCTACAAAGGTCTGCTCAGCGCATCAACGCCACGCTCAACCTCGACGAAATCATTGAACGTGTCGTGGGCGAAGTGTCGAGTTCGCTCGGCTGCGCCGAAATCAACCTGTACCTACATCATCCGGCGGAGGGAGAACTGGTGCTGGCCGGAGTTCGGGGATGCACGGTACACAGTAAGGGGCATAGGCTGAAGGTTGGCACCGAGGGCATGGTTGGTTACGTGGCCGCCACCCGGCAGATGCGCTACGCCCCCGATGTCACGCAAGACCCGTACTACCTGGCCTGCGAAGCCGAGACGCGCTCCGAGGTGGCCATCCCGCTGCTAGTCGAAGGCGAACTCGTGGGCGTTTTCACCGCCTCCCATTGCGAGGTGGATGCCTTTACCCCGGCGCACTTGCGTCTTTTGCAGGGGTTATGCTCGCACGTCGCGGTCGCCGTGCAAAACTCGCGACGCTTCCACGATGAGCACAAGCAGCGCGAACAAATGACGCGCGAAGCCGAAGAGGCGCGCGCTATTCAGCAAGCTCTATTGCCACGGAGTTCTCCGTGCATTCCCGGTTTTTGCGTGACGGGGCTCTCCATTCCGGCTGGCGCCGTGGGCGGCGATTGGTACGACTTCATCCCGCTTTCCAACGGACGCTGGGGCCTGGTACTGGCCGACGTCTCGGGCAAAGGCACGGCGGCTGCTCTGTTGATGTCTTCCACACGCGGCATGGTGCGATCGCTCGCCCACTCCAGTTCCGGACCAGCCGAAGTCCTGTCCCAGCTCAACAACCTGCTGCTGGAGGACTTGCCTTGTGGGCGCTTCGTGACGATGGTGTATGGCGAACTCGATCCCACCAGACGTACACTCCGCCTGGCGAACGCGGGGCATCTACCGCCTTTGCTGGTAGAAGCCTCGAGTCACAGGTGGATCGCAACCGAACATGGCTTGCCGCTTGGGATTGCTGCCGGCAAGTTTTCCGAGACCGCGATCGCCCTGACTGACGATTCGCGAATCACACTGTACTCCGACGGCATTACCGAAGCCGCTCTCGAGTCGGGGGAGGAGTATGGCCCGGAGCGGTTGCTGGCGCAGATGAAATCATGCGAGGCTTCGCTGGAAACGCTGCTCGCGGATGTGAAGAAGTTCGTGAATGGCAGCGGTCTGGGCGACGACGCTACCGGAATCCTGGTTGGCACGCGGCCGCTGGGCGGCTACGCGAACTGACGCCCACTTACTCGTAGCGCAGCGCTTCGATGGGATCCAAGCGGGAGGCTTTAATCGCTGGAAACATGCCGCTGGCGATGCCTACGAAGACCAATAGGACCGTGGAAATCATCAATGTGGCAGTGTCGATCTTGAGGTGAATGTCACCTTCGCTGGCATCTTCCATGAAGGCGCTCCAAAGTGTGAGCGAGCCGACAGACCAGGAGACGAGGTAGGCTAGGGCTACACCTAAGAGGCCTCCGACGAGGGTGATGGCCAAAGCCTCGGCCAGAAATTGAAACAGAATGTGGCGGCGTCTTGCGCCCAAGGCCTTTTCCACTCCGATTTCGCGGGTGCGCTGGGTTACGGAGACCAGCATGATGTTCATCAGGCCGACGCCGCCGATGCCGAGGGTGAGCAGGCCGATGAAGCCGAGCAGAACCTTGAGACCCACGGTGATGATCCGCAGCTCGCTAAACTCTTCGATCGCATCCATAACAAAAATGGCCCGTTTGTCTTTTGGATTGAAGTTGTGGTGGAAGCCCATGGAGTTGCGCACTGCTTCCGTAACTTTGTCATGGGCGCCGTCGTACTCCATCACGATGCTGTCAACGTTGTATGTGTTGCGCAGGCCGCTCATGCTGCTGAACGGGACGTAGACCCTTCCGTTCTGATTGTCGTCATTGTTCTGAATTGCGTGCTTCAGGATGCCGATCACCTGAAAGGACAAGCCATCGATGCGGATGGTTTCCCCAATTGCATTCTGTCCGGAAAATAGATGCTTCTTTACGTCGAAACCGAGGACGGCTACGCGGTCATGAGAGAAGTCTTCCTGGTCGCCGAAGAATGCGCCTTCACCGATATCCAGGCTACGAATGCGGGCGTAGAGCGAATAGACGCCGGTGACGCCGTAGTTCTGGCTGCGCGTACCATAAGCGACGAGGGACTGCTTGTTGACCTCGGGCGACATGCGAGTGAGTAGAGGCACTTCGTTGTGGAGGTAGTCGAGATCGTCGCGGGTCATCTGAATGGGCGTGCCTGCCTTAGTGCCGCCGGCCTGCATCTCGGTCCGGCCATTCCAAAGAGTAATCTGCTGGCCTCCGAAACTCTGGAAGGCAATAAAGAGGCCGCGTTGAAAGCCGTCGCCATAGGCGAGGAGCAGAACGACCGTGGCAATACCCCAAGCCATCCCCAGCATGGTGAGGAGGCTGCGGCGGCGGTTGTGCTTGAGGGCCGCGTAGGACTGGGATAGAAGATCGGTGAACATCGAGTTCCTCATGCCCTCTCAATCAAGCGTGCCGGACGGCCGAGGGCGGCTGTCCCACATGGACCCAAAACCTGATTCTATTCCTGGCGGAGGGCTTCCACCGGCTCGAGCAAAGCCGCCTTTCGGGCTGGATATAAACCCGCTACAACTCCCGCCAGCGCCAGAGAAAAAATAGCCGCGGCGGCTGAACCGAGCACCATGTGCGGCGTGTCAAAACCCTCGGGCTGGGGCAACATGCTTAACAGAGCCATGAAGCCGCCGGCAAGGGCCATGCCGATGCCACCGCTGAACAGGGTCAGGAACGCGCCTTCCACAAAAAACTGGGTCAAGATGTTGCGGTAAGTTGCGCCCAGGGCTTTGCGCAAGCCGATCTCGCGGGTGCGTTCCGATACCGACACCAGCATAATGTTGACGATGCCGATGGCTCCGAGGCCCAGCGTGACGAATCCCACCACGCCGAGAAAGCCGTCCATAGCGTTGAAAATCTTGGCGACGCGTTTGGAGCCCTCGATAGTATCCCAGTCCTCGAAGGCATCTTCCAGCTTCGGATCAAAGCCGTGATTGCGGGCGATGATGGCGTGGACTTCGTCCTTGGCCTTGAGGTGTTCCTCGCGGTCGGCGGGGCGGTAGTTCAGGAATGAGATGGTGTCTTCGGCGTTGTCACCCTTAAGCGGAAACAACATTCGCATGGTTTCGATGGGGATGAAGATGCGGGCGTTGGAGCCGTTGTTGCCCTCGCGGCCGATCTTGTCGAGAACGCCAATGATTTCAAACTCAATCCCGTTCAGCAGGATATTGGCACCGACCGCAGGCCGGCCCGGAAAGATGTTCTTCACCAGCTCCCAACCCACGACCGCGACGCGGCGGTGGTTATTGTCGTCCTGGCCGTTGAGCCACCGGCCCACACCCACGGGTACATTGCGGATCTGGTTGTAGACGGGCGCGATGCCGAAGACCTGACCGGCGGTGGAGCCGTAGTCGCTGACGGCGCGGATATCGTCGCGGTTGATGACGGCGGAAACGCAGCGCAGATTGTGCGCCAGATCGCGGACGGAAATGTAGTCGTTGTAAGTAAAGTGATAGGTGCGGCCGCTGAGGGAACTGCCGGCCACAGCCGGGATGCGTCCCGTGAAAGTAAACATGATGTCACGGCCGAGATTGGCCATGTTGCGTTCCTGGCCGCTGCGGAAGCCTTCGCCGAGGCCGACAAGGAGCAAGAGAGAGCCTACGCCCCAGGCAATGCCGAACATGGTCAGAAAGGAACGCAGCTTGTGGGCCCACAGCGTGGAGAGGGACTGACGGACAATCTCGAGAAGAGTTCTCATGCACTTCGTTTGCCTGTCAGCCGCCGCGCGCAACGGCCGGGACACAGGGCTCTGGGCGTCTCGGTTCCCGCCTGATCGTCTATCCACATATATACGCCGGAACAGGACAAAAGGTTCCGCAGGCTAGTCGGTTTTAGACGCTCGAAATCGGAGTTCGGTTAGCCGGAAATAGCGATTTCCCGCGATTCCAACACAATTTTAACCTGTTTCCCCAGGCGTTGGGCCACAGCGACGGCGGCGGCGATAGTGGTTTCATCGGTTTCCACGGCGCGAACGACTTCCAACGTACGCATGGCATAGACGGGAAGAACGAAGCGCATGCCTACGCAACGTTGAGCGCAGTGGGTAACGTCGGTGATGTCGGTGATGCGCAGGGAAAACGTACTGGAAGCGAGGATGGTATTGGGGCGGCTGATGCGGTCGAGAAGAGAGAACATTTCCAGCTTGGATTCGATTTCGTCGGGAACGGCTTCGATCACGAAATCGGCCTGGCGGACGGCGTCTTCGATGGTACGCGCGTACTCTATGCGCGCGAAAGAAGCTTCGGCGTCTGTGCCCGTGACTTCGCCGCGTTGAACGGAAGCGTCGAGCAAAGCGCGAATTTCGGTTTGAGCGCTGCGGAGAGTGCCTGGGAGTATGTCCTCCAGCATCGTGCGATAGCCGCCGAGGGCGGTGGCGTGGGCAATACCGCGGCCTACTTTGCCGGCTCCAATGACGGCAATGGTTGCAACGGTAATGGTGCGGTCCGCGATGGCCGCTTGGGTCACGGTTACTCGGCGCTGTCCAACATTTGCAGCACGCCCACGACGTTGGGATCGGACTTGCGAAAATATTCAGCGAGGCGCTTGCGGTCGTCCGGGGTTAGCGTGGGCACGGCGCTGTGAATGCGGCGCAAAGTGGCCGCGATGTCGTCGACGTAGTTCATGAGGCGGATGAGTTCACCGGTCGTTTGCATGTGCGGAAAAGATCCTTTCGGGGTTCAGTGCCAGGTGATTTGACGTGTTGAAAGTCTATTGTTCATGGCGGGGAGGAATTAGTAAAGCACGCCGGCGGGGCATCCGCACAACCGAGGCCCTACGCAGCATATTCCTCGCCGGGGCCCAGCGGGATGTGTTCCGGTAACCGGTCCGTAACCTCGGCCAAGTGGGCCAGACGCCGGGCTAGATCTTCGTTCGTGGCACCGGGTGACAGACGCCACGTCCAATTGCCCTCGGGAACGCTGGGGCGGTTCATGCGGGCGTCCGAGCTTAGACCCAAGACATCCTGCACGGGAACGACGGAGAGTGAAGACATGGAACTGACGGCGGCGCGAATCAATCCCCAATGGATTCCGTCGGAGCAGGGGCCGAGATAGGTTTCGGCGTTGCGGCGCTCATAGTCGCTGAGGGTTTGCCACCAGCCGATGGCGGTGTCCGTGTCGTGCGTGCCGGTGTAGATGACGGAATCGGGTAAGCATTTGTGCGGCAGATAGATGTGAGAGCCGGGGTCGCCGAAGCCGAATTGGAGCACCGCCATGCGCGGCAGAGCGTGGCGCTCGCGCAGACCGTTGACCTCGGGAGTGATGACGCCAAGATCTTCGGCAAAAAACGGAAATGCGGGAATAGACTCGCGGACTCTGTTAAAGAAGTCATCCTTGGGGCCGTCTACCCAGCGTCCATTGACGGCCGTGGGCTCGTGGGCAGGGATTTCCCAGTATTGCTCGAAACCGCGGAAATGGTCGAGGCGGATGTAGTCGACGCTTTCGGCAGTCCAGCGCAGGCGTTTTAGCCACCAGTCGTAACCGTCCTGCTTCATCACATCCCAGCGGTACAGCGGGTTGCCCCAACGCTGCCCGGTGACGCTGAAGTAATCGGGCGGGACACCGCTGACTGCGGTGGGGTTGAGATCGCCATCGAGCTGAAACAGGTGCGGGTTGGCCCAGACGTCGGCGCTGTCATAGTTGAGGAAAATGGCAATATCGCCAACCATGCGGATGGAACGCTCGGCGGTGTAGCGGCGCAGCGCATGCCATTGCTCGAAAAAGAAAAACTGCATGACGCGGTCGGTGGCGAGAACATCCTTGAGTTCGCGGGTGGCCTTTTTCATGGCAGCAGGCACGCGGCGGGCAAGTTCGCGGGGCCAGGCGTTCCAGGCCCCTTTGCCGTAGCGCTCACGAAGGGCGTGGAAGAGGACGAAGCCCTCCAGCCACCAGGCGTTCTCTTCCCGGAACTTATCGAAGCGCTGGCGCGGATACCCGGAAGCGTCTTTCAGAAAATTGCGGGCTGCTTCCTCCAGCAGAGGCAGCTTGTGGGCCCGGACGGATTCGTAATCCACAGTAGCAGTCGGCTCGGCCAGATCGTGCAGGCGGTCCCAGGCAATCCAGCCGCGCTCAGCCAACCGCTCCAAGCTGATGAGCAACGCGTTCCCGGCAAAAGCCGAGAGTGAAGAATAGGGAGAATTGCCAAGGCCGAGCGGACACAATCCCTGCCGGGCCATGGCCAGAAAGTTTACGAAGCCATACGCGGCCGGACCTAAATCACCGATGCCGCCGCGCGAGGGCAGGCTGGAGGGATGCAGCAGGACACCCGTGGCGCGCGGAAAGGACATGCTCAGATCAGACTCCAATGTAATCGATGTGGAGAGGACGAGCGAGTTCCAGCATACGTTCGTGCGGACGCCAGTTAGGGAGCGCACGAAGGAGCATCATGGATAGATACTCCAGGATGGATACTCCACGCTACAGACCCGCGGGTCCGAGGCCTCCGGTGAGCTGCTTTCGCTCAGCTTGGTTGATAACGATCTTGCCGGATTTTTCCATTTGCTGGCGCAGGTTGGTCACGTACAGGCCAAACATTTGCTGGCGCTTTTGCTGCAGCAGGCTTTCGCGGACTTCGTCTTTCTTTTGTTCCATTTCCGCAGCGGAGGGCTCCTCGCGGCTGACGATTTGCAGGACCGCGCCGTTTTGGCCAACCTGCACGGGACCGACGATGTCTCCGGGCTTGCCGGCGAATACGCCCGCCACCCCTTCGTTCCCCATGGAACCGATGTCCGGAACTTGACCCGTGGCTAGAACAGGCTCGCTCGCCTTGACAGTGAGGCCAAGCTCCTTGGCGCCCTTCTTCAGGTCGTGCGAGGCTTTGGCGCGGTCGCCAAGTTCCTGCGCCTTCTTGCTCAGCAGAGCACCGCTTTGTTCGTTCTTGAACTGTTCCTCAACTTTGGCCTTGATTTGCTCAAACGACGGGGTCGCGGGCGGCTGAATCGCAAGCACCTCGTAAACGGCGTAGCCCTGCGGCGTGTGAACGATCTCCGGCGGAGCTTTTCCCTTGGCGGCAAAAACGGCCGCCATGACTTCCGGGGCGACCCCGATGCCGGGAAGCGCGTCCCTGGAGCTGATCAAATCCGTTGTCACCGCGCTGCCATGCGCGGCATTCTCAATTCCGTTGGCCTTCGCCTGCGTGAGCAAAGTACTGGCCTGCGCTTCCGCTTGGCGTTGCGCCACTTGCTGCTTCAGCAGCGGCTCGATATCGCCCTTCACTTCGTCGAGCGGCTTAAGGTGCGCATCCTGCTTGTCTTCGAGGCGCACGATGTGGAAGCCGTAGCTGCTCTTGAGCACATCGCTGGTCTGGCCTTTGGACATGGAGAAGATCACCTTGTCAATGTCCGCTGAGCCGTAGCGTCCGCGCTGCAGCCACCCCAGCAAACCTTGCGTGTCCTTGCTGCCTGGATCCTCGGAATATTGCTGCGCCAGCTTGCCGAAATCGCCGCCCGCCTTGATTTGTTTCAGGACGTCGTTGGCTTTGGCCTGGGCGGCGTCGAGCGCCTTCGGGTCGACTTTCCCGTCGCTTCCCGGAAGCGGCGCCTTGATCAAGATGTGGCGCACCAGCGCCTGCTCGGGCATGCGGTATTGATCGGCATGTTGTTGGTAGTAACCCTTCAGATCGTCGGGTGTTACGGCGGCCTGGGACTGCACCTTGGCCAGGTCGACCACGGCATACCGAAGCTTGCGTTTCTCGGGAATCGAATTGGTGTAGCTGACCTTGTTGCGCTCGTAGAAAGCTTTGAGTTCTTCCTCGCTGGGGTGAATGCCCTTCTTCACTTCGGCGGCGTCGACCACGGCGTAGTCGAACTTGACTTTCGTGTTGCGCTTGCGGACTTCAGCATCCACCTCGGCATTGGAAACGACCGCGGCGCCTGCCACCATCGTCCGCAGCTTTTGGAATAGCAGGTTGTTCTTTTCCAACTCCTCGAATCGGGTTGGCGTTAAATTGGCCTCGCGCAGCACTTCTTCATATTTGTCTTGCCCGATGAATTTGCCGCCCGGAAAAAAGGTCTGGCTGTATTGGCCGTGCTCAAATTCCTCGCGCAACTCGGCGTCACTCACCCGCAGGCCCATGTTCTGCGCGGCGACGATGAGAGCCTTTTGATTAATAAGCTGCTCCACGGCCTGTTGGTTGAAATAGGGGAGCATCTGCTCCGCCATCGCGTTGCCGCGCGGAAACTGCTGCCGCAGCATGGCGCGGCCCTGTTCCACCACTTCCTGGGCAGTAATCTGGTCGCTGCCCACGGTCGCGACCACGCCCTTGGCTGGACCACCGAGGCTGCCGCTGGAGCTGATGCCCTGGGTCAAGTAGGCGACCATAGAGAGGCAAATGAGCAGCAAAAGGCCGCCGAGCACGTATTTCTTGGTCCGGCCTTCGGATTGAAGAAAGCGAATCATAGCTGTTGATGGCTCCGAGTCGAGGTTGGGAGAGATGAATGCAGAAAGCGCAATTATAAACCAGGGGGCAGCCAATGGGCTCGTAGGCGCAGCATGCCCCATTTAGCCGGGCTACTCCCATCACGGGATAACCTAAGCCTATGGCAGTTCCAGCTTTGCGTGTTTCGCGGTATCGGAGGTGTTTCTACCGCGGAGGCTTGACCCCGATTTTTGGGTCAATCACTTTTCCATTGACCTCCACGGAGTACTTGTACTCTCCGCCGCTGGCCCCCTCGCGCACGCTGCCGGATGAACGTAAACAAGGATGGAAATGGAAACTCTCAAAGGGCGTCTCGTCTCCGAAACAAATCGTGAAATTGACCCCTTCCTCGGCCTGCCATACCACCTTTTCATCCAGTCTGCGATCGATTTCGATAAAGTCCGGTTCCACCTTGGGGTAGCCGTCCTCATTCACCGTCACTCGCACCACTTTTTCACGTTCGCAGTCTGATCCATCCCCTGGCTGCATACCCATACTGTCCTCCATAATTTAGATTGCCGTTCCCAACAGTGCTATTAAGACACTCTTACTGCACAATTCTTTGATATTGCGAAGTTGAAGCCAAGCCTGTAAAAGCTGGGTCGTCGCGCACCCAAGCCCTGGAATATCCCCCCGAGACCGCTTTCTCCAGTTCCGAAAGGGCTTGATCGGTCATACCGAGGCGATAGTAGATTTTCGCAGCGGTGGACCGCAATTCCGGGTCGATCGGCGAACCTGCGGGAATTCTCCGAAGCAGTGCTAGAGAAGCCTCCCTGTTCCCGAGCATAGCTTGGTAGAGGCTGGCATAGTGAATGGCCTCCTCATCCCTGGGATTGACCCGCAGCGCTTCGCTGACCATTTCCGCGGCTTTGAGGTAAGCGGGCTGAACCCGGGCGGCATCCGCTGGCAGCAAGGCGTATGCCTCCGCCAGATTGCCCCATTGCCAGTATTCCGCGTCTTTTTGATGGACAGCGGTCTCGTACCTGTTGGCTGCCTCGTCAAAATGGTGTTCAAAAAAGAGCGCGGACGCCAGATTGGAATACCCCATGGCGCTGGGTTGTAGTTGGAGAGCCCGTTCGAACTCCGTAACCGCTTCCGCGTACCTCCCCTCGGCCAGGTAGGCTGCCCCCAGGTTGCTGTACCCGATCTCGCCTTCCGGCACCAACATGGTCAAGCGCCGGAATTGCTCCTCTGCCTCCCTGTACCGGGCCGCAGTGAAGTAGAACGTCCCCAGCCTGGCGTATCCCTCCCAATACTGAGGGTGCAACTCGATCGCCCGTTTGAAGTAGTTCTCGGCTTCCATGGCGCGGCCCAGCTTGTCATATACAGAGGCCAAGCCGAGCAAGGCATTGTCACTGCTGGGATCAAGCCTCGCGGCGTGCTGGAACTCATCCGCTGCGCGCTGATAGGCTCCAGTACCGTCACTGACAATGCCCAGGCAGTTGTGGGCAATGGCTAAATCGTCCGCTATATCCACGGCCCGCTTGCAGGCGTCTCCTGCCAGCGCCACCCAGCTTCTGGCGTGTGTCTGCTCATACTTTCGCCAGTAGGCCTCACCCAGACCCGCGTAGGCGCGGGCGTACTTCGGATCGCGCTCCAGGGCATGTTGGAAGACCGCGATAGCGCTGTCGACGTTTTCCGGCCTGTGGTAGTCCTGCAGGTAACCGCGCCCGCGAAGGTAGAAGTCGTAAGCGGCCGACTCGTGGGTTCCCTGCTCCATCCGGTCGTCCTGCCTGGGTTCCATGCCTAGGATTTTCGCGACGCTGGTCACCAACTGGTCCTCAATCGCCAAATGATCGGAATTGCTGACGGTGATGGTATTGCCGCCCAGAGTCCCGCCGGTCGTCGCATCGACCAAGCTGTAGATGACCCGGGCCTGGCTGCCCGATTCGCTGACCGCACCTTCCAGAACCCGATTGGCATTGAACTTCTTTCGCGCCTGCTCGACATTCTGAACTTGCTCGGCCCGGACTTCGCTTGGAGGAACAACTTCCAAGTGCGCCTTGTCCCCAAACTGCCCGAGCCAGAGCGCCAAAGCCTCGGTAAGACCGTCACAAAAGGCCCGGTCGTTGAGGTCCGTGGAGGAGGTGTGGAGGGGCAGCACCACCAGACGAATGACGGGAGAACTCGATTTTTTCTCCCAAAGTTGCCGAATTTGCGGCACTTGGGAAAGGACGGCTACGAGCGCAACTGCCAACCCTCCCAGTAAAAGTCCTTGGCGGATCCTCGTCTTTTTCTGCTGCAACGGCAGCAGCCGCAACAGGCGCGCCGGTGTAATGCCCGACTGCAAGTGGTCAAGGTCCGCTAGCAGCTCGCGGGTGTCGGTATAGCGCTCGGAGGGCTTCTTCGCCAGCATCCGTTGCAGAATGCTCTCCAGCGCCGGGGACACATCCGGATTGAACGAGCGGGCCGACGCGGGCTTTTCACCCCGAATGCGGTCGGAGGTGACTGAGAAGCTATCGGCGCGAAAAGGATGATGCCCAGTGAGAGCCTCGTAGAAAACAATACCCAGGGAAAAGATGTCGGCGCGGCCGTCGACCGGCTTCTGCAGCAAGATTTCCGGCGCCATGTAAGCAGGCGTTCCGCTGAACGTCCCAGCGCGGTCGATGGTCGCGTCATCCTCCGCGCCGAGAATCTGTTTAGCCACGCCAAAATCCAGAATCTTGACCTGCCCGGCGGGCGTAAGCATGATGTTTTCCGGCTTGATATCCCCGTGGAGGATGCCGCGATCATGGGCGGCAACAAGAGCTTCAGCGCACTGACCCGCGATATGCAGAAATTCCTGGAGCTGAATGGGCCGCGCCAAGCGCTGCCGCAGCGTCTCCCCTTCCACGAACTCCATGACGAGAAAGAACTCGTCTTGCGTCTCCAGGAAATCGTAGACCGCAGCCACACGCGGCTCATTGCGCATCTGCGCCGAGCGCTGCGCTTCCTCCATGAGACGGCGGCGGTACAGCGAATCGTTGCGCAGCGCCGGCGATAGGCGCTTGAGCGCGACGGCACACTTCAACCGTGTATCCCGGGCGCGGTAGACTTCGCCCATGCCGCCGGTGCCGACCCGGTTCTCGATTTCAAACCGGCCCGCCACCGTTCCGGTTAGAAAATCCTCGCAGGGACCGTCCTCAATCGTCATAGGGGCAGACTCGTGCATAGACTCCCAAGGCGCAAGCTGGATGCAGACAAAAGTGGACTTAGATAGATATAGTGCCTCGAAGCCGCCGCTCGTTGCACAGAATCTTACCGCCTTCCGGCAGCAGGGGCAAACGAAGCCGGTTTTCAGCGAATACGATCCCGCCCTTGGCGGTGGAACTCGAAAAGAGTACAGTAATCAAACGTTTCAATACGCCCAAAAGGACACTTTTTCATGCCATTCAGAAAACCCTTCGCGGTCTCCGTGGGTCGGACTATCTTCGCCGTCGGTCTGTTGTCGGCACTCTCCGTTGCCCAGGAATCGCGCCTCACCTTGCGGGACTGGCGGTTGCAGTCGTCGGTAAAAGTGGACGCTCCCGGCGCGGCGATTTCAACGAACGGTTTTGCCGCCGCGAAGACCTGGTATGCCGTGCAAGTCCCCACCACCGTGACCGCAGCGCTGGTGAAGCAGAAGGTCTTCCCCGACCCTGACTTCGGCATGAATCTCCGGTCCCTCCCTGGTGTCAGCTATCCTCCCGGGGCGAATTTCTCGAATCTGGAGATGGAACCGGATAGCCCGTTCGCCGTCGCTTGGTGGTACCGAACGGAATTTACGCTGCCGGCCACCGACGCCGGCAGGATGATCTGGCTCAACTTTGGCGGCCTCAACTACCGCGCCAACATCTGGCTGAACGGAAAACAAATTGCCAATTCCGACGACGTGGCTGGAGCCTGGCGGACCTGGGAGTTCGATATCACGGCCGCAGCAAAGCCCGGAGCCCCCAATACACTCGCGGTGCAGGTTTGGGCGCCCAAGAAAGACGACCTTGCCATAACGTTCGTGGATTGGAACCCTAACCCGCCCGACAAAAACATGGGCCTCTGGCGCAGTGTCTACGTGACAACCTCGGGCCCTGTTGCGGTGCGCTATCCGGCGGTGATGTCCGAGGTGAATTCTCCCGCCAACGATATGGCTTCGCTGACCGCGACAGCCGTGCTGAAGAATGCCGCCAACCACGCGGTCCAAGGAAAACTGCGCGGCAAAATTGAAAACATCTCGTTCGAGCAGGACGTGGAGCTAGCCCCCGGCGAAAGCAAAGACGTAACGTTTGAGCCCGATCAATTTCCGCAACTGAAGATGGCCAACCCAAAACTGTGGTGGCCCGCGCAGATGGGTGCACAGAATTTCTATCCTCTGGAGCTGGAGTTTGAAACCGGCGGCAAGGTTTCCGATCGCGTGAAGACGAAGTTTGCCGTTCGTCAGGTCACCGGCGTCGTGGATGAAAAGCAGCACCGAGTGTTCACCGTGAACGGCATGAAAATTCTGATCCGCGGCGGCGGCTGGTCGCCCGACATGATGCTCCGCGAAAACCCCGCGCGCCTCGAAGACGAAATCCGCTACACACGCGACATGGGCTTGAACACCATCCGCCTTGAAGGCAAGCTGGAAACCGAAGAATTCTTCGACCTCACCGACCGCTACGGACTGCTGGTGATGGCCGGATGGTGCTGTTGCGACCACTGGGAGCACTGGCAAAACTGGAAAGAGCAAGATTTTAAGATTTCCGCCGAGTCGCTGCGCGATCAGGCGCGGCGTCTGCGCAATCATCCCAGTGTCTTCGTCTGGCTCTACGGTAGCGACGGCCCGCCGCCGCCGGATGTGGAACAGAACTACCTCACCGTACTGAAGCAGTGCCGCTGGCCCAATCCCTCGATCTCTTCCGCCAAGCACATTACCACCGCTGTCACCGGCGATCCCGGAGTGAAGATGACGGGACCCTACGACTACGTCGCGCCCTCCTACTGGACTCTGGAGAAGGATCTCAGAGGCGGCGCCTGGAGTTTCAATACAGAAACAAGCATGGGCCCCGCCGTGCCTCCCGTCGAAAGCCTGCGCGAAATGCTTCCCAAGGAAAAACTCTGGCCCGTGAACGAAGCCTGGGACTACCACTCCGGCGGAGGCCCTTTCAAATCCATCGGCCTCTACAAGACTGCTGTCGAGCAGCGCTACGGCCCTTCCGACAACGTCGAGGACTTCGCCCGCAAGTCGCAGCTCATCTCCTACGAAGGCGAGCGCGCCATGTTCGAAGCCTTTAGCCGGAACAAATACAACTCCACCGGCGTGGTGCAGTGGATGCTCAACAACGCCTGGCCATCGGTCATCTGGCACCTCTACGATTTCTACCTTCGGCCCGGCGGCGCGTATTTCGGCACCAAGATTGCCTGTGAGCCGATCCACCCCGTCTACGGGTACGACGACAACGCCGTGTGGTTGGTAAGCAGCCAGTACACCGACGCCAATCGACTCAAAGTCAGCGCCCGCGTTCTCAATCTGGACATGAGCGAGAAGGTCTCCAAGGAACTGACAGTCGACGCCGCCGCGGATAGCACCCAGAAGCTGATTGAC
>WNFL01192991.1_pt1 | contig 19416 bp, 21 predicted proteins | sample 5400361 | NCBI WGS metagenome assembly WNFL01 (sample SAMN13153351, study PRJNA577476) | soil metagenome | isolation source: 40 cm soil on Douglas fir-dominated hillslope | place: USA:California | collected 2013-09-17
GGGTTCATCCTGGACCGAATCGCGGAGCACGCGCGGGATCCCAGGAACCACCGGTATCCCACCAGCGCGGGGTTGCGCGAGGCGCGCGCGTCCATCGCCGCGTGGCTCGAGGAGCGGTTCCAGATCCACGTCGATCCCGTGCGCGAGATCGCGATGCTCCTGGGTTCGAAAGAAGGGATCGGCCACCTTCCGCTCGCGATCCTGAATCCGGGGGACGAAGCGCTGGTGCCCGACCCGGGCTATCCCGTCTATGCCGCGGGCACGGTGTTCGCGGGCGCCGTGCCGGTCCGCTTTCCGCTCCGCGAGGACTCGGGTTTCGTCCCGGACGTGCGCGAGCTGGACAAGCGGGTCACGTCCCAGACGCGGCTCGTCTTCGCCAACTACCCGAACAATCCGACGGGCGCCACGGCGCCGAAGGCCTTCTACGAGGAGCTGGTCGCCTGGGCGGCGCGCCGCGATCTCATCGTGGTGAGCGACGCCGCCTACTCGGAGCTCTACTACAACGAAGCGCCGCCGAGCATCTTCTCCATCCCCGGCGCGCGCGACCGCGCGATCGAGTTCCACTCCTTCTCCAAGACGTTTAACATGACGGGGTGGCGGATGGGCTTCGCCGTCGGCGCCCCGGCCTTGATCGAAGCTCTGGTACAGTTCAAGGCGAACGTGGATTCGGGCGCGCCGCAGGCGATCCAGCTCGCCGCGGTCGAAGGGCTGAAGTCGCTGGGGGTGCACGGCCCCGCGCTGCGTGGTGTCTATCGCGAGCGGCGGGATCTGGCCCTGGATACGCTGCGCCGCGTCGGTTGTCCCATCCGGACCCCGGGCGGGGCGTTCTACCTCTGGGGACGCGTCCCCGAGCGAGACACTTCCATGGAATTCGTGACCAAAGTGTTCGAAAAGACCGGAGTCCTCCTCACCCCCGGCACCGGATTCGGCGCCGAGGGAGAAGGATTCTTCCGGATCGCCCTCACCTCCTCGGTGGACTCGCTCCGCCGCGCGCTCCAGAAGCTGGAAACGCTCGCGCCCTGGAAGGCGCCCCATGCCTCGCCGTCCCCGATCACCCGCTAAAGCCACCGCCCTCGAGATCCAGGACTGGCTACGCCTCGCGCGCATCCAGGCCTACGGGCACCTCGGCGTCACGCAGAAGGAGCGGGACATGGGGCAGCGGATCGAGGCGGACGTGGAGCTGGCGTACGCGCCCCAAGCGAAGCGCCGCCCCGACGTGCTCGACGACGCGATGGACTACGAGGAGATCTACCGGCTCGTGCGCGCGCAGATCGAGATGTCGCGCTGCCGCCTCCTCGAGACCCTGGCCGAGGAGCTGGCGCTGGCCCTGATCCAGGAATTCGACACGCCGCGGGTCCGCGTGCGCGTGCGAAAGCTCCACGTCCCGGTCCAGGACTTCACGGTCGTCCCCGAGATCCAGGTGGAGCGCTCCCGGTCATGAGCAAGGTCCTGGTCGGCGTCGGATCCAACCTGGGAGACCGCGAGTTCTTGATCCGGAAAGCCGTGGAGGCGATGCGCGATCTACCCCGCACGCTGGTGGTCCGCGTCTCTTCCCTGTACGACACGGATCCCGTCGGGGTGGAGGACCAGCCCGCGTTCCTGAACGCGGTCGTGTGGCTGGAGACCACGCTCGAGCCCCGCGAGCTCCTGTGGCAGCTCCTCCTGATCGAGAAACGCATGGGCCGCGTGCGCTCGCAGCGCTGGGGTCCGCGACCGATCGATCTGGACCTCCTCTTCTACGACGACCGCACGATCGCCGAGCCGGACCTCACCGTGCCGCATCCGGAGGCCCATCGGCGCGCGTTCGTCCTCATGCCGCTCCTCGAGCTGGATCCGGAGTTCGTCCATCCGGCCACCGGGGAGACGATCAAGAAGCTCGTGAAGCGGCTCCCCCCGAACCCGCCGGTCCGCAAGGGCGGGCGGTTCTGGTATTGACCCAGCCGCGCTACATCGCGGTCGAAGGGGTGATCGGCGTGGGCAAGACCAGCCTCGCCAAGCTCCTCGCCGAGCGTCTCCACGCGAAGCTGATCCTCGAGGAGCCGGAGGAGAACCCCTTCCTCGAGGACTTCTACAAGGATCCGCGGCGGTACGCCTTCCAGACGCAGATGTTCTTCCTGGTCAACCGGTACCAGGAATTACGAGAAAAGACACAGCCCGATCTCTTCCACGAGGGGATCGTGAGCGACTACCTCTTCCAGAAGGACCGCATCTTCGCGAACATCAACCTCGGCGATCGCGAGCTGCATCTCTACGACCAGGTGGCGCCGCTGCTCGAGAAGGATCTCGTGGCGCCGGACCTCGTGGTGTATCTCCAGGCCGGACCCGAGGTGCTCCTGGAGCGGATCCGCCAGCGCGGACGTGCCTACGAGCGGCTCATGGAACCCAAGTACATCGGGACGCTGGTCGAGGCGTATAATTACTTCTTCTTCCATTTTCGCGAGGCGCCGCTCCTCGTCGTCAACACCAACGAGATGAATTTCATTCACCGGAGGCAGGATCTGGAGGATCTCGTCGCCCTGATCGAGACCCATCGGGAAGGAATGGCCTACGTGAGCCCCAGCGCGAAGGCGGAGGAACGAGCGTGACCCCGTCCGATTCAATCACACGCCCCAAGGTGACCGTTCGAACCATCCGCGACATGAAGGCGGAGCGGGTGAAGATCGTCTCGGTGACGGCCTACGACTACCCGACCGCGCGCCTGGCCGACGAAGCGGGCGTGGATCTGATCCTGGTCGGGGATTCGCTGGGGATGGTGGTGCTGGGCTACGAGTCCACGATTCCGGTGACCATGCCCGAGATGGCGCATCATCTGAAGGCGGTCGTGCGCGCGCAGCCCAAAGCGCTGGTCGTGGCCGACCTTCCGTTCCTGAGCTTCCAGACCAGCCCCGAGGACGCGGTGCGGAACAGCGGGCGCTTGATGAAGCGGGGCGCCGAGGCCGTGAAGCTGGAAGGCGGCCGGCGGATGCTGCCCCAGATCCAGGCGATCCTGGCCGCGGACATTCCGGTGCTGGGCCACCTGGGCCTGACGCCGCAATCGGTGCATCAGTTCGGCGGCTACCGGGTGCAGGGACGCGGCCAGGGCGCCGCCGACGCGCTTCTCGACGACGCGATCGCCCTGGAGCGCGCGGGGTGCTTCGCCATCGTTCTCGAAGGCGTGCCGCTAGTCGGGATCCCGACCATCGGGATCGGCGCGGGGATCGACTGCGACGGCCAGGTGCTGGTGCTCCACGACCTGATCGGCCTCAGCTTCGGGAAGCCGGCGCGCTTCGTACGCCGCTACGCCGAGACCGGAGACACGATCCGGAGCGCCGTCGCCGCCTTCCGCGAGGACGTACGCGCCGGGCGCTATCCCTCCCGGGAGGAGAGCTACGCCGCGGCGCCGGAGAAACCCGCAAACAAATCGTGAGGATCATCACCCGGCCCACGGAGCTGCGCGGCCTCTCCCGGCGCGCGCGTCAGAGCGGCATGACCGTGGGATTCGTCCCGACCATGGGCTCGCTCCACGAGGGTCATCTCTCGCTGATCCGCCGTGCGCGGAGCGAGCATCACCGCATCGCCGTCTCGGTCTTCGTGAACCCGCTCCAGTTCGGCCCCCGGGAGGACTTGACGCGCTACCCGCGGGACGAGGTGCGCGACGTGCGCCTCTGCCGCGACTTGGGCTGCGACTGGTTCTTCCTTCCACGCGCCCGGGCGCTCTACTCCCAGGGCTTCACCACCACCGTCGATCCCGGCCCCGTGGCCGACCTCTGGGAGGGCGTGGAACGGCCGGGGCATTTCCGCGGCGTGGCCACCATCGTTCTGAAGCTCCTGAACCTGGTCGAGCCGGACGCGGTCTACCTGGGTCAAAAAGACATCCAGCAGGCGCGCATCCTCCAGGGCATGGCGCACGACCTGGACATTCCGGTGCGGGTCATCGTGTGTCCCACGATCCGTGAGCGCGACGGGCTGGCGCTTTCGTCCCGTAACGTCTACCTGGATGCCGGGGAGCGGGCGCGCGCCCCGGGGCTCATCCGCGCGATGCGCGAGGGCCGCGCGCTGGCGCGGGAAGGGGTCACGAACGCGCGGCGGATCCTCTCCCGGGTCCGCTCCACGCTGAAGCGCGAAGCCCGGCCCGACCGGGTGGACTATCTGGCGCTCGTGGATCCCACGACGCTCCAGCCGGTCGCCTCGGTGGACCGCGGCGGCGCCTTCCTCCTCGGCGCGATCCGCCTGGGGAAGACGCGGCTGATCGACAACCTCTACTTCCGGGCGCGCCTCGGCGCGGCCCCGAAGAAGCCGAAGAAGAAGTGACCCACCGTCCTCCGTTCACGGCCGTCGTGCTGGCGGCGGGACTGGGCAAGCGCATGAACTCGGACCTGCCCAAAGTGCTCCACCCGGCGCTGGGGAAGCCGCTCCTCCTCCACGTGCTGGGCCAGCTTTCCCCACTCGAGCCAGCGCTCACGGTCGTGGTGGTGGGGCACAGGGCACCGCTCGTGATGGAGGCGCTCCGCGGCCGCACCGTGTCCTTCGCGACGCAGAGCCCGCAGCTGGGGACGGGGCACGCGGTGCAGATGGCCTGGAGCGAGGTCGAAAAGGGCCCCGACACGCTGCTCGTCCTCGCGGGAGACATGCCGCTCATCCGGACCGCGACGCTGAAGCGCCTGCTCGAGCGCCACGCGCGCGAGGGGAACGCGGTGACTTTCCTCTCGGGCGTCCTGGACGATCCGGGTGGGTACGGGCGGGTCATCAAGGACGGTAACGGCGCGTTCGTCAAGATCTTGGAGGAGCGGGACGCCACGCCGGAGGGCGCCGTTGCAGGAGGCCCTGGGATTCCTCCGCGCGGACAACCGCCAATCGGAGTATTATCTGACCGACACGCTCACCTTCATCCAAGGCCGTGGTGGAACGATCGGGGTGGAGCTCTGTTCCGACGCCCGGGAGCTGTTCGGCGTGAACAATCCCGAGCAGCTCGCCCTGGTGGAGCAGGCCCTCAGGGAGTGGGGTTCCTCCTGATGGAAACGCTCTGGGCCGGGTGGCGGATGGCCTACATCCGCAAGGCGAGCGCCAAGCAAGCGGACCGCGGTCCATGCCTCTTCTGCGCCAAGGCGAAGCAGAGGCCCGGAAAACGGAATCTGGTGGTGGCCAGGACGGAGCACGTGCTCGTGCTTCTGAACCTCTACCCCTACAACGTGGGCCATATGCTGATCGCGACCCGACGCCACACGCCCTCGCTGGCCGCGCTCACGCGCGAGGAATCGGTCGAGCTGACCGAATGGCTGGGGCGCGCCGAGTCGGCACTCCGGCGCGAGTACCGGCCGCACGGATTCAACGTGGGCCTGAACCTGGGCCGGACGGCCGGGGCGGGCGTGCTGGGACACCTGCACTGGCACGTGGTGCCGAGGTGGAACGGCGACACGAACTTCATGCCGGTGACCGCGAACACGAAGGTCCTGCCGGAATCGCTGGGCCGGACCTACGAGCGCGTGGTGAAGGCGCTGGCCACGGTGGAGCGCGCGTCGAGGAAGCGCGCGCGGCGCTAGGCCGTGCCGAAGAGGTCGCGCAACGAGTCGCCGTTCCTGGACTGGGCGCTGGGGCTCCTGTTCCTCCTGATCGGGGCTCTGGCGGTTTCCGCCGCGGTGCGGGTCGGGCCGCAGGCGGTGACGAAGCCCAAGCAGCCGATCCGGATCCAGCTCTGGAACGGGAGCGGGCGGTCCGGGGTGGCCGCGGAGCTGGCTTCCTATCTGCGCGACGGCGGGTTCGACGTGCTGGAAGTGGCGAACGCGGATCGCTCGGACTATCCGGCGACGCTGGTCGTCAATCGGACGGAGAATCCGGGACCCGCGCGGGTGGTGGCGGAGTACCTGGGCACGAGCCACCTGATCCAGCAGGCGGGATCCCAGGAAATGATCGACGTCACGGTGATCGTGGGCCGGGACGCCAAGCGGTGGACCCAGCCGCACTGACAGGAACGGAAGGAGACCATGTTCAACATCGGACCGCAGGAAATGTTCATCCTCTTCCTGATCATCATCCTCCTCTTCGGGGCCAAGCGCATTCCGGAGATCGGACGGTCGATCGGACGGGGCATCCAGGAATTCAAGAAGGGGATGCGGGACGTGGAGTCGGAGATGAGCATCCACGACAAGTCGGACGCCCCCAAGCTCGAGGAGCCCAAGAAGCAGGCGTAGCCGCTAGACGCCCCACAAGGGGCGGATCACCTCGGCGCACGTCTCGAGGCACCGGCGATCTTCTTCCTCGAAGGGATGATCGCCGGCGGCTTCCAGCATCCCCACCCGATCCCCGGCCGCGTTCCGTACGGGAATCGCCATCACCGACCCCGTCGGCGGATGAGGCTGGGGCGGGCTCCAGGCCAGGCGGACGGCCTGGTCTCCCGACCCATCGTAGATCCCCACCCAGGGAAACCCACCTTCGCGGATGGCAGACGAGATCCGCCTCGCCTTCCCGACGCGGTCGCCGGGAATCGAGAGGATCTCGCGCAGCCGTTTCAGGATGGGAGCCGGGTCGGGCATCGCGGCCGGGTCAGGCCTCGAAGTAGTTCTCCCGGAAGTCCTCGATCTTCGCCTTCTTCCGAAGCGCCTGCATCCACTCGGTGAAGAGGGTCTGGCGCCGCTCGTTCATGATCGATTCGCGGATCTGCCCCGCCTGCTGCTGGTAGTCGGCTTCGGTCGGCCGGGTGTGCTCCACGATCATCGCAATCACGGCGACCGACGTCCCGACCAGAGCCTTGCTCCAGACTCCCTGCGGCGTGGCGAAGATCCCGCCGACGACCTTGGGCTCCCCGCCAAGGTTTCCGAGGTAGCCGCTCCGGGTCACGGCGGTCGCGATGCCGGTGACGCCGTGGAACCGGCTCGCCGCCTCGAGGTCGCTCGCACCGGCGGCCATCGCGGCGCGCGCCTGGGTAGCCGCGTCACCCGCCCGCGCCAGTTGAAGCGAGGCGATGAGCTTCTCACGCACGAACGTGCGCACCGTCGCGAGCGAGCGAAGACCCGTCGGCTGGCGCTCCAGGATTTCGTAGACGAACCAGCCGTTCTCGGTCGGGATCGGGGTGGAGATCGAGCCCACCTTCGCCTGGAAGGCCCAGGTCTCGGCCTCCGGGAACCGCTTGAAGACGTCGTTGTTGCTCTTGCCTTCACGGAAGAAGGGAGCGTCGGTCGTCGCGTAGCCCGAGCGGAGCGCCGCCTTGGCCAGGCCCTGCTTCTTGGCGGCCGCGATCACGGCACCCACCGCCTGGCGCGTGGCGTGTATGGCGTCGGCGCCCGGCTGCACCCGGAAGGCGATCTCGTGGTAGTGGACCATGAGCTGGTTCGTCTTGGGATCGGTCCAGCGTTTGTCCAGCCGGAGGAGGTGCACCGACTTCTCCTCGCGGATCACGTCGCTCAGCTGGCCGGGCTGGATTGTCTTGAGCGCGGCCTGGAAGCTGGGACGGAGCTGCTGGTAGTTGGCGTCCGTCGCGTCGCCGCCGCGGAGGTTGGAGCCGGCCTCGGAGTAGGTTCGCGCGTAACGCGGGAACGAATCAGGCTGGGCGACGATCTGCTCGCGGATGCCCATCATCTTCTCACGCCCCAGCGCGAAGTCCGCCTCGTTGGGCCGCCGCGGCACCATGGCGACCTGGAGCCTCACTTCGGGCGGACCGGTGAACTCCTCGGGATGCGAGCGGTAATACGTCTCCAGATCCGCGCCCCCGATCTTCGAGGTGTCGACCGGGAAGCTGTCGCCCACGAAGGCGACGTAGCGCACCCTCAGCTTGTCGTTGATCAGGAGGAACCGCTCGCGGACGTCGGCCTCGGAGACCTTGGCGGTCGAGGCGATCTCCTGCTGCAGCTTCTGCTGCGGGAGCGCCTGGGCCTCGTAGGCTTCCACCTGCGCCCACGGCACCTGAGAGTTCGGGTTGTCCAGCTCGGCGACGTATTTCCGGTAGTCGAACTGCCCGTTCGTCTGGAACCCGGGCGCCTGGGTGACGAACGGGGGGGGCGCGTACCGGACCGCGACCTTGACCTCCTCGGGCGTGACGTGGATGTTCCGCTTCCGGATCTCCTGGTCCATCAGCCGGGACTGGACCATCTCCTGCCACGCCTGCTCCCGGACGTAGCTGTCCTCGCCCTCCTGGAGCTGGCGCTGCGCGCGGATATTGTTCACGACGTTCTGGTACATGCCCATGAACTCGTCGTACCGGATGGGCTCGCCGTTGATCTTGGCGATCACGCCGGCGGGACCCCCGCCCTGGGGCGGGTTCAGCACGCCCCCGAGCTGGAGAATTCCGTCACCTTCATGTTGTCGCGCATCGACTGCATCATGGTGAGTGAACCTCGATGGAAAGCGTCCGAAACAGGAGCGGCGCCCCGCCGGCGCCGCGAGAATCATCGATCCCAGGAAGGATATCGCGAGGCGCGGGAATCCGCAAGAGAGGCGCCGGAGCGCGCATTAGCTGTTGACGGAACCGGGAAGTCGATGCAACGTCAAAGAATATCGTCCTGAGCCTTGGGAGGACCCTGGATGCCTCGCGCGGAAGCTCCCGTGGTGGAGCGGGAGCTCTTCCTCCACATCCTCGATGCGCTCGACACGGGCCTCCTGGCCCTCGATGAGGACCGCCGCATCGTGGCTCTCAACGACACGCTCGCCCGGGGCTGGGGCGTGGACCGCGCGGAGATCGAAGGCCAGCCGCTGGGCGAGGTCTTCCGATCCGAGGTGGAGCGGTGGTACCTCCCGGAGCGCGGGGGCCGCGGCGGGACGCGCGAGATCCGCGGCTCCGTGGCGGACCGCGAAGTGCTCATGCGCTACAGCGTGCGCGCCCTGGGCGACACCGGCGGAGTCCTGATCCGGGTCGAGGACCTGGTCGACGCGGACTCCGAGGAAGAGGTCTTCCGGAACACGGAGCGCCTCATTTCTCTAGGCGAGCTCTCGGCACGCGTCGCGCACGAGATCCGGAATCCCCTGACCGGCGTCCGGACCACCGTCCAGTTCGTGACCTCCAAGATGCGCGCGGGGGACTCGCGGCGCGACGACCTGAACGACGTCTTGAAGGAGCTGGACCGCATCGAGCAGATCATCACCGACCTCCTCCTCTTCGCCCGCCCCCAGGCCGCCCGCCCCGTCCCGACCGACGTGCGCGAGGTCCTGGACAAGGTGCTCGACAACCTGGACATGCGGTGCAAGGAAGCCTCGGTGGAGGTGGCGCGGGACTACGACGAGGAGCTGCCGAACGTCCTGATCGATCCCGACATGGCGCAACAGGTGTTCCTGAACCTCGGCATCAACGCGCTCCAGGCCATGCCCGACGGCGGCGTGCTCAAAGTAGGAACCGGGTTGCGCCGGACGCGCTCCAAGAAGTCCTACGTGGACGTGGTGGTGGCGGACAGCGGTCCGGGCATTCCCGACGAGGTGAAGGAGAAGATGTTCGATCCCTTCTTCACCACCCGGTCCATGGGCACCGGTCTCGGTCTCTCCATCTCCCTGCAGATCGCGCGGGAGCACGGGGGGAACCTGACGGCCCGAAACAGCGCGCAGGGAGGCGCCGTGTTCAAGTTCAGCCTCCCCGCGCTCGTCTCGCCGGACGGGGAAGAGGCGAAGGAGTAACCCCCGATGAAGCTTCGCATCCGGATCGCGGACGACGAGGAGCTGATCCGCAAGTCCCTGGTCAAGCTCCTGACCGCGGAGGGCCACGAAGTCGACGCCGTCGGCACGGCCGCCGAGGTTATGGAGTCGGTCCGGAACGATCCGCCCCAGATCCTGATCCTGGACCTCCGGCTTCCCGACGGAAGCGGCCTCGAGCTCCTGCCGCGGCTGAAGAGCATCGAGCCTTCCCTCAAGGTCGTGGTCATGACGGCGTTCGGGGACCTCCCGACCGCGGTCCAGGCCATGCGCCAGGGCGCGACCGACTTCATCAAGAAGCCCTACGAGATGCACGAGATGGTTCTGGCCATCGAGCGCATGAAGGCCGGGATCGCGCGCGAGAACCAGCTGGACGCCTTCCGCCGCAGCGAGCTGGAATCCTTCCTCAAGACCAAGATCGTGGGCGAGGCGCCCGCGATGCGGAAGATCTGGGAGCTGGTCTCCAAGATCTCGAAGAGCGAGGCGACCACGGTTCTCATCGACGGCGAGAGCGGGACCGGCAAGGACCTGGTCGCCCGGGCGATCCATTTCGAATCGACGCGGCGGGAGTCGCCTTTCCTGGCGCTCAACTGCTCCTCCTTCTCGGAGCATCTCCTCGAGAACGAGCTCTTCGGCCACGAGCGCGGCGCGTTCACCGACGCGCGGGAGCCCAAGCGCGGTCTGGTCGAGCTGGCGGACCAGGGGACGCTCTTCCTGGACGAGATCGCCGATCTTCCCGTCGCGACCCAGGCCAAGTTCCTCCGCTTCATCGAGGACCGGACGTTCAAGCGGGTGGGCGGCGCCGCCGATCTGAGCGTCGATATTCGCATTATCGCGGCGACCAACCGAGACCTGGAAGCGGGCGTGAAGGAGGGGAGGTTCCGCCAGGACCTCTTCTACCGGCTCAAGGTCGCTCCGGTCCACCTTCCGCCGCTCCGCGAGCGCGGAGAAGACATCGAGCTTCTGACCGGGCACTTCCTCGACTACTACAACGAGAAGTTCCGGAAGCGCTTCGCCTCCATCGCGCCCGAGGTGGAGGAGATCCTTCGCGGCTACCGCTGGCCCGGGAACGTCCGCGAGCTGAGGAACCTGATCGAGCGGATCGTCCTGCTCGAGGACGACGAGGTCCTGCGCGAGGATCATCTCCCCGCCGAGATGGTCGCGGAGGTGGAGTCGGTGCCGCGGGTCCTTCGCGACGCCCTCTCCGCGCGCGGGGAAGGCGACGGCGAGATGCCCACGCTGTCGGAGGTGGAGCAGGAGCACATCCTCAAGGTGCTCGACTTCACGGAAGGGAATCGATCGCGCGCCGCGCGCATCCTCGGCATTTCCCGCCAGAGCTTGATCGAAAGAATCAAACGGATCGCGGCGTCGCGCGGATCGCTTCCGCAAGACGACGCGGTTCGCGCGCGACTGCTTCGCTGAAGTCTTCATCGCGAATCACTGTCGCGTTTCTTGGGATGTCGCGTTTCTCGACATCGACCCTCGTTTCACTCCGCGCTCCCCGGTGAACGTCGCGCGCGTGCTCCCTTCATCTCCCGCGCGCTGTCCATTCCCATGACACCCGCGTGATTCGCGATCGAATCACGCGTGGTTCCACATCTTCTCGAAGCGAAGTTTCTAAACGTTCGCGCACGCACGTGATGCGTCGTCGCGCGCGCACGAAGCGCGCGTGAAGTCCTCGTTGGCCCGCTTCCTGCTTTCTATACATAGTCGATGGAGCACATCGATGCGCCAGGGGAGGTGTTGATTGCCGAAGTCCGTCCTCATCGTGGACGACGAAAAACTGCTCGTTCGCACCCTCTCCAACGCGCTGAAGGAGGCCGGGTACAAGATCGCGGTCGCGGGATCGGCCGAGCAGGCGGACAAGCACGTCTTCGGTGATCCGCCGTTCGATCTGATCCTGCTCGACAACCGGCTACCGAACCAGAGCGGCATGGACGTGGTGAAGCGGGTCCGGGACCGGTCGGTGAAGTCGAAGGTGATTCTCATGACGGCCTACGAGACCCCGGAGGTGAAGGCGGAAGCCAAGCGCCTCAAGGTGGAGCTGTACATGAGAAAGCCGTTCGATCTGACGGTGCTGCTGGAAGAGATCCATCACCTGATCGGAAACGGGAACGGGGGAACGAAGTCAGCCGGGTAAACCGGGACGCATTCCAAACTGAGGGGAGGTGATTTCACGATGCCGGCGAAGAAGAAGGCTGGAAAGAAGAAGGCCGCCAAGAAGAAGTAAGCAATCGCTGTGGATTGGGCACGTCCTCAGGGCCGCCCGGGTACTCCCGGGCGGCCCATTTGCCTGCTAAGATCGAGCCGTGCCTTCTCCTCCCGTGATCGAAGAGGTGGGATTCATCCGGCTTCACGGCGCCCGCCAGAACAATCTCAAGAACATCGATGTCGCGTTCCCCCGCGCTGGCCTGACCGTCGTCACCGGGGTCAGCGGATCCGGAAAGTCCTCGCTCGCGTTCGATACCATCTACGCCGAGGGCCAGCGGCGCTACGTCGAGTGCGTCTCGACGTACGCCAAGCAATTCCTGGAACGCCTGCCGCGGCCGGATTACGACCGGATCGACGGCCTGGCTCCCGCGCTGGCCATCCGACAAGGGGCCGCCGCCCAGACCGGACGCTCCACGGTCGGCACGGTCACGGAGCTCTCGGACCATCTGAGGCTCCTTCTGGCCCGCGTGGGGGAGACGATCTGCGGGGGCTGCGGCACGCGCGTGCCGCGGCACAGCGTGGACTCGGTCCTGGAAGGAATCCTCGAGGGGGGGCCGGGCGAGGTCACGATCTTCTTCGAGCTCCCGGCCGGGCCCAAGGAGAAAGCGAAAGACCTCTGGGCGCGCGCGCTGGGGCGCGGGTTCGTCCGGGCGCGCGGCGCGGGAAGCAAGGCGTGGGAGAGGCTGGACCAGCCGATGCCGCGGGGCCTGAAAGGCAAGGTCCAGGTCTACGTGGACCGGATCTCGCCTTTGCCCTCGAACCGGCCGCGCCTCCGCGAGGATCTGGAAGTGGCGTGGCGGGAGGGACACGGCCGGGTCTTCGTGGAGCGCTCAGGCGAAACCCTCTGCTACCACGACGGCCGGACCTGCGAGCGCTGCGGCCGGGAATTCCCGGAGCCGCTTCCGCAGCTCTTCTCCTTCAACAGCCCCTACGGCGCGTGCCCGGAATGCCGCGGCTTCGGGAACATCCTGACCTTCACGCTCCGCCGCGTGGTCCGCGACCCGGACAAGACCTTGAACGAGGGCGCGCTGGATCCGTGGGCGAACTCGTGGAAGGCGTACTTCTACCCCAAGCTCAAGGCGCTCTGCGAGCGCGAAGGGATCCCGATGGACGAGGCCTTCCGCTCGCTCTCGAAGGAGCACCAGACGCTCCTGCTCCATGGCGGGCCCGGCTTCCGAGGCGTCTTCCCGTTCCTCGAGCGCCTGCGCGCGAAGTCCTACAAGTCCAGCGCGCGGTTCCTGGTCAAGGCGTACCAGGAGGCGATGGTCTGCGAGCGGTGCGGCGGGAACCGGCTGAAGCCCGAAGCGCTGGAAGTCTACGTCGGTGGGAAGAACATCCGCGATCTCACGGCGATGACGGTGGGAGACCTGCGCGCTTTCGTCGCTTCGCTCGCGCTCGACCCGACGCGCGCCGCGATCGCGGCCACGGTCCTGGACGAGCTCCGCGGCCGGCTGGAGTATCTGGGCGAGACGGGACTCGACTACCTCACCCTGGATCGCCCCAGCAAGACGCTATCCGGCGGCGAGGCGCAGCGGATCGAGCTCGCCAACGCTCTGGGCGGAAGCTTGAGCCACGCGCTCTACGTGCTGGACGAGCCGACCGTGGGCCTTCATCCACGTGATACTGAGCGCCTGATCCGGGTCATGCGGAGGCTCCAGGCCCGGAAGAACACGCTCCTCGTCGTGGAGCACGACCCGGACGTGATCCAGTCCGCCGACTGGATCGTAGAGCTGGGTCCGGGCGCGGGAGAGCGAGGAGGTCGCGTGCTCTACCAGGGGCCGCGCGACCGCTGGCCCGGACGTGATCTCGCGGGGGCCGAGTGGGCGGAGGGGGTGGCGGAGCCTGCCGCGCCGCGCTACGGCTCAGGAACGAAGGGCGCCTGGATCGAGATCCGCGGCGCCCGGGAGCACAATCTCAAGAGCATCGACGCGCGGATTCCGGTGGGATCGATCACGGGGGTCTGCGGCGTCTCGGGCTCCGGCAAGTCGACCCTGGTGGAGGACATCCTCTGGCGCGCCTCGGCGCGCGCGTTCGGGGTGGAGTCCCTGGAGCCCGGCCTTCACCGTTCGATCGCGGGGCTGGACGCCTTCGACCGCGTGGCGCTGGTGGATCAGACGCCGGTCATGAGATCGCTGCGCAGCAACCCGGTCACCTACGTCAAGGCGTTCGACCGGATCCGGGAGCGCTACGCCCGCACGCCGCTGGCCCGCCAGCGGAAGTACACGCCCGGCACGTTCTCCTTCAACGTGAAAGGCGGGCGGTGCGAGGTGTGCGAGGGCGCCGGGGTGAACCGGGTGGAGATGTACTTCCTGGCGGATCTCTCGGTGCCGTGCGAGGCGTGCGGAGGACGCCGGTACCGTTCCGAAGTGCTCGAGGTCAAGGTCCACGGGCTCTCGATGGATCAGCTCCTCGACCGGACCGTGGAGGAGACGATCGCGCTCTTCCAGGGTGAGCCCGACATCCAGGAGCCGCTCTGGGTCCTGGAGCGCGTCGGTCTGGGCTACCTGCGCCTGGGGCAGCCTCTCTCCACGCTGAGCGGTGGGGAGATCCAGCGCCTGAAGCTGGCGCGCGAGCTGGCCGACCGCACCGAGGCGCGCACCCTCTTCATCCTGGACGAGCCCACGGTGGGGCTGCATCGCAGGGACGTGCTGGTGCTCCTGCGTGTGCTGCGGGAGCTCAAGCGGCGCGGATCCACCGTCGTGCTGGTGGAGCACAACCTGGACCTTCTTTCGGCGTGCGACTACCTGATCGAGCTGGGACCGGAAGGCGGCGAGGCGGGGGGAACGCTGATGGCGGAGGGAACGCCCGAGGACCTCGCGCGGAACGAGGCCTCGCTGACCGGACGCTACCTCAAGAGAATGGCGGCCTGCGCGTAGTCCAGGGGGCGGTGGCTGGGGATCGAGGCCCGGCCGCGCACGACGATGCCGAACCGGGGCGTGAAGAGCATCTCGAGTCCCACGTACGGATGCGTCTTGATGTAGACCTGGCTCTTGTAGCGCGTTTTCGCGAGCCCCTCGAGCGAGGCGACCTGCACGACCACGTGCGCCGCGGGACCGAGCTCGATCAGAGGACGGATGCGCCAGGACTCCTTGTAGGTCTTCAGGGGGCGGAAGAGGAAGTAGACAGCGAACGCGCCCTCCGTGAGCTGGTCTTTCTTGGTGCCCGTCGCCTCACCCATGATGTTGGTCTCGAGGGTGCCGCTCTGGCCGAGCCACCGGCGATACCCGAAGCTGCCCACCGCGTCGAAGAATCCCCGCACGACCCCGCCCCCGATCTCGAAGCGGTCGAGCTCCTCGCGCGAGCGCGTGATGACCGTCTTGACCTTCTTCCGCTTGGCGGGTTGCGCCTGCGAGGAGGCCGGGGGCGCGACCGTGGTGTCCGGGGGCGCGACCGTGGTGTCCGGGTGCGCGACGGTCGTATCCGGGTGCGCGACGGTGGTATCCGGAGGCGCGGGCGGGGGTTCCGGCGGCGGCTGAGCGGACGCGCGGGCGCCGAGCGTGATCACGGCCAGCACCGCGATCCAGAGCAGGGATCGGGTCACGGAAGCGTGATGTCGCTCGAGGAGAGGAAGGACGCGCCGGCCTTCATGTAGACCCGGTAGTCGCCGGCCGGGACCCGATCACCGGCCGCGTCCGTCAGGTCCCAATCGACGGGCGGATTCCGGAACGGCCCGATGGTGGCGGGCTCCGAATCATTGAGCAAGATTCTGATCAGCTTGCCGTGCGCGTCGAAGACCACGATGCGGACGTCGACGGGGCTGGGGAGAAAGAAGGAGATGGAGTACGAGGACGGGGTGCTCGTGCCGGGCGCGTTGATCAGCGCCGCGCAGACCTGGATCTGGTTCCCGCCGCCGCCGAACTTGCCGCAGTCCTCCCAGGAGGTGCGCTGCGAGCCGGGGAAGAACTCGAGCGGCGCGTCCACGTTGTCGGAGGAGCAGCCGACGAAGGCGGCCACGCACAAGACCACCAGAACACGCAGAGGCACACGCGCTCCGATCCGGCTTCGAGAAGAAATGATCACGGGAAAGGTACTAAGGAGAGCGCTGGGGGACGATTCAGGGCGCGACGCTCGTCAGACTCTCCGACACCGAAATAATGGGAGGAAGTTCCCCGCGCATCCACGTGATTCGCAAGATAAAACCTCGCAAGAAACGACCCGCTGGATAGACTAGGTTTTAGCTGCGGATTGGGCACGAGGCGGCAGGGAACTCCGCTCACCCACCAGTTTCCGTCCGTGGGCCCAGGGTGTCAATAGGATTTATGGTCTTTTTCGCATACCCACGCGGAAAAGTAGGTGCTCGGCCTACCGCGCGCCGGTCTCTTCCTGGGTTGCCGTGGGTCCCCGGACGTGGTAACTTTCGACGTTTGTCTCGACTGGCGCCATTTCGGGCAGAAGGGGTCTACTCCGGCCGATGTTCGATGAGCTGACGACCAAACTGGCCGGGGTGTTCCGGAAGCTGACCGGTCGCGGCAAGCTGACCGAGCAGGAGGTCAAGGACGCCGTCCGGGAGATCCGCCGGGTGCTGCTCGAGGCGGACGTGAACCTGGCGGTGGCGCGCGATCTCTGCAAGCGCGTGGAAGAACGCGCGATCGGGACCGAGCTCCTCCAGGCGGTCGCGCCGGGCCAGCAGGTCGTGAAGATCGTATTCGACGAGCTGGTCTCGGTCCTGGGCGGTCCGAATGCCGGGGGGATGCAGTTCCCCTCGAACCGGGCGGCCGTGGTGCTCCTCGCCGGCCTCCAGGGCTCGGGCAAGACCACCAGCGCCGCCAAGCTGGCGAAGTTCTGGAAGGGCCGCGGAAAGCGCGTGCTTCTGGCCGCGCTGGATCTGAGGCGCCCCGCAGCGGTGGACCAGCTCGAGGTCCTGGGCAAGGCGATCGACGCGCCGGTGCACCTGGACCGGGCGGCGACCGACCCGGTGGCGCTCGCGGAAAAGGCGCGCGCGCGGGCGGATCGGGAAGGGTTCGACCTCCTGATCGCGGACACGGCGGGTCGGCTCCACGTGGACGAAGAGCTGATGGACGAAGTGGCGCGCGTCCAGAAGGCGCTTTCGCCGGGCGAGTCCCTCCTCGTGCTGGACGGCATGACCGGCCAGGACGCGGTGGAGATCGCGGAAGCGTTCACGAAGCGCCTCGCGATCACGGGTTTCGTCCTCACCAAGATGGACGGGGATGCGCGGGGGGGCGCCGCCCTCTCGCTGCGCGCCGTGGCCGGGGCGCCGATCCGGTATCTCGGGATCGGCGAGAAGGTGGACGCGCTCGAGCCGTTCCACGCGGACCGGCTGGCGTCGCGGATCCTGGGCATGGGGGACGTGCTGACCCTGGTGGAGCGCGCCCAGGAACGCCTGGACCACACGAAGGCCGAGGCGCTGGAGAAGAAGCTCCGCAAGGACCGCTTCACCCTCGAGGATTTTCTCGGGCAGCTCCAGGAAATGAAGAAGCTCGGTCCGATGGACGAGCTCGTGAAGATGCTGCCGGGGGTTCGTCTCCCGGCGGGCGCCGCGGTGGACGAGAGGCAGCTGCGTCGGACCGAGGCGATCATCCAGTCGATGACGCCCGGCGAGCGGAACCGGCCGCAGATCATCGACGGCAGCCGGCGCAAGCGCATCGCGCGCGGCAGCGGCACCACGGTGCAGGACGTGAATCGCATGCTCCGGCAGTTCGAGCAGGCGCGAGAGATGTTGAAGCGGTTCAGCGGCAAGCGCGGCAGGCTCCCGATGGGGATGCCGTAAGCCTCGAGGTCAGCACACACGGAGGAGCACAGGAAATGTCAGTCGTCATTCGCATGAGACGGACGGGCGCGAAAGGTCGTCCGTTCTACCGCGTCGTCGTCGCGGATTCGCGCTACGCGCGCGACGGCCGCTACATCGAGCAGCTGGGTTACTACGATCCGCTGACCGATCCGGCGAAATTCATCATCGACGCGGCCAAGTTCGAGATGTGGATCCGGCGCGGAGCGCAGCCCTCCGAGTCGGTCGAGGTGATGATGGCCAAGCACGCGCCGGCGGCGCTCCGGCCCGCGCCGCTTCCGGTCGTCGAGTCCCAGGAGTCACCCGCCGCGGCGCCGAAGGCGCCCAGGGCTAAGAAGGCCAAGGCCAAGGCCAAGGCGGCTCCGAAGGGCAAGGCGAAGGCAGCCGCGAAGGCCACGAAGGGCAGCGAGAAGAAGAAGAAGACCAAGGCCAAGGCGAAGGCCCGGAAGCAGAGCGGGATCGCCAAGCCCAAGAAGACGAAGAAGGCCAAGTCCAAGAAATGAGCGACCCGGCTCGCCTCAAGTCCTTCGTCGAGTACTGCGCCCGGAATCTCGTGGACCACCCGGACCTCGTGCAGGTGGACGAGCGGGTGACCGGCCAGACCGCGGTCTACACGCTTCGCGTCGGGCCCACCGACCTGGGCAAGGTGATCGGCCGGGAGGGGAAGACCGCGCACGCGCTGCGGACGCTTCTTTCCGCCGCCGCGACTGCCTTGGATCGCCGGGCCGTGCTCGAGATTGCCGACTGACGATCCGGAAGGGCCGATTCTCGTGGGCGCCGTCGCGCGGGCTCACGGGCTCCAGGGCGAGGTCGTGGTGGACGTCTGGAGCGAGGCGCCCGAGCGGTTCCGTCCGGGAAGCCGGCTGACGGCGCAGCTCGGGGATATCGCCCGGTCCATGACGGTGGAGACGGCGCGGCCCTTCGGGGAGCGGCTCCTGATCCGCTTCGAGGGGATCACGAGCCGCACCCAGGCGGAGGCGCTCCGCGGCGCGGATCTCACGGTCGCGCGGAGCGAGGTCGGGCCCGCGCCCGAGGGCGCGCACTACCGGTTCGATCTGATCGGGCTCCGGGTCAAGACCCGGGCGGGAGAGCACCTGGGCACGGTGGCCGACGTGTTCTCCACCGGGGCGAACGACGTCATCGTGGTGCGCGGGGAGCGCGGGGAGCTTCTGCTCCCGCATCTCACGACCGTGGTGCTCTCGATCCAGCCCGAGCGGGGCGAGATGGTCGTGGAGATTCCGCCGGGACTGAACGAGTAACCCAGGACGATCCGGAATGCGCTTCTCGATCCTGACCCTGAACCCGGGCTTCTTCCGGGGCGCGACGGACGAGGGCATGATCCGGATCGCGCGCCAGAAAGGGCTCCTGGACGTCGTGGTGGTGCCGATCCGGGACTTCACGGTCGACCGGTACGGCACGACCGACGACTACCCCTACGGGGGCGGCGCGGGGATGGTGATGAAGGCCGAGCCCATCCTGCGCGCGTTCGAGAGCGTGCGGCGGGACGGGGGAGCGGGGATTCCACGGGTATTGGTGACCTCGCCGCAGGGCCGGCGGTTCGACCAGGCCTTCGCGCGGGAGCTAAGTGCTACGCCCTCGATCGTGGTGCTGTGCGGCCGCTACAAGGGGATCGACGAGCGGGTGATCCCGCTCGTCGGGGCGGAGGAGATCTCGATCGGGGACTACGTGCTCTCGGGAGGAGAGCCGGCCGCGATCACGATTCTCGACGCCGTGGCGCGGCTCATCCCCGGGGTGCTGGGGGACGCCGAGTCGGCCGAGGCGGACTCCTTTTCGGAGCCGCTTCTCGACGCGCCCGTGTCCACTCGGCCGGAAGACGTGGAAGGCCAGCGCGTCCCGGACGTTCTGATGAC
>WNFL01362413.1_pt1 | contig 19399 bp, 20 predicted proteins | sample 5400361 | NCBI WGS metagenome assembly WNFL01 (sample SAMN13153351, study PRJNA577476) | soil metagenome | isolation source: 40 cm soil on Douglas fir-dominated hillslope | place: USA:California | collected 2013-09-17
GGAATTCCGATCCCGAAGGGACGGGTGGCGGCTACCGCTGATGAGGCAAAACAAATTGCCGAAGAGTTAGGTGGCCGCGTTGTTATTAAATCGCAGGTGCTGGTTGGTGGACGCGGTAAAGCTGGCGGCGTAAAAGTTGCCAAGAATTCCGATGAAGCCGCAGAGTTTGCACAACAGATCCTGACGATGACGATCAAGGGTTTACCCGTCCGCAAAGTATTGGTGGATGAAGCCGCCGCAATCGATCACGAAATTTATTTTGCCATTACGAATGACCGTGCCGCAAAGAAGCCAGTCATGATCGCTTCCGCAGCTGGCGGTGTAGATATTGAAGATGTGGCTGCGACCACACCAGAGAAGATTGTTAAGGTACATATTGATCCATTGCTCGGTTTGCGCGACTATCAATCACGCGACATTGCCGCTTCCATCGACCTGCCCCGCGAACTCTGGCGTGACTTCAGCAAGATCGCCGCTGGTTTATGGCAGGTGTATCTGGATACAGATGCGACACTGGCTGAGATCAATCCACTCGTGATCACGAAAGGTAAGAAGCTCGTTGCCCTAGATGGCAAGATGATGATCGATGACAACGCCTTGTTCCGCCACATGGACCTGGCAGAGATCCGAGATAGTGATGAAGAAGCGCCTGCTGAGACAGATGCACGTCGTCATGGACTCTCCTTCATCAAACTCGATGGCAACATTGGTTGTATGGTAAACGGCGCCGGCCTCGCGATGACCAGTATGGATATTGTCAAGTTGTTCGGCGGCGAACCCGCCAACTTCCTGGATATCGGCGGCGGTGCAGGAGCAGACAAGGTGGCCGCCGCGATGCGCATCATCCTTTCTGACCCGAATGTAAAAGCGGTGTTGTTCAATATCTTCGGCGGTATCACACGCTGTGATGAAGTCGCACGAGGTATTCTTGTAGCGATGGATGAAGTGAAGCCGAAGGTTCCAATGGTTGTCCGCCTTGTAGGAACGAATGCCGAAGAAGGCCGCAAGTTGCTTGAGAATGCAAATATGATCACCGCAGAAACATTAGCAGACGCCGCAAAGAAAGCTGTTGCCGCGGCAAAGGGACAGTAATTCGATGAGTATCTTAATTAACAAAAACACCCGGCTGGTTGTACAAGGTATTACAGGCAATGAAGGACTCTTCCACACCACGCAGATGGTCGCCTATGGGACGAATGTTGTCGCGGGCGTGACTCCCGGCAAAGGTGGCGAATGGGTCTTGGATGGAAAAATTCCCGTCTTTGATTCGGTCAAACTCGCGGCTGATGCGACCGGCGCAAACTGCTCCGTGATCTTCGTCCCAGCTCGCTTTGCTGCGGACGCGATGTTCGAAGCCGCAGACGCAGGCATTCCTTTAATTGTGTGTATCACCGAAGGCGTTGCCGTGCAGGACATGATGCGCGTGCGCAATTATCTCGATCAAAAGAAAGTCCGCTTGGTCGGACCGAACTGCCCTGGCATGTTAACTCCCGGCGAATCCAAAGTTGGCATCATCCCCGGCAACATCGCCATCCCCGGCAACATTGGCGTTGTATCCCGCTCTGGCACATTGACCTATGAAGTGCTCTATGCGCTCAAGCAAGTGAATATGGGCGCATCCACCTGTGTGGGTATTGGCGGCGACCCCGTCAACGGCACAAACTTCATTGATGTGTTGGAGATGTTTGAGCATGATCCACACACAGAAAAAGTTGTATTGATCGGTGAGATCGGTGGGACTGACGAAGACAAAGCCGCAGAATACATTTCAACCAAAATGTCCAAGCCCGTGGTCTCGTTCATCGCTGGCGCTACTGCCCCTCCTGGAAAGCGTATGGGGCACGCCGGCGCGATCATTGAAGGCGGTGCAGGAACCGCGGCGGATAAGATCAAAGCCCTCGAAGCCGCAGGTGTCAAAGTTGCCAAACATCCGGAAGAAATTCCATCACTATTAAAGTAAAACTTGGTGGTCGAGTAGCCCTGAGCGTCTGTTGCGAAGGGCATATCGAGACCACTAATAAGCAAAGTATTTCTGTTACAAAAATATTCTTGTTATATGTTGGTTTCGATACGGCGGCGAACAAACCCGCCGCCTACTCAACCAACGAAGCAACACTTAAACACATAGAGCCGTCCAAAATTGGACGGCTCTACGGTTATAATCCCTACAACAAATTACTTATGTGAATCGATATAAGTAACAGCGTCGCCCACAGTGACGATCTTCTGGGCAACTTCATCCGAGATTTCAGCGCCGAACTTATCTTCAAAAGCCATGATCAGCTCAACGAGATCCAAAGAATCAGCCTCGAGCTCCTCGCGAAAACGAGCCTCGGGTGTGATCTTCGCCTCATCTGCGCCAAGCAAGTCTTTGATAATCGCCTTTACTTCATTAAATGTGTCTGACATAACAACCTCCAAGTGAATTTCGTTTTATTTTACTCGGTCTAATGACCACGTCAAGCTAGTTTATAAACACAGGAACACTACCTCATGCCAAAAGTTGCGCCCATCGATCAAAGAAAAGCTGACCATATTAAAATCAACCTGGAACAGGATGTCCGCTCCGCGTTGACGACCGGCCTCGAAAACTATCACTTCACTCACGAAGCCCTACCCGAACTGGACTTGAACCGCATCGACACGACCCTCAGCCTGTTCGGTAAACAGCTGGCCGCTCCCATTCTGATATCTTCCATGACTGGCGGGACAGCCGAAGCCGAGACCATCAACCTGCGCCTCGCCGAAGCCGCACAAGAAATGAAAATTGCAATGGGAGTCGGTTCCCAACGTGCCGCTATTGAAAACCCTGAACAAGCCAAAACATTCCAAGTGCGGAGAGTCGCGCCCGATATTTTATTATTTGCCAACCTCGGCGCGGTGCAATTCAACTACGGCTACGGCATTGACCAATGCCGCCGCGCCGTGGACATGATCCAAGCCGATGCGCTCATCCTTCATTTGAATCCTTTGCAAGAGGCAGTCCAAGACGCAGGCGATGTGAACTTCGCAGGTCTTGCAAATAAGATCGAGGAAGTCTGCAAAAAAATTGAAGTGCCTATTATCGCAAAAGAAGTTGGTTGGGGCATCTCTGAACGGACAGCCAAACTCTTAGCTGATTGTGGAGTCAGTGCCATCGATGTTGCAGGTGCAGGCGGGACAAGTTGGTCACAAGTGGAATTCACCCGTCAACTCGCCGCGACGTTTGTTGGCTGGGGCATTCCAACAGCGGACTCAATCTTGAATGTCAAGAAAGCCATCCCTGATATGACCGTCTTCGCCAGCGGCGGAATCAAAGACGGACTCGACATCGCCAAGTGCATCGCCCTCGGCGCGACTCTCGGCGGTATGGCAGGACAATTTCTCAAAGCTGCAGCAGTTTCGACGGAGCAAGCCGTTGAGACAATGAAATTGACAAAACGGCAGGTTGAAGTCACAATGTTCGCATGTGGCGCGGAGAAGTTGGAAGGTTTGAAGGTTGGCAAGTTGATCGAGCAAAGCAAAGAAGTATAATTGAGCTAGAGGTGAGCTATGGTCACTATTACAGTTACACTATCAGAAGATCGTTTGCAAAAGTTACAAAATCTTGCGAAACAATTTAATATCCCCACGGAAGAATTACTGCGGGTAAGCTTTGAGGAACTCGTCGCCCGCCCTCAGGATGATTTTCAAAAAGCGCTTGAATATGTTTTGGAAACATATAAGGAACTATACAAGCGGTTGGCATAATGCGCTCATTAACCATTGCTGAAGTACTTGAAACATACCAACGCATCATGCAACAAACAGGTGGACTGGTCGCTATTCGCGACTTTGGTGCACTCGAATCAGCACTTGCTCAACCTTATATGACCTTTGGCGGAAATGAACTATATCCCAGCCTCGCGGAAAAAGCTGCGGCGCTGGGATTCTCTTTGATTCAAAACCATCCTTTTGCAGATGGGAATAAACGTACTGGTCATGCTGCAATGGCAATGTTTCTGGCAATTAACAGCTATAAAATCACTGCAAGCATCGACGAACAAACTGATATCATCTTATCAGTAGCATCAGGAAAGCTTAGTCGCGATGGCTTTACAAAATGGCTTGCAAGCAATATTCATCCAATGAAGTAAACGTGGATAAAGACAAGAGAGAAAAACTCCGCGAGCGTTTCTTGCGCGACCCGCTTCCCCGTCGTCTAGGCGGACTTGCCGCTACGCTTGGGCGCATTTCATCTTCGGCAAGGAAATCAAGCGACCCGAATATAGTATCCAATTTACTAGATGAAGCTAAACACTTCATCGAATGGACAGCCGCAGATACTGAGCCAGAAACTGCTGCTGAACTCGTAAGAATGCAAACTCTCCTCACCCTCTGGCAAAAGACATGGAAAGAAGCCAGCCAGAATCCACAACAAAGGCTTTTACTTTCCATCCAAGCAAAAGATTGGTCTGATAAGACTGTTGATTTTTCAGGATTGGTTGAACAATAACAAGATATTATACTGAGCACAGTGAGGAGAGAGACATGCAGTTCAGTCAGATACAACATTGTAGTTTGGTCGTGCAGAGCCTTGAGCGCGCTGCCGCGTTTTATCGCGACGTACTCGGCTTGACCGAGATCGAAATTCCTTCCACGTTTAAGTCGGCTGGGCTTAACGTCCGCTGGTTTTGCATTGGCTCCCAGCAAATTCATATATTGTTAGGGATAGAGAATCAACTGAACAGTCAACAGCATATGGCATTGCAAGTGGATGATGCCCAGGCGGCACGCTTGTGGATGAAAGAAAAAGGCATCGAGATTCAGGAGACAGTTCTCATCCCGGGTGCTGATCGGTTCTTCATCAGAGACCTCGAGAACAATCTGATTGAAATCATTGAATGGCAGGAAGCGTATCCCAATATCCCTGTCTCGAACGATTAATAAAAAAATGAACAATAGATAACTTGGAGAGCATATAGCATAGAACCCAAATATTGGTGCTGGGGTTTATCAAGTAACGTATCGAAATTCTTGTGCTTAAACCGGAGCAAACATGGCTGACAAAGGTTATCGAGTTTATGGATATCGCTGGGTGGTGCTAGGCGTATTCATGTTCATCAATATCACCATCCAAATTCTTTGGATCTCTTACGCGCCCATCATCACGCCCGCCGCAAAATTTTATGGCGCAACCGATACACAGATCGGTCTATTGCCGATCACATCCTGGCTAATCGCTTATATCGTGCTATCGCTGCCGGTTTCATGGGCGATTGACACGTATGGCTTTCACGTCACGGTTGGATTTGGTGCGATCATGATGGCAGTCTTCGGAATCTGGCGCGGGTTTGCTATAAATTATTCGCAGGTCTTTTGGACCACAGCCGGCATTGCCATTGCGCAGCCCTTCCTGCTCAACGCATGGACAAAAGTCGCGGCGCATTGGTTCGGGTGGCGAAGCGGTCCCGCCGATTCTTTTACAGGGCGGCATGTCCATTCAGACCGAGCAATTGACCTTTGGAATCGTCACGGCGTTTTCATCCCTTCTTTTTCTGATTCTAACGCGTGAGAAACCACCCACTCCTCCCTGCCCACCTGGACATGATAGCCGCTCGTTGATGTTTGATGGACTCAAACACGCCTTGTCCGTCAGAGATTTTTGGCTTCTGTTATTCCTTGCGTTTGTCGCCCTCGGAATTTTCAACGGTGTCACCGCGCTGGTTGAAGATATCCTCCGCCCGCGTGGATTTGCGCCCACAGATGCAGGTACGCTAGGTGCTTTGATCGTGGTCGGCAGTATTATCGGCGCGGTTGTATTGCCGCCTTTTTCAGATCGCCAACGGAAGCGTCAGCGTTATTTGCTGCTTGGATATCTGCTTGCCATCCCCGGCTTGATCGGCATCACATACGCAACAAGCTCATGGCTATTAATGATCTCCGGTTTTTGGCTGGGATTCTTCCTGATTGGCGTTAGCCCCATCGGTTTTCAATATGGAGCCGAGATCACGCACCCAACACCTGAAGGGACATCCAATGGACTGATCCAACTCTTTGGGCAGGTCTCTTCTGTATTCGCCTACGTGATGGTGACATTGAAAAGCGCCAATGGAGCATTTACGCCCTCACTTTTGCTGGCGGTAGGGCTGCTCATTATCAGCATGATCGTCATCACGCAAATGAAAGACCCCGTTTTTGCAGAGTTATGAGGTCACACTGCAGCAAAAGATTGAAATAGCGATGCCTACAGCGAGAATTCAATCATTAATAAGCCTACAAATCGGGGAAACTGTTGCAAGGATCGTCGTGAACAGTTAAGGATATAATCTTTGGGTCGTGTCTATTTCTTCAATACAAACGATTGAAATGATTAACCTAACTTAATGCAAATTATTGCCATTTTGTTAATGAATTGAGTTAAATGGATTCGAAATTTAAAGTCTGAAACTAGATTAACAAAAGATAATTGAGACGGAGGTGCAATATGACAACTCCTGGATGGGCACTTAAGCTAATAAAATACGCAAAACAAAATCGACTCCCATATTTGAATTTAAGCGGGTATTCACATGAGCCACTCGTCGAATTTCCATACGAGATTCTCGAACTTCAGGAATTGACTCGGCTAGATCTAAGTGAAAACGAACTAACCCATATACCAAAAACTATTACTACGCTTAATAATTTAAGGGAGCTATTTGTCAGAGGAAACAGACTAATTTCACCTCCTCAAGAGGTCGCAGAAAAGGGTATTTCTGAAATATATGAATACTTTCGCCAAATAAATGAGCAAGGGGAAGATTTTATTTATGAGGCTAAACTCCTAATCCTGGGTGAAGCGGGGGCAGGAAAAACAACATTTGCAAACAAAATTAAGAACCCTAATTATCAATTAGCTGACGAAAAATCTACCGAGGGCGTAGACGTAGAAATATGGCCGTTTCCAATTTCAAATGAGGAAGTTTTTCGAGTTAACATCTGGGACTTTGGAGGGCAAGAAATATATCATGCCACTCATCAATTTTTCTTAACAAAAAGATCGCTGTATGCATTGATCGTAGATACAAGGAAAGAAGATACTGATTTTTATTATTGGTTAAATGTTGTAGAGCTTTTAACCGACAACAGTCCATTATTAATAATCAAGAACGAAAAACAAGATCGTCATCGAGAGATTAACGAACGACAACTACGAGGGGAGTTTACAAATCTCAAGGAAGTTTTTTCCGCCAATTTTTCTAATAATCGTGGGTTAGATCAAATATTAGAGTCAATTAAACATTATGTCAGGGGGTTAGAGCACATCGGCTCACCTTTGCCTAAATCATGGACACGTGTCAGAAACAAGCTTGAAGAAGATCGAGCCAATTACATTTCTCTGGATGAGTTTTATAAAATATGCAAAAGAAACGGATTTAAGAATATAAAAGATAGTCTGCAATTAAGCAATTATTTGCATGATCTCGGAGTAATTTTGCATTTTCAAGACGACCCATTATTAAATAAAACAATTCTACTTAAACCTAATTGGGCGACAAATGCTGTTTATAAAGTTCTTGACAACAAGGACGTGATTCGCGGGTTAGGCAGGTTCACCCGCATGGACCTTGATAAGATTTGGAAGTCTGCTGAGTTCGAAAATGTTCGAGATGAGCTCTTGCAATTAATGATGAAATTTAAATTGTGTTATGAAATACCTTCGACAAAAGGAAAATATATCGCTCCGCAATTGCTAAGCGAGAATCAACCAGAGTACGAGTGGGAAAGCGGCACAAATCTATTTCTTCGCTACTCATACGATTTTATGCCGAAAGGGATTTTGACTCAATTTATTGTGGCACTTCACCCGTTTATTTGGAATCAAACTGTTGTATGGAGAAGTGGAGTTGTATTAGAAAATGAAGGCGCTCGTGCCGAGGTTATCGAATACTACAATAAACGAGAAATTCGGATAAGAGTTTCAAAAACACGCAAGAAAGAATTGATGGCAATTGTTATGTACGAGCTAGATAAAATTCATGCTAAATACAAACGGCTTAAATTTCACAAATTAATTCCTTGCAATTGCCCTGATTGCAAGAACGCAAAAGAGCCTTATTTCTATCGCTATGAAACATTGCAAAAATTTATTGACGACAGACAAAGTCAAATACAATGTCTACAAAGCTACGAGATGGTCAATGTGCTTAGTTTGATAGGCGACATATATATTAGTTTTATTACGAATCGGAATTTAGTGGATGCTACATTCAATAAAATTGAGATGTCACAAATTCATCCACAAATGAAAGAATTATTAAAACATCTTGTTCAATCTGTACTTACCCTAATTAAAGGGGCCCGAGAAGAGGTTGCCAAGGAGATCACTACTTATACTGAAAATCTTATCGATGAGGCTTCGCGACTGGCGGCGAATCAAGATTGGTTTCCTACTAATACTCACAATCTCTTACAGGCGGTGGAGAAAGTCAGCGATGGGAATGATAAAACTAGCAAAACATCAACATTAGAGTTGATAGAAAATGTATTAGAGTTGGCAGCGGAAAATAGACAGCATGCGCAAAATGAATATGACCTAGCAAAAAAGATCAATCCAACAAATGATTCGCCTGTACCCTCTCCTCAATCTAACAGTACCAATTCTGGCAATAAATTCACGGTTCCATTAAAAACAATTCTTATGTTTCCAAAATATTTCGGGCGTTTTGTTTTCGATTTATTCGGCCGTCACGACTCCGCAGAAACTTCTTCAATCATCCTTGGCTGGGTGTTGATATTTGCCGTTTTATTGGTAATAGAAGGTATAGTCAAGCCAGATATTATTGTCAATTTTTTTATCGCTATCTGGCGTTTCTTTAACCCATCAAATCCATAAATGATTACAAAACAGAATTCCAACGAGTCTTTCTTGCCTATCGTTTAAGCAGCCTAAAAAAGATTGCGCCAGATATTGCAGAGGTGGCGCTATCCGCGTTGGCAGGTCCCGGCGCAGCGATTAGTTCTATAGTCAAGAATATTGCGAAGAAAATAAAGGAAGAAAAATGATCGGGTGGATTATCGGCATTATCTTATTGATTTTGATCTTATGGGTGGTGCTTCGCCCCATCCCCATCAGCGGACTTGTTACACATCCTAATCCTGTTACAAGTTATGATGAAGCGCTGGCTAAAGTAAAAGCCATGCAGGAAGAAGATAATCATGACTTCGCACTGGATGTATGTATTACAAAACTCTTCGACCATGGCATCCAAACTGAACATGTGATCGTACTGCTGCACGGTTTTACAAATTGCCCGGAACAATTCAACGAACTCGGCAAACAATATTTTGAGTCTGGCTACAATGTTTTCATTCCGCGCATGCCCTATCACGGCTTATCAGACCGCCTGACAAATGAGCTTGCCAAACTCAGAGCCGAAGACCTGACCAACTTTGGAGATAAGGTCATGGATATTTCTCATGGCTTGGGAAAAAAGGTTACTGTGATGGGCATCTCTGGTGGCGGCAACATAGCAGCGTGGCTCGCACAGAATCGAACGGATGTGAACTTCGTCTTTCCGATTGCGGCGTTCTTCGGGTTGAATTCCATCCCAGCTTGGCTGACTCGTTTTTTTGTACGGCTCGGCTTGATCACTCCCAACTTCTTTATGTGGTGGGACCCACGCACCAAAGCAGATAATCCGCATAGTATTTATTACGCTTATCCACGCTATCCAGTCCGCGCGATGATGGAAATTTTTCGGATGGCGATAGCGATCAAAGCTCAGGCAGATAAACTTCCTCCAGCAGCCAAAAGTATCGTGATGGTCATCAACGACGCTGAACCCAGCGTCAGCAATGCTGAGCTTGTTAATCTAGTTGAAACCTGGCAAAAACATCGCAAAGCAAACTTGAGCGAATATCATTTTGAAAAAAGCATCCAACTTCCGCACGATTTCATTACCCCAAATGCATCCATATCCTTTAGCGAAACAAGCTATCCGCGCTTGATAAAAGTGGTCAAAGATATTCACGCCGGTCAACCCTAGCGCCTGCTCAATAAAGAAAACTTATGCAATTGATCGGGGTTATTCTACAAGAACTTATCCTTCGCCATAGGAGCCAGCATGGACGATCTCACCCCCATCCTGCAACGCATTCCGCAATTTGCTTCTGCCCAATCACCCGAAATCACGGAACTTTCCGGTGGCATCACCAACAAGAATTACAAGATCACTGTGGATGGAGAATCCTTCGTCTTGCGGATGGGTGGCAACGAGACCAAATATCTCGGCATCGACCGTCAAGTGGAATACGACTGCTCCCGCCTCGCCGCTCAAATTGGAATTGCTCCTGAACCCATCGCCTTTCTCGCCCCTGAAGGCTACATCGTCGCGCGCTTCATTTCCGGTAAAGCTATTCCAGCCGAAGAGATTGGCACAGAAGAAAATATTCAACATGTTGTTGAATCGATGAAAGCCTATCACGCCATTGAATTCTTCCCTGGTTCGTTCTCCCCTTTCCGTGTCGCAGAGGAATATAAGAAGACCGCCACGAGTTTCAATGTCAAGTTGCCAGATAAAATGGATTGGTATCTTGAAAAATCGCGCGAGATCGAATCTGCCATGTATGCCCACGAACCACTCACCCTCCGTCCCTGCCACAACGACCTGCTCAACGGCAATTTCATCGATGATGGTACCCGCATCCGCATTTTGGATTGGGAATATGCTGGTATGGGCGACATCTTCTTCGACCTCGGCAACTTCGCCATTCAACATGAGTTCAACGATGCGCAGGATGAAATTTTATTGAAAGCTTATTTCGGTCAACCGACTGATTCACAACGCGCGCATCAAAAACTGATGAAGATCATGTCCGACCTGCGCGAGGCGATGTGGGCGCAAGTGCAGATCGGCGTCTCTCAGCTTGACTTTGATTACGCTGGGTATGGTCAAAAATATTTTGATCGCTTCGAAGCCAACACCAGTGGAAGTGATTATATTAATTGGCTACGCGCCGTGTAAAATAAATAATCGGTGTCGAGTAGTTGCGAGCGATAGCGAGCAACGTATCGAGACCGCGCAATAAGCAAAAATATTTTAGTTAGCAGTGGTCTTGACCACCAGACTATCTCTCGGAGAAGAGAATATATGGAAACAACACATGCACAAGCAGTCATCATCGGCGGAGGAGTAGGAGGGTCAAGTATTGCTTATCACCTGACTCAGATGGGATGGAAAGACGTCGTCATCATTGAAAGACATGAACTAACATCAGGCTCAACTTTTCATTCAGCTGGATTAGTGGGACAACTCCGTACATCCTCCAGCCTCACCAAAATGATGCGATACAGCACAGACTTATATCGTAAGCTGAAAGACGTCACTGGTGTTGACCCTGGGTGGGATGAAGTCGGCAGTTTGCGAATCGCTTCTTCTGATGCGCGGTTGGAAGAACTCAAGCGCGTGGTTGGATATTCCAAAGCATTCGGTATGCCGCTTGAAATTATTTCGCCAAAAGAATGTCAGGATTTATTTCCGCTGATGTCGCTTGAGGACGTCAAAGGCGGAGTCTACCTCCCCACTGACGGACAGATCGACCCGACTGGATTAACGAATGCGCTTGCGGCAGGCGCAAAGAGTCGTGGCGCAAAGTTCATGATGAATACGCGCGTCACGGAAATCACTGTCAGCAACAATGAGGTCAAAGAGGTAGTAACAGATAAAGGCGTAATCAAGGCCGATGTCGTCATCGACGCGGCAGGCTTGTGGGGCAACGATATCGCGAATATGGTCGGCATCACGTTGCCTCTTATCCCGATGGCGCATTTGTATCTCATCACAAAGCCTATCAAAGACCAACCTCAAAAAATGCCCACTATGCGCGATCCAGATAACCTTATTTATTATCGTGGCACTGCCAGCGGCATGATCGCAGGCGGATATGAACACGAGCCCAAACCCTGGGGCCTCAATGGTGTGCCCCAGGATTGGAACTTCAAGTTGCTCGAACCCGATTGGGATCGCTTCACGCCGTTGATGGAAAATATCATCAAACGTGTTCCGTCCATGGAAAGTGTTGAGATCGTTCAACTTCTAAACGGACCCGAGGGCTTCACACCTGATTCAGAATATTTGCTCGGTCCTACTGCAGTGCGTGGCTTCTGGGTGGCGTGTGCGTTTTGTGCGCATGGCATCGCGGGCGCAGGCGGTATCGGCAAAGTGATGGCGGAATGGATCATTGATGGTCACCCTGAGTGGGATATGTGGAAACTCGATGCGCGGCGCTTTGGCAATCAATATGGCAGTCAGGCGTTCACGCTCGCACGTACTGTTGAGACGTATGGAAAATATTACGATATTCACATGCCTTACGAAGAACGTGAGTCTGCGCGACCTTTGCGACTCTCGCCTGCCTATCATCGCTTGCAGGACCTGGGCGCAGTCTTCGGTGAAAAAGGCGGATGGGAACGACCGAACTGGTTCACACCGAATGAACAATTTTCAAAAGCCGCTTCATTGCCGAACCTCCGAGGCTGGTCGCTCGACAATTGGTCTTCTGCCATCGCTGCAGAGACTCGCACCACGCGCAAGACCGTTGCACTTTTCGATGAAACATCCTTCTCGAAAATCGAGGTACAAGGCTCAGGTGCTTTAGACTTCCTGCAACGACTCTGTGCAAACGATATGGACAAACCTATTGGCACAGTGACATATACCCAAATGCTCAATGCGCGTGGCGGCATCGAATGTGACTTTACGGTCTCACGACTTGCTACAGATAGATTCATGATCGTCACAGGGACAGCCTTCGGCACACACGACATGACTCACTTACGCAGGTATATGCCGCTCGATGGAACGGTCTATATCAACGACATCACGTCTGCGCGCACATGTTTTGGTCTTTGGGGTCCGTATGCACGCGACCTTTTGCAGTCTGTCACACGTGACAATGTATCGAATGAAGCCTTCCCGTATATGACAGCGAAACAAATCACGATTGGGAATATTCCGACATTGGCGTTGCGTGTCACGTATGTCGGCGAACTTGGCTGGGAGTTTTATGCACCATCTGAATATGGCGAACAACTGTGGGACACGCTTTGGAATGCAGGCAAAGAGTTTGGCATGGTGGCAGGCGGATACAAAGCAATTGAGTCATTGCGTCTTGAAAAAGGCTATCGCTATTGGAGCGCGGACATCACACCCGATTACACTCCTTATGAGGCGGGGTTGGGTTTTGCGGTAGCGTTGAATAAGTCTGCTGATTTTATGGGAAAGGCGGCACTTCAAAAACAAAAGGCAGAAGGTGTAAAACAAAAGTTGTGTTGTATCGTGCTTGATGATCCGAACACCATTGTGTTTGGAAGCGAGCCAATTCGTAGTGATGGTAAAGTCGTTGGCTGGGTCACATCGGGTGGATTTGGATATTCGATCAATAAGAGCATCGCGTACACATATCTTCCTATTGAACTCGCTAAGCCGGGCACCCTCGTCAGCGTGGAATGTTTTGGGGTTGAGATTCAGGCTGAAGTCCAGAAGGAGCCGTTGTTTGATCCTAAAGGTGAGAAGATTAAGATGTAACATGAAGTGACAGTCACCTTGAAGGTGACTGTCACTTTGTCCGGTAAAATTATCATATGACTACAAACATAAAAGCCATCATCTTCGATTACGGAAATGTCTTGCTCGAATGGAATCCCAGATTTGTATATCGCAGTTACTTCAATAATGAGGAAGACATGGAGCGCTTCTTGCAAGAGGTGCACTTCATGGAATGGAATGTGCAACAAGATCGGGGGCGCGCGTTTGCAGAAGGCGTAGCGGCGCTTTCAAACGAGTATCCGCAATACACAGATTTAATCAAAGCCTATCACGACCATTGGAAAGACTCGATTGGGAATGTGCACTGGGAAACGGTTGAGATTATGAAGCAACTGAAGAACGCTGGTTATTCACTATATGGCTTAAGTAATTGGTCGGCAGAGACATTTCCTTACGCGCGCGAGAAATATGATTTCTTTGATCTGCTGGACGATATGGTGATCTCTGGTGCAGTTGGATTCGTCAAGCCTGAACCGGAGATCTACAATATATTGCTTGAGAAGACCGGGCAACCTGCACAAGCTTGTTTGTTCATCGATGATGCCTTACCAAATATCGAACAAGCGCGAAAAATGGGCTTTAACGTGATTCATTATCAATCGCCAGAATACTTGCAACTTGAATTACAAGATTTAAAAATTCTCTGATAAACCAGTTCATTCGGCTGGTCGAATCCTATCTTACGGAAGGGGACTTAAATAAACACGCCGTGATAAGATTCGCAAATCTCACGCAACGGGAAATATCCATGAACCTTATTCATATCCAAAATCTATCGAAGCATTTCAAGATTCTGAATCGTCATGAGGGTTTGAGTGGCGCATTCAAGGATTTATTCTCAGGCGATTATCGCACTGTAAAAGCGGTGAATGATCTTTCGTTTGATATCGAAGCTGGTGAAATCATTGGATATATCGGTCCGAATGGTGCTGGCAAATCCACGACCATCAAAATGATGACAGGCATCCTGAAACCCAGCGAGGGAACAATTCTGGTTAACGGACAAGTGCCGTATACCAATCGCATCAGGCAGGCGCAGATCATGGGTGTGGTTTTTGGTCAACGCACCCAACTGTGGTGGGACTTACCCGTAATCGAGTCATTTAAAATCCTCAAGGAAATTTACAAGGTTGATCAAAAGACATTTGACCAGCACATGGATATGTTCAATCAATTGGTCGATCTGAAAGCTTTGTACACACAGCAAGTGCGGACTCTTTCACTCGGTCAACGCATGTTGTGCGACATCACCGCTTCTTTCCTTCATAACCCCCAGATCGTCTTTCTCGATGAGCCGACTATCGGCCTCGATATTTCTGTGAAGGCAAAGATTCGCTCTGTAATCCAGGAATTGAATCGAGCGAGAAATACAACTATCATTCTCACCACAAATGATCTTGGCGATGTCGAAGCGCTCTGTCAGCGCATCATCATCATCGACAAAGGCAAAATATTGTACGATGGCGAAGCAAAGCAGGTCCACACTTTGTTTGGAGCGTATCGCACGCTAAAGCTTCAGTTGAATGATTATTCCGAAGCTATGCGTACCGCATTGGAGAATAAACTCACTGAACGCTTTGGCTCTTCCCACGGAATCTCCATCGCGCAGACTGAAGAATTCTGGACAGACATTACCATCGATCAGGCGCGGACTCCACTTTCAGATGTGCTGAATTTAGTGATGAACAATTTTTCCGTTATCGATGTCCGCATCGTTGAAATTTCCATGGAGAATGTCGTGCAAAAAGTTTATGATGGAGCGCTCATATGAAAACGTATCTGGCATTCACCCGTGGTACTTTCATGGTCGGCTTGGTGTATCGTTTTGGGTTTCTCTTTGCCGTGATCGGGAATGCTCTTTACATGGGTGTGGCTTATTATCTTTGGCGTAGCATCTATCACAACACCACTACACTTCATGGCTTAAACTTTGATGAAACATTTCTGTATATTGGGCTTGGCAGCGGTGTTTTCATCCTGCTGAAAACTTACACAGATTGGATCATCCACTACGAGATTCGTGAAGGCGCAATTGCATCCTATCTCATCAAGCCGATTGATTTTCAAATCTATGCTTTGTTCGCCAGTTTTGGTTCCGTGCTGCTCAACGGACTAGCAACTACCATCCCCACTTTATTGATTCTTGTTTTCATTTTCAAGATCAAGATCGTGTTTGGAATTGGATTGGTTTTCTTCCCGGTTAGTTTACTCCTGGCTTTTCTGGTCAGCTTCAGCATAGATTACTTCATTGGCGTTACTGGTTTTTATACAGAATCAGTTTGGGGTATTGTTACCACTAAAGAGATCTTGCTTTCCATTCTGTCTGGGGCCTTAATTCCGCTACAGTTTTTTCCAATTATCTTTCAAAAGATTCTTTTCGCACTTCCATTTCAAGCCATCTTTTACACGCCACTTATGATGGTTGCCAAACCCAACCAGGATGTCAAAGTTCTACTTGTGAGTTTGGGTATCCAACTATTCTGGGCGATCGTGCTCTTCATTGCAACCCGGCTCTTCTACAATCAGGCCATCAAAGTCTTGCGGATCGGCGGAGGCTAACCCATGCGATCGCTACGTGAGTATCTCCGACGCTACTGGATCATCGAAGCGCAATTCATCAAAGCCAAGATGCAATACCACGCTGATTTCATTATTAGTTCGATTGGGATGTTCGTTTCCAGCCTAGCGACATTGGGAATATTTTGGGTTATCTTCGATTCAATCCCCAACCTCGCAGGCTGGTCGTTAATGGAAATGGTCTTCATCTACGCGTTTTACATGATCGCTATTTCACCGATGCAAATCCTTTTCGACAACTTTTGGGATCTGCGTTTTCAAATTCAACAGGGCACGTTCATCAAGTATTACTTCCGTCCGCTCAATATGATGTTCTATTTCGTCTCTGAGGTTTTTGATATCAAAGGGCTTACCCAACTTGCAGCGGGAATCATTTTGCTCTTTTACTCCGGTTCACAATTACATGTAACTTGGACACTTTTCAGAATCGCACTTTTATTAATCACTGTTTTTAGCGCAGCTCTCGTACAAATTTCCATCATCGTTTCTGCCAGCTGTGCAGCATTCTGGGTGATCGATTCGTTTCCAGTGCTGGGTCTTGCCTGGAAGCTGCGTGAATTTTCCCCGTATCCCATGAGCATCTTCGATGGCGCATTCCGTTTTGCATTCACCTACATCATCCCAATCGGCTTCGTTGCCTTCTACCCATCGCAACTCTTCCTACGTCCAACTGAAGTATCGTCACTGATTTATTTTTCTCCGTTGATCGGCATCGGGCTTTTTGCCCTGACTTACTGGATTTGGACAAAGGGTGTAAACTCTTATACAGGAACAGGTTCCTAAAAATTTCACATGCACGCATAATTCAAAATAGACAAGGGCTATGTTATGGATTTAAAACCGCTTCTCTCTCACATTGAGCTGGAACTACAAAAACAAGTTTCGCGTCTCGATCAGCCGCGTACAAAACCCTTCCACGAAATGCTTACCTATCATATGGGTTGGACTGGTGAAGGCGCAAGACCCGAAGCTACCGGCAAAAGAATCCGTCCGCTGTTGGTTTTGTTGACAACAGCCGCATGTGGAGCAGATAACTCTTCGAGTACTACGTGGCAATCCGCGTTGCCCGCGGCTGCAGCTGTTGAGTTGGTTCATAACTTTTCTTTGGTCCATGATGATATTCAGGATAACTCACCAAAGCGTCGCGGGCGGGATACCGTGTGGACAAAATGGGGCATGCCAATGGCAATCAATGCCGGAGATGCGTTGTTCGTTATGTCCAATCAAGCGATCATTGATTTGAAAGAAAGTTATCCAGCAGAGATTGTAGTTAAAGCCGCGGAACTTTTGCACAACACTTGTCTTGAACTCACGCGCGGTCAATATCTGGATATGTCTTATGAAGAACGCAAAGACTTAAGTGTTGAAGATTACTGGCCCATGATTACAGGCAAAACTTCAGCGCTGCTTATGACGTGTTGTCAAATCGGGGCACTACTTGGTGGCGCAGACGAAGAAAAGCGGGAAGCCTATCGTTCCTTTGGACATTATATTGGTTTGGCATTTCAGGTTCAGGATGATATTCTTGGGATTTGGGGCAACGAAAAGTTAACCGGCAAATCCGCCGCCAGCGATTTGGTAGAGGGGAAAAACTCACTGCCAGTTTTAGCAGGGTTAAGAAAGAAAGGTAAATTCGCAGAACGCTGGGTACAGGGACCGATCAAACCTGACGAGGTGGAAGAGGTCGCACGTTTATTAGCAAGCGAGGATGGCTATGGTTTCGCCAAAGAAGCCTCCATACAAATGACTGATATGGCGATTAACAGTCTACGCGAGGCAGATCCACAAGGCGAGGCTGGCGAGGCACTGTTCGAGCTGACGAACAAGCTACTTAACCGGGAGCAATGACCAGCTAAGTAAGATACGAAGCAACATCCTGTTTCGTACATTGCTTGCCATACCTATCGCGGGTATAATTCTCGTCACTTAAGCGGGTGTAGTTCAGTGGTAGAACGCTTGCTTCCCAAGCAAGATATCGTGGGTTCGAGTCCCATCACCCGCTCATTTGTCGAGGAGAGACTCCCTCGACATTTTTGTTTAGTTTTTTGTAAGGTGTCTGTTATGTGTTCCAAGGGTACTCGTATGTAGAATTGGGGTCGGAGGTTTGTGTAATGATGCCATCTGAAAATAAAGGGACGATTCTCTATGTAGAGGATAATATTGATAATCGAACACTGGTACGGCGCATATTGCTTTCAGAAGATTACGGTTTAATAGAAGCGGTCAACGCAGCTGAGTGTCTCAAGGTATTGGAAAACACAAAACCGGATTTGATCCTCATGGATATTAATATGCCGGATATGGATGGATATACTTTAACTGCTAAGATCAAAACCACACCCGGCTTTGAGCGTGTTCCAATATTGGCTTTGACCGCAAATGTTATGCGCGGGGATAAAGAAAAAACATTGGAAGCAGGTTGTGACGGTTATATTCAAAAACCACTCGATATTGATCAACTGATCAAAGAAGTCGAGCGATTCCTTACAAGGAGCGCACATGTCTGATAATGTCTTAGATACACAGCCAATCAAGAAACCAAACATCCCGAAGGACGCAACTGTATTGGTCGTGGAAGATAATGTTGCAAACTTTGTTTTGATCGCCCGTATGCTTGGATATTTGGGTATTCACTGCGAGTGGAAGACTTCGGGATACGAAGTGGTGGAATACGCTGACACGCTACAACGTCTGGATCTGATCTTGATGGATATTCGCCTGCCTTATGAAGATGGCTATGGCGCCTTGAAAAAGATTCGGGCTTCAGAGCGTTTAAAGGCAATTCCGATTATTGCGGTCACAGCCGAAGCAAGCACCGACCAAATGAATAAAGCCAAAGACTCAGGGTTTGATGGTTTTCTTGGCAAGCCGCTCGATCCAGATAAATTTCCCGATCAAATACGCCGTATCCTAGCCGGCGAGCCTGTTTGGGAATTCAGTTAATTTAATTAAGCCCCAACCCCAATAAAATAATGAGCGCAAATCCCTCGCACAATATACCGTTCTTTGTTACCATATTTTTTACTACGAGTGGAAATCGCCTGCAAATCACCCAGTATTCTGATCCACAGGGCCGGGATGCGCAGGTCACGATACCTCGTGGCATTGAGTTGCCTGTTGATGAAATAGAAGCTTTTCTAAAAAGCGGAACGCTTCTCGTAGATTTTCGAGACGACCTAACGATTCCCGAGTCGCTGGTGACATACCCCAAGCAACTGGGATGCGAAACAGCCGCGTATGTACCTGTACTGCAAGATGGTCGACTACGCGGT
>WNFL01425687.1_pt4 | contig 19392 bp, 22 predicted proteins | sample 5400361 | NCBI WGS metagenome assembly WNFL01 (sample SAMN13153351, study PRJNA577476) | soil metagenome | isolation source: 40 cm soil on Douglas fir-dominated hillslope | place: USA:California | collected 2013-09-17
ATCGAGCCTCCCGCTTGACAGCCAGGATCGCGGCTAGTATTCTCCCATTCGCCGGTCGAGAATAGAGTAAATGGCAAAGGGGGCTTTATGAACAGGGTCTTGCGCCGTCCCATCGCGATCCTGGACGAGCATCCGGAGTGGTCGAGCCGCCTGATCGCCGAGCTGGAGGGCCGGCGACTGCCGTACGAGAAGGTCGACCACTCCAATCACGCGTACGATCCGCGCGACCGTGACCCCCGCTACTCCGTGATCGTGAACCGCACGAGTCCGTCGTCGGCCACCCGCGGGCACGGCGGCGTGCTCTTCTATGCCGAGGCGTTGCTCAACCACTACGCCTCGCTCGGGGTGCCGGTCATCAACCCGGTCCAGGCCTACCGGGGCGAGAAGTCGAAGGCGCTCCAGCTCGATCTGTTCGAGCGCGTGGGGGCTCGCTATCCACGCACGCTGGTGGTCAATCACCCGGACAAGATCCTGAAAGCCCTCGACCAGATCCCCTTCCCGCTCGTGGTCAAGCCGAACGTGGGCGGCTCGGGGGCGGGCATCGTCCGCTTCGACTCACGCGAAGATCTGCAGGCCGGCCTGCCTGGTCTCCACTTCGGCCCGGACGGGACGGTGCTCGTGCAGGAGTACCTCGAGTCGGAGGAGGGCGCGATCGTGCGGGTCGAGGTGATGGACGGCCGGTACCTCTACGCGATCCGCATCGTGCGCGAGGCCCGGGCCGGCTTCAACCTGTGCCCGGCCGACATCTGCCAGACGTCCGACGCGCCGGCCGCGCCGGCGGTCACCGGGCTCGAGGCCTGCCCGGCGGCGCCCACGCCCGGCCTCACCGTCACTCGCTTCGACGCGCCCCCGGAAGCCATCGACACCGTGCTCCGACTCACGCGCGCCGCCTCCATCGACATCGGCGGCGTGGAGTACCTGGTGGCCAAGCGGGACGGGCAGACCTACTACTACGACATCAACGCCACCTCGAACTTCGTGGCCAACGCCCCGGAGGTGCTCGGCTTCGACCCGACCGCCCGCTTCGTCGACTACATCACCCGGGTCGCCTCGACGCGCTAGGCCTCGTACTCCTGGACGACCTGGATCTCGACGTCGCCGGCGTCGTCGATCTCGAGCGTGATCAGGTTGGGGCGGCAGCACACCGTGCAGTCCTCGGTGAAGGTCTGGTGCCGGCCTCCGCTCGGATCCACGAAGACGTCGTTCTCCTCCCCGCAGAACACACAGTCGTAGGTCACCGCTCCATTCTACGCGCTGAGGTATGATCCCGCCCGGGAGGACGCCGTCATGCGATTCCAGGGCAAGGTCGCACTGATCTCCGCCGCCGGCGCCGGCATCGGCCGCGCCACCGCGATGATCATCGCGCGCGAGGGCGGTACCATCGTGGCGGTGGACGTGGAGCCGGCGGTGCTCGATCGGCTGACCGCCGACGTCGGCGCGGCGGGCGGCCGCGCGCTCGCCATCCGCGCCGACGCGCTGGACGCCGGGTCCGTCGACGGCGCGGTCCGGCAGGCCGTGGACGCCTACGGGCGCATCGACATCCTGGTCAACGGAGTGGGCGGCAGCACGGTGGTCAGCCGCCCCGCCGCCCTGCTGGACGAGCTCACCCTCGAGGACTGGCAGAAGCTGCTCCACTTCAACCTGACCGGCACCTTCCTGTTCAGCCACGCGGTGATCCCGGTGATGAAGCGGCAGCGGAGCGGCAAGATCGTCAACCTCGCGTCCATCGCCGGCCGCGGGATCAGCCAGTCGAGCTCGAGCGCCTACGCCACCGCCAAGGGGGGCATCATCGCGCTCACCCGGAAGCTCGCCTTCGAGCTGGGCCCCCACGGGGTCACGGTCAACGCCATCGCGCCGAGCCTCACGCTCTCCGAGCGCATCCGGCCCCACTGGGAGCGCCGCTCGGCCGAGGGCCAGGCCGCGGAGATCCAGCGCACCCCGCTCGGCCGGGTGGCCACCCCCGAGGACCAGGCGCGGGTCATCTGCTTCCTGGCCTCGTCCGACGCCGACTTCGTGACCGGCGTCACCATCGACGTGACCGGCGGGCAGTAGCGGAAAAGCGGCCAATCGCGCGGATTTGACAAGCCCCGGGGAGGGGGACTAGGGTTGCCCAAGCGCTGGCACCCCGACGCGGAGGGATCCTCTCATGGGCGAGATTCTCGGGCTGGGCATGACGCACTACCCGCCGCTCACCGGCCTGGACGAGAACATGGCCGCGATCCTCCGCCGGGTCCAGCAGGACCCCGGTCTCCCCGCCCGGCTCCGCGATCCGGCGAGCTGGCCGGCCCCGATGCGCGCAGAGTACGGCGCCGACGGCGGCACCGCGAGCGCGGCCGGTCACCGCGACGCCCTGCTCCAGCACTTCCGCAAGGCCCGGCGTCTCCTCGACGACTTCCGCCCCGACGTGGTGATCGTCTGGGGCGACGACCAGCACGAGAACTTCACCGAGGACGTGATCCCGCCCTTCTGCGTGCTGGCCTACGACCAGATCGAGGCGCGCCCGTGGCAGCGCCCGGGCGTCGCCCCCAATGTCTGGAACGAGCCCGCGGACACCACCTTCCGGATCGCGGGGCACCGGCAGGCGGGCAAGTACCTCGCCACCGGGCTCCTCGAGCAGGGCGTGGACATGGCGTACGCCTACAAGCCGCTCCACTACCCCGGTCTCGCCCACGCGTTCCTGAACACGATCATGTTCCTCGACTACGATCGCGTCGGCTTCCCGTACCCGGTGATCCCGTTCCAGGTCAACTGCTACGGGCGCCGGGTGATCGCGCAGCGCGGCGGCCGCGCCAGCCTCGCCAACCCGCTCGCCGGCGCCGATCTCGATCCGCCGTCCCCGTCCCCGAAGCGCTGCATGGACGTGGGCGCCGCGACCGCGCGGGTCATGCGCGACAGTCCCTGGCGCGTCGCCCTGATCGCGTCGTCGAGCTGGTCGCACGCCTTCCTGACCGACAAGCACCACCAGCTCTACCCGGACATCGAGTCGGACCGGCGGCTCTACGAGGCGCTCCGCGTCGGCGACTATGAAACATGGCGCAAGACGCCGCTCGGGGCCATCGAGACGTCGGGCCAGCAGGAGATGCTCAACTGGTACATGCTGGCCGGCGCCATGGAAGCGCTCGGGCGCAAGCCGGACGAGTGCGACTTCATCGAGACCTGGTCGTTCAACTCGAACAAGTGCTTCGCCACGTTCATGCCCTGAGGCGCGAGAGGAGCTCGGCGTGCCCACCCCGACCCCCCAGTCCACGTCCCGTCTCCACGTCGCCGACGCGAGCAACGGCGTCCCCCGGCTCAGCGGCGACATCCGCCATCTGATCCCGAAGCTCGGCCTGCGCAACTACTGGTACCCGGCGATCGAGGACCGCACGGTCGGCCGGCGCAAGCCGGTGAAGGTCTCCCTGCTCGGCGAGGAGATCTGTCTCTTCCGTGGCGCCGCCGGGGATGTGGTCGCCATCCAGGACGTCTGCCCGCACCGCGGCGCGCGGCTGAGCGAAGGCGACTGCCACTACCAGGGCACGGTGGCCTGCCCCTACCACGGCTGGGTGTACGACGAGTCGGGCAAGAACGTGATGGTGCTCTCCGAGGGCCCGAATTCCGGAGTGTGCGGCAAGGCCGGGACCGAGGCGAAGGCCTACCCGACGCGCACGCTCAAGGGCCTCGTCTTCGTGTGGATCGGCGAGGGCCCGCCCGCCCCCATCGAGGAGGACGTGCCCGAGGAGTTCTTCGACGAGGAGACCCTCATCCTGATCGGCCAGGTGAACTGGCGGTGCAACTGGGAGGTCGCGCTGGAGAACTCGATGGACTCCCACGTCAACTACGTGCACCGCAACGCGATCGTGGTCGCCCGCACCGGGTTCATCGCGCGCGGGGCACAGGGCGAGCACCCGATCTTCGTGGGCAACGGGTTCGGCGGCGACGTGGCCGAGAGCAACTACATGCGCCAGAACCCGGCCCAGGACCTCTACGCCGACGGGCGGAAGTGGCCGAAGACCACGTACCGGCGCCTCTGGACCTGGCTGACCCGGCCGCTCGCGGAGCGCGCGCGCCGGCACATCCCCCCGCCCCGGTCCGCCCGGTGGTGCGGCGGCCACCACCTGCCCGGCATGTTCCGCGCCGAGTTCGGCTGGGATCTCTACACCCGCATGTGCGTGCCGGTCGAGGAGCATCTGACGCGGGTGTGGTACTACCACTGCCTCCGGCCCCGCACCGCGCTCGCCCGGCTCGCCGACCGCCTGGCCTACGCGGCGATCCACCGGTGGATCATCGAGTACAACTTCTCGCGCCAGGACGAGCGGGTGATGATCAACCAGCGCTACGACTCCCCGGAGAAGCTCTCGTCCACCGACGCCGAGGTGATCCAGTGGCGGCGGCTGGTGGTGACCAAGCACTTCGGCGGCCGCGACGCCGCGTTCGAGTACAAGAACCCCGACGGCCTGTCGCCCGACGCGGTGCCGCTCGAGCGCGTCTCGGTGCGGTACCTCCAGGAGCAGCGGCGGATGGCGGCCCGATGACGCTCACCCGGCGACGACTCCTCCAGGCCCTCGCGCTCGGCGGGGCCGCCGCGCTCACCCGTGCCAACTCGGCCCGCGCGGCCGCGACCCCGCCGGAGTGGCCGCAGGTCGTGGCCACGGCCCGGAAGGAAGGCAAGGTCGTCGTCAACACGTTCCCGGGCGACGGCTACAAGCGCGCCCTCAAGGCATTCACCCAGGCGTACCCCGACATCAAGCTCGAGCACACCGGCCTGCACTCGCAGGACTTCGCCCCGCGCATCCTCCAGGAGCGCCAGGCGAGCCTCTTCACCTGGGACGTGGCCATGATCCCCACGAGCACCGCGCTCCAGGTCCTCCGCCCGGCCGGCGTGTGGGATCCGGTGCGGCCCGCGATCGTGCTGCCGGAGGCGCTGGACGACGCGGGCTGGGAGGGCGGCTTCGAGCGCGGCTTCGCGGCGGTCAAGGACCGCGCGCTCGCCTACGGCTTCTGCGCGGTCCGCGGCGCGGGCATCACGATCAACACCGACCTGGTGAAGGAAGACATCAAGGGCCTCACCGACCTGCTGAACCCCCGGTGGAAGGGCAAGCTGCTCCTGCCCGACGTGCGGACGATGGGCGATTCGTTCTGGTCCATGACGAGCGCCCGCCTGAACCTGGGGGACGACATCATCAAGAAGCTCTTCGTGGACCAGGAGCCCGCGCTGAGCCGCGACACCCGGCAGATCGCCGAGTTCATGGTGCGGGGCCGCTACCCGATCGCGCTCGGGGTCAACCCGCTGCTCCTCGGCCAGTTCCAGAAGCAGGGGCTCGGCAAGAACCTCAAGACCTTCCACTTCCCCGAGATGGACACGGTCAACTCCAGCAGCAGTGTGGTCTGGCTGATCAACCGGGCGCCGCATCCCGGCGCGGCCAAGGTCTTCGTCAACTGGCTGCTCACCAAGGACGCCCAGATCGTGTGGGCCCGCGAGGTCGAGACGAACAGCCGGCGGATCGGGGTGGAGCCGGGCAATCCGCAGATCGTGGTGCCCCGGGCCGCCAAGCTCCTGCAGGTGGACGCCGAGGAGAACCTGGCCGAGGTCGTCAAGACGCAGGACATCGGCAAGGCGGTCATCAAGTAGCCGCGCCGACGGATGCAACAGTGGGCGCGCAGCCCGGCGTCGGCGAGACGGTCCTCGCGCTCGACCGCGTCAGCAAGCGGTTCAGCGCCGAGGCGGCGGCGGTGGACTCCGTCTCGCTGTCCATCCGGCGCGGCGAGGTCTTCACCCTGCTCGGCCCCAGCGGCTGCGGCAAGACCACCACCCTCCGGCTCGTGGCCGGCCTCGAGCGCCCGGACGCGGGCGAGATCACCCTGCGCGATCGGGTGGTCGCCTCCGCGGCGCGGCGCCTCTTCGTGGTCCCCAACCAGCGCAACCTCGGGATGGTGTTCCAGTCCTACGCGGTGTGGCCGCACATGACCGTGTTCGAGAACGTCGCCTACCCGCTCCGCCTCCGCGGCCTCGCCAAGGCCGCGGTGCGCGACCGGGTGGCGCGCGTGCTCGACCTGGTGGGTCTGGGCGGCCTGGAGGCGCGCCCCGGCACGCTGCTGAGCGGGGGGCAGATGCAGCGCCTGGCCCTCTGCCGGGCGCTGGTCTACGAGCCGGACCTGCTCCTGCTCGACGAGCCCTTCAGCAACCTCGACGCGAAGCTGCGCGAGCAGATGCGGATGGAGGTCAAGCTGCTGCAGCGCCGCCTCGGCATCACGGTGCTGTTCGTCACCCACGACCAGGTCGAGGCGTTGAGCCTCTCCGATCGCATCGCGGTGATGCATGGGGGGCGCGTGGAGCAGGTGGGCTCCCCGCGCGCGCTCTACGAGCGGCCCGCCTCCGCCTTCGTGCGCGACTTCCTGGGCCAGACCGTGATCCTGAGCGGCCGCGTCACGACGCCCGCGTCCGATGAGGCCGCCGGGTGCGTCACGGTGGCGATGAACGGCGCGCTGGCCGGACACTCCCTGACCGGCCGCAACGCGTCGCCGGCCGCGCTCGCGCCGGGGGCGGCCGCGACCATCGCGATCCGCCCCGAGGACATCCGGGTGGAGCCCGACGACGCGGCGGCCCGCGAGGCCCACCACCTCCTCGGCACGATCGACGCCCTGTCCTTCGTGGGGGACCGCTACGAGGCCCGCGTGAGCCTCGGGGGCGAGCACGGCATCGTGCTGCTCCTGACCCGGGCGCGCGAGTGGCGCGAGGGCGATCGGGTGCGGCTCGGCTTCCCGCCGGAGCTGGTGAGCGTGTGGCCGGCCTGACCGGCGCGCTCGCGGCGGCCCGGCCGCGGCGGCTCGAGCTGCAGGGCCTGCTGTGCACCGTCGTGCTCGGCGCGGTGGCCCTCTGCGTGGTGTTCCCGCTGCTCCTCGTCGCGCTCCAGAGCCTCCAGGTCGCCCCGCCGGGCCAGCCGGCCCGCTACGGCCTCGACGGCTGGCGGGCCGCCCTCGGCGAGCCGGGCCTCCGGTCGGCGCTCGTCAACACGCTCACGGTCACGCTGGCGCGCCAGCTCATCTCGCTGCCGCTCGCGGTGCTGATCGCCTGGCTCATCGCCCGCACCGACCTGCCCGCCCGCGGCTGGATCGAGTTCGCGTTCTGGGCCGCATTCTTCCTGCCTCCGTTCACGGTGACGCTCAGCTGGATCCTGCTCCTCGATCCCGAGTACGGCCTGGTCAACACCTCGATCGCCGCCCTGCCGTTCGTGGGCGCGGGCCCCTTCAACATCTACTCGTTCTGGGGCATCGTCTGGGTCCACATCGTGACCGGCTCGCTCACCGTCAAGGTGATCCTCCTCACCCCCGCCTTCCGCAACATGAACGCGGCGTTCGAGGAGGCCTCGCGGGTGGCCGGGGCGGGCACGCTCCGCACCGCGCTCCGCATCACGGTGCCGGTCATGGCCCCCGCCATCCTGTCGGTGCTGCTGCTCGGGACGATGGTGTCGCTCCAGACCTTCGAGGTGGAGCAGGTGCTGGGCCTGCCCTTCCGCTTCTTCGTCTTCAGCACCACGATCTACGACCTGCTCGTCACCCGGGTGCCGCGCTACGACGCGGCCACCGCGCTCGCGGTCCTGATCCTGGCCGCCATGCTCCCGCTCGTCTTCGCCCAGCAGCGGCTGACCCGCGGCCGGCGCTACACCACCGTCACCGGCCAGTTCCAGAGCCGGGTCCACGCGCTGGGTCGGTGGCGCGCGCCCGCGACCCTCTTCGTCCTGGCGCTGGTGGTGGTGGTGCTGGGCATCCCGGTGGTGTTCGCGCTCCTCGGCACCTTCATGAAGCTGTTCGGCTTCTTCCACGTGCCGGACCCGTGGACGCTCGCCAACTGGCAGACCGTGCTCGGTGACGAGCTGTTCCTCCGCTCGCTCCACAACACCCTGGTGCTCTCGATCGGCACCGCGGTGGTGGCGATCCTCGTGCACTCGCTGATCGCCTACATCGTCGTGCGCACGTCCTACGCGGGGCGGCGCCTGCTCGACTTCGTCTCCTGGCTGCCGTTCACGGTGCCCGGCATCATCCTGGGTCTGGCCCTGCTCTGGCTCTTCCTCGGCATCGGGTTCCTGCGCCCGCTCTACGGCACCACCGCGCTCCTGATCATCGCCGGCGTCATCGCGGGCATGCCGCTCGGCGTGCAGATCATCCGGAGCGGGCTCATGCAGCTCGGCGGCGAGCTCGAAGAAGCCTCCCGGATCGCGGGCGCGACCTGGTGGGCGACCTATCGCCGCATCATCCTGCGCCTGATGGCCCCGACCCTGCTCGCGGTCGGCATGATCACGTTCGTGGGGGCCGCCCGCAACATCGGCAACTTCGCGCTGCTCACCACCTCCGCCAATCGCCCTCTCTCGATCCTCCAGCTCGACTACGTCGCCCAGCGCAAGTTCGAGGAAGCGGTGGTGGTGGCCTGCATCATCATGTTCGTCTCGCTGGCCGGGGCCCTGCTCGCGCGCTTGCTCGGGCTGCGCGGCGGCGGCCTCGGCTGACCCCTCACCCTGCCCTCTCCCCAGGGGGGAGAGGGTGACAAGGGAGTGCCCGTGCGCCTAGCCAGGAAGATCGCGGTCGTGACCGGGACCAGCCCCAACATCGGCGGCGGCATCGCCGAGGGGCTCGCGGAGGAGGGCGCCATCGTCGCGTGCGTGGACGTGACGGAGGACAACGCGCGCCAGTGCGCGGAGGCGATCAAGCGGCGCGGCGGGGACGCCCTCGGGATCGCCTGCGACGTCACCGACGAGGCGCAGGTGGAGGCGATGGTGGCCCGGGTGCGGGACACCTATGGCGGCGTGGACATCCTCGTCAACAACGCGGGCATCCTGGGCGGCCTGAGCGTGCTCGAGATGCCGGTCGAGCGCTGGAACCGCCAGATCGCGGTCAACCTCACCGGGACGTTTCTCTGCACCAAGCACGTGGGCCGGCTCATGGTGGAGCAGAAGCGGCGCGGCAGCATCGTGGTGGTGGTCTCGACCGCGGGGCACCAGGGCCAGGCCGGCAACATCGCCTATTCCACGAGCAAGAGCGGGCTGCTCAACTTCACGCGGGCGGCCGCGATGGACCTGGCCCGCCACGGCATCCGGGTGAACAGCCTGACCCCGACCGCCACCGACCCCGACGAGGCCGCCGAGCGCGCGGTGGCCTGGGGACGCCCGCGGCCCGAGCCGCGCGCGCGGGGGCTCGATTTCCCGAAGATGGTGCCGATGGGCAAGCTGCCGAGCCCGCGTCACTACGCCCGCGCGGTCGTCTTCCTCGCCTCCGACGACGCCGAGATGGTCACCGGCACCGACCTCCGCGTGGACGCGGGCGCGATCGCGAAGTACTGGCCATGGATCCCGAATGCCTGAGGCCCGGGCCGTCGCCGGCGGCTGACGGTTTCCGACAGTCCCGGCTCAGCCGCTGCCACCCAACCGATTGATTTCAATCGGTTCGATTGGTGGCGTACCGATTGCAGATCCTCCGTCCTGCGCTGCTCAGACGAAGGATCTGCGAAAGGAGCACGACAATGGGCTTCTCCGGACTTCGCGCGGTGATCATGGTGGCGGTGCTGGTGGGTCTCGCGCTCGGCGTCACCCAGTATGACCTGCCCGGCTGGCTGCTTCCGGTGGGCCTCATCGGCACCGGCGTTCTCCTGAAGGCCTGGGAGAGCCGCGCCTCCTCCTGACCCGCCTCTAGCGCAGCACCGTCTCCGCGATGCGGGTCAGCTCGCTCACCATCGCCGCCTCCGTCCTCGACGTGGCCGGCCGGATGATGACGCGGGTGGCGCCCGCATCGAGGAGCCGGCGCACCAGGTCCCGATCGGCCGGCTGCCCGTGCACCGAGATCGTGAGGGCGGCCGGATCGCGGCCGTTCTCCTTGGCGAGCCGGTCGAGGGTGGCGCGGCTCTCGCGCAGCTGATCCGGCGTCACCCGATTCGGCAGCCAGCCGTCTCCCCACGACGCCACGCGCTGGAGCACGTTCTTGGCGCCGCCACCCAGCAGCACCGGCGGGTGCGGTTTCTGGGCCGGCTTGGGATACGAGCGCACCGGCGGGAAGTCGTAGTACTTGCCGTGGAACTCGGCGTCGGTCTTCGTCCACAGCTCCTTCATGGCCAGGACCGACTCCCGCGTCTGCGTCCAGCGGTGATCGAAGTCGCCGCCCATGATCTGGGTCTCCTCGCGCAGCCACCCGGCCCCGATCCCGAAGAGGAAGCGCCCGCCACTGAACAGATCGAGCGTGGAGACCTCCTTGGCCAGCACCAGCGGATGCCGCTCCGGCACCAGCACGATGCCGGTGGCGAGCTTGATGCGGCTGGTCGTCCCCGAGGCGCGCGCGAGCGCCACGAAGGGATCCACGAAGTGCGAGTACTCCTCGGGGATCACCCCGTCCGGCGAGCCCGGGAACCGGCTCTCCGTGTGCACCGGGATGAACGGGTGCTCGGCGCACCAGAAGGACTCGAAGCCCAGCTCCTCGGCCTTGCGGGCCATGGCGCCGACGTCCACGAGATAGGCAGGCAGGGGCACCGAGACGCCGATGTTCATGACGCGGTCTCCTTGGTCGGGCTCAGTCGAAGATGATGCCGCCGTCCACGTTGAAGGACTGGCCGGTGATGTTGCGCGCGGCCGGCGAGGCCAGGAAGACCGCGAGGCCGGCGAGGTCGTCCGGCTGGTTCGCCCGGCCGAGCGGGATCACCGAGTCGCGCCGGCGCCTCATCTCCTCGACGGTCACGCCCTCGTCCCGGGCGCGTGTCGCCACGTTGGCCTCCGAGAGCGCGGTAACCGTGATGCCGGGGCAGATCGCGTTGACGTTGATATCGTGCCGGGCGAGCTGGAGCGCGGCGGTGCGGGTCAGCGAGATCACGCTGCCCTTGCTCGCCGCGTAGATCGCGTTCGACGTCCCCGCGTAGCCCTTGCCCGCGATCGACGCGATGTTGATGATGGTCCCGCTCCGCCGCGGGATCATCTCGCGGGCCACCCGCTGCAGGCAGAAGAAGACCCCCTTGGCGTTGACCCGCATGATGCGGTCCCAGTCCTGCTCGGTCAGATCCATGATGTAGGCGCGCCGGGTGACCCCGGCATTGTTCACCAGCACGTCGATCCGGCCGAACGTCTCCATCACGCGCGTGGCCATCCGGTCGATCGCGGCCAGGTCGCCCACGTCGGTGTCGAGCGCCAGGCTCCGGGGGCCCAGCGCCGCGGCGGCGTCCGCGGTCACCTTGGCGGTGCCCCCGTCCACGTCCACCGCGACGACCTGGGCCCCGGCCCGGGCCAGGGCCAGCGCGGTGGCCTTCCCGATGCCGGTGCCGGCGCCGGTCACGATCGCGACGCGGCCGTCGAGGCTCATCGGCGCGCTCAGCGATCGAGCCAGGCGGTGATGAGCCGCCCGCCGTAGTCGTAGCCGAGGTTGGGGCCGTAGTTCTTGAGGGCTCCGTCCCATACCGCGATGTAGGTCCCGGTCGGAGCGTGGACGTAGTACTGCTGCTTGGCGAGATGCCGCTGGATGTCGTTGATGATGTCGCGGCGGGCCTTCACGTCCATGGCGCGCCGCTGCCGCACGAGCAGGTCGTCGAGCGCGGGGTCCTTCACGTGGCTGCGGTTGCGGGGCTCGCCGGTGAAGTACTGGCCGAACAGGAAGTTGTCCGGCTCGAGGAACGGGGTCAGGGGCCCGAACACCAGCGAGTCGAACTTCCCGAGCCGGCAGCTCGCCTGGTACGCGCCGTACTCCTTCTGGTCCAGCTTCGCGTCGATGCCCACCGACTTGAGGTGCTTGATCACGAGCTGGACGGTGTCCACCAGCACGGTGGAGCCGTACGAGTTGAAGCAGATGCTGGCCGGGAAGCCGTTCGGGTAGCCGGCGGCGGCGAGCAGCCGCTTGCCCTCCGCGGGGTCGTGCCGGTAGTAGCGGGCGCCCGCGCCGAGCTGGTCGATGGGCAGCGCCCAGTCGGTGAGCGCGGCGGCCATCGGCCCATTGACGACACCCTCGCCCTCGAGGGTCGCCTCGATGATCTCGCGCCGGTCGAGGGCCAGGGAGACGGCCCGGCGCACCCGCACGTCGCTCCACGGCTTCTGATCCGTCCGCATCGCGAGATCGTTCACCACGTTCGACGGGAACTCCAGCGTGCGGAGCGAGGGTCGCGTCTGGCGGAGCCGGTCCTTGATCGATACCCAGTCCGTCCGGTTGATCGCCCCCGGGAACTCCCAGCCGAGGTCGTAGCGGCCGGCGAGGAACGAGGCCATCCGCGAGGCGTTGTCCTCGTCCACCATCAGCTCGACCCGGTCGATGTACGGCAGGCCCGCCACGAAGTAGGCGGGGTTCCGTACGAGGGTGATGGACACGTTGGGCTTGTAGCTGTCGAGCATCCAGGGGCCGGTGCCGATCACCGCCTCGGGCTTCTTGAGGTCACCGAACTTCTCCACGCACTCCCGGGCCACGATGCCGCCGGCCATCGGGCTCGCCACCATGTCGAGGAACCACGCGAAGGGCTCCGCGAGCGTGAACCGGACGGTGTAGCGGTCGACCGCCTCGACCTTGGCGATCGAGCGGTACATCGAGGCGTTGCTGCCGGTCTCGGTGAGCATCCGCTCGAACGTGTACTTCACGTCCTCGGCGGTGAGCTCGCGCCCGTTCACCGGCGGCTTGGCGTGGAAGCGGACACCCCGGCGCAGCTTGAACACGTAGGTGGTGTCGGTCGGCTGCGTCCAGGACTCGGCCAGATCACCCTCGAGGACCAGCGAGCCGGGCCGCACGGTGGGGCCCGCCCGGTGCTTCAGGAGGCGGCTGTGGGTGAAGGAGATCACCACGTGCGTCTTGTAGGCGTGCACCATGCTCTGGTCGAAGTGCGGCGGATCCCAGGCCCGGATCGACAGGGTGCCGCCCCGTTTCGGAGCCTGGGGGGTCTGGGCGAGCGCGCCCGCGGGCGCGCCCGCGATGGCCGCGGCGGCAGTGGTGGCGGCGAGGAACTCTCGGCGAGTGAGCATGGGCTGACGGCCTCCCGGGCGCGTCGTTGGGCGCGGCACCCGATGCTCCACCGGACCGGGCGGCCCCGTCAAGCGCGATCGGCGGAGCGGCCCGAGGCGCGGGGGCGATCCCCGGCCAGATCGCGCGGCCCCAGCAACACGAAGGCCACCTGCCCCAGCAGCGCGATCACCGCGACGTGCAGGAAGGCGAGCCCCCAGCCCGTGGGTGACATGCCCCCGCTCAGATCGAGGATCCAGCCGATCACGATCGGCCCGACGGCCCCGCCCGCGTAGCCCGCCATCGAGTGCAGCGCCAGGGTGGCGCCGCGCCGATCGGGATCCGCGCTCCCGGCCGCGCCCGCGGTGAGCGAGGAGGAGTCGAGCCAGATCAACAGACCATAGAGGAGCACGAGGGCCGCGGCCACCGTGTACGAGCGGGCGCCGAGGAACCCGATGCCGGCCGCGCAGACCACGCACGCGGTCATGGCCAGGCGCACGAGACGGGGCCGGCCGAGGCGAATGGCGGCTTCGTTGCCGGCGACGCTGGCCCAGGTGCCGACGAGCCCCATCGTCGTCGCGACCGCGGTGGGCCCGATCCACGGGCTACCGCCGCCCGTCGACGCCGCGACGTAGGCCAGGAACGCGACCGCCCAGCCGCGCAGGGCGTTCATCTCCCACGTGTGCGCACAGTAGGCGGCCGCGTAGGCCATCGCCGAGCGGTTGCGGAGCACCGGTCGGAAATCGAAGAGTGCCCCCGAGGCCGCGGGGGCCGGGCGGCGCTCCCGTGCCGGCGCCCAGACGAACACGATCAGCCAGCCGACCATCGCGGCGACCGCGGCCGCCGCGAAGGCGCCGCGCCAGCCGAGCCACCGGCCGATCGTGCCCGCGAACACGAAGGAGATCGCGCCCGCGATGCCGATGCTCGCGGCGTGCCCGGCCACCGCGCGCGACATGAGGACGGGCTCCACCCGGTCGGCCAGCAGCTTGAGACCGGTCATGTAGGTGCCCGCCCAGCCCACACCGGCAAGTGCGCGGGCCGCCGCGGCGCCCCACGGGCCGTCGACGAGGACGGCGAAGCCCAGGTGGCTCGCCACCGTCAGGGCCACGCCGCTCAGGTACACCGCGCGCGCGTCCACGCGGTCGGTGAGCGTGACCAGGATCGGCACCGAGACCGTGTACGCGGCGTAGAAGACCCCGGTGATCCAGCCCGCCTCCCGGTTGGTGAGCTGCCACTCGGCCAGGAAGCCGGGTAGCAGCGCCGGCCATGAGTAGGCCCCGATCTGGGCGCACACCTGGGCGGCGCAGACGCAGGCGACGAGGCGTGCGGGGGTCACCGGCCCCGGAGCCAGTCGGTCAACCGGTCCTGGATCTGGTCCCGCACCCGGCGGAAGACCGCGAGTCGCTCCTCCTCGGTCCCGGCCGCACGCGACGGATCGGGGAATGACCAGTGCAGCCGCGTCACCGGGCCGGGGACCCAGGGACACCGCTCGTTCGCGTCGTCGCAAACCGTGATGAGGTAGTCCCAGCCCTCGGAGGCGACGTCCGCGTAGAGCTTCGACGCATGCGCGCCGAGGTCGACGCCGCGCTCGGCCATCACGCGGATCGCCAGCGGGTTGACCGACGTCTTCTCCGTCCCCGCGCTCCCGGCCTCGAAGCGGTCGCCCGCCAGCCCGCGGAGAAAGCCCTCGGCCATCTGGCTCCGGGCCGAGTTGTGCGTGCAGAGGAAGAGGACGCGCGGCCGGCCCATGTCAGAGCAGCCGCTCCACGATCACGCAGTCGCGCCACTCCCCGTCGAGCTTGCCGTGCCGCTGATAGACGCCGACCACCCGAAAGCCGCACCGCTCGTGCAGGCGCAGGCTCGCGGTGTTCTCGGGAAAGATCCGGGACACGATCTTCCAGAAGCCGCGCTCGGCATAGGCCCGGCACAGCGCGTCCAGTGCCGCCCGGCCCGCGCCGGTGCCCCTCGCGGCCCGCGCCACGTAGACCGAGTGTTCGGCGACGCCCGCGTAGGCGGGACGGCTCCGGTAGGCGCCCGCGCCCGCGTACGCGATCACCTGCCCGTCCCGCTCCGCGACCATCGTCGGAAACCGGTCGCCCTTCTCCGCGAGCTGCTGCGCGATCTGGGCCACCGTGCGCGGCTCGGTCTCGAAGGTCGCGACGCGGTCGGCGATCCCCTCGTTGTAGATGGCGGCGATGGCCGCGGCGTCGGCGGCGACCGCCAGTCGCGTGCCGAGCGCGCTCATCGGGCCACCGCCGAGGCCGCCGCCCGACGCAGCCTGGGGCCGTGAAGGGCCGCCGCCGCCGGCGTCCGGTGCAGGAGCACCACCGACACCACCGCACCCACGCCCGCGATGCCCAGGCTCAGGAACGCCCAGCCCCACGCCCCGGCCGAGCGGACGCCATACCAGTCGAGGATCGCACCGAACACCAGCGGCGCGGCGGCACCCGCACCGTAGCCCAGCAGGGAGCGCAGCGCCAAGGCGGCTCCCCGGTAGGCCGGGGCCACCACCTCGGTGATCGCGGTCGAGTAGATCGGCGAGTCCCCGAGGGCGGCGAACCCGTAGAGCAACCCCACCGCCACGATCAGGACCAGCGAGGCCCCGAGCATCCATCCGAAGGTCAGCGAGCACGCCGCACTGACCGTCGCCATCACGAAGATCACCGGGGTCCGCCCGAAGCGGTCCGCGAAGACGCCGGCCAGCAGGGCCGCCAGCATTCCCGTCACGTGGAACAGCGCGGTCATGTAGGCACCGAGTCCCGCCCCGCGCGTCAGCTCCGATCCGGCGGCCACGAAGCAGGCCGCCAGGAATGTCGGCGTCCACGCCCACATGCCGAGCAGCTCCCAGGAGTGCAACGTGTAGCCGGCGATGACGAGCATCGCGGGCCGGTTCCTCAGGACCTCGCCCGCGAAGCGCTGGCCTCCGGCGCGGGGAGTCACGATGTTGGCGCTCGCCCGCACCGCGATCCAGGACACGCCGGCCCCCGCGACCGGCCCCAGGGCCAGCAACCAGAAGGCGAGCGCGTACCCGCCGCGCGGGATCGCCAAGCCGGTCAGCGTCAGCGCCAGCGCGAGTCCCAGCGAGTGGCCCGCCAGATACATCCCCATCGCCCGCCCGCGGCGCTCGACCGGCACGTTCTCCGCCACGAGCAGGATGCCGGTGGTGTAGGTGCCGCCCAGGGCGAGCGCGAGCAGCGTATAGAGCCCGAGGCCCGACCAGTAGTCACGCGCGAACATCGCGAACGCGACCGACATCACCGCCGACACCACCGTCCCGACCACGAAGACACGCCGGGCGCCCACGCGGTCCGCGAGCGCCGAGCACCCCATCAGCGAGACCGCGTACGCGACCTGGAACGCGGCCGCGATGCTGCCCGCCGCGGTGCCGGAGAGCCGCCACTCGTGCTGCAGGACGGGCAGCGTCGCCGCGAAGGCGATGTAGACCATGTAGGCACCGACCCGCGAGACGCAGATGGCGAGCAGCCATGCGGGACCGCCCGGTGCGAACAGGCTCATCCGCGCTCGGCCAGGAGCCAGTAGAACAGCCCGGTCGCGGCCGCCGCGCCGAGCAGCTGCGCCAGGATGAACCCGGGCGCGTCCGCGGGGCGGATCCCCGCGAACGTGTCGCTGGCCGAGCGCGCCAGGGTGACCGCGGGATTGGCGAACGACGTCGACGCGGTGAACCAGTACGCGGCGGTGATGTACCCGGCGACCGCGAAGGGCACCATCATCGGGGAGGGCCCGCGGGCGCAGCCCCAGATGACCGCCAGCAACCCGAACGTCGCGACGAACTCGCTGAACATCTGGGCGGGGCCGGAGCGGACGTGATGCGACGCGAAGAACAACGGCAGCTCGAACATCACGTGGGCGGCGGCCACTCCCGCGAAGGCGCCGACGACCTGCCCCACGAGGTACGGCGGCACGTCCGACCACGCGAGGCCACCCTGGACCGCGTCGGCCAGCGTGACCGCCGGGTTGAAGTGGGCGCCCGAGATCGGCCCGAAGGTCAGGATCAACGCCACCAGGGCCGCGCCGGTCGCGATCGTGTTGGCGAGCAGGGCGACCGCGACATTGCCGCCCGCGAGTCGCTCACCCATGATCCCGGATCCGACCACCGCGGCGAGAAGCATCGCCGTCCCCACCGCCTCCGCGGCCAGGCGCCGGCCGAGGCTGGCGCGTTCGGCGACCGGAGACACGCTACGCGGGCTTCCGGGCTCGAACGAACGCGCTCATGAACTTGTCCCCCACCTGCGGAGCGATGGCGTCGACGTCGAGCCCCGCGCCGGCCAGAAAGTCCCGCGCCTCCTCAACGTGATAGACCCGAGTCGGCTCCAGGCCGATCTCCTCGAAACCGGCCGCGGCGAGCTTGTCCCGGTACTCTCGCTCCTCCAGCGCGCCGGCCACGCAGCCGATCCAGAGCTCGACACTCCGCCGGATCTCCGCGGGCACCCCGCCCCGCACCACCACGTCGGATACCGCCAGCCGGCCGCCCGGCTTCAGCACCCGGAACGCCTCGGCCAGGACACGATCCTTGTCGGCCGAGAGATTGATCACACAGTTGGAGATCACGACGTCCACCGAGTTCCCGGGCAGCGGAATCTGCTCGATCTCCCCCTTGAGGAATTCCACGTTGGTCGCGCCCGCCTTTCGCTGATTCTCGCGGGCGAGGGCCAGCATCTCGTCGGTCATGTCGAGGCCGTAGGCCTTGCCGGTCGGTCCGACCCGGCCGGCGGACAGGAGCACGTCGATCCCGCCGCCCGAGCCGAGATCGAGAACGGTCTCGCCCGGCCGGAGCTCGGCCAGCGCCGTCGGGTTCCCGCAGCCGAGGGAAGCGGCTCTGGCTCCGGCGGGCAACGCGGACGTCTCACTGTCCGGGTAGATCCCGGAGGTGATCGGATCGCACTCCCCGCGAGAGGACGCGGAGCCGCAGCCGGACGTGCCATCGGAGGCGATCACCCGGAGGGCGGCCCGCGCGTACTTGTCCTTCACGATGCCCTTGATGTCGTCGCTCATGGCTCAGCCCCTCACGACGCGCAGCACGAGCCGCCCTTGGCCAGCGTCAACCCGCCGTGCCCGGGCGACACCGTCTCGCTCTCGAGGTCGTAATTGAGGTGGTAAACCTCCCACTCCACGCCGTCCGGGTCCTGGACCCAGAACTTGTCCTGGTTCGCGTGGCAGCAGTCGACGCCCATCTCCTCCCGCACCGGGAGGCCGGCCGTCTTGACCCTCGCCAGCTGATCCATCACGGTCCCCACCGCGTCCACCTGCACGCCGACGTGATCGATCGTGCCCGCGCCCGCCGTCCCGCCGCCCGAGAGGGCCAGGTTGACGGGAGCCCATTCGGGCAGGAACTTGACGTACCCGGCCTTGACCTTGACCGGCCCCGCTCCGAGGAACTTCTCGTAGAACTCGCGGCTCTTGGCCAGATCCGACACGTGCAGGTGGAGATGGACTCTCGCGCTCATGGGTTCCTCCTCTAGCAGCAGGCGGTGAGCAGGCGCACCAGCGCGGTCACCGCGTCCCGCTTCACGGAATAGTAGATGTACCGCTCTTCCTTGCGACTCTCGACGAGGCCGGCCCGCCGGAGCAGATCCAGGTGGTGCGACAGGGTCGGCCCCGGGATCTCCACCTCGGCCTGGATCTCGCCCACCGACATCTCCCGACCCGCGCGCACCAGGAAGAAGAAGACCTGGAGCCGGCTGAGGTGGGCCAGGGCCTTGAACGCTTCCGCGTGCTCGTCGCTCGCCTCGAGCTGGGCCAGCGGCAGTCGTGCGATGGTCTTCATACTTCGAGATATATCGAAATATGGAACCGAAGTCAAGCCCGGGCGCGGAGCGGAGCCGGACGCCCCGGCCGGGGCGTCAGTTCACGCGGCGGGTGCGCCCGGACCAGTAGGGCTCGCGGAGCTTGAACTTCTGGAGCTTGCCGGTGGCGGTGCGGACGAGCGCGTCGCGGATCTCCACCGAGGTCGGGCACTTGTAGTGGGTCATGCGGCTCCGGCAATGGTCCATCAGGTCCCGCTCGGTGCAGCTCGCGCCCGGGCGCAGGACCACGAGGGCCTTGATCGTCTCGCCCCACTTCTCGTCCGGGACGCCGATGACCGCGACCTCGGCCACCGCGGGATGCTGGAACAGGCAGTCCTCGACCTCGATGGACGACACGTTCTCGCCCCCCGTGATGATCACGTCCTTCTTGCGGTCGCTGATCGCGATGAACGCGTCGTCGGTGTAGCCGCCGTCGCCGGTGTGGAACCAGCCGTCCACGATGGCCTTGGCCGTCTCCTCGGGCTGGTTCCAGTACCCCTCGAAGACGTGGTTGGAGCGAGCGAGCACCTCGCCCTCGGCGTCCACACTCATGCGCACACCCACCGCGGGCACGCCCGCCCGGCCCAGGCGCTGCGCGCGCTCGACCGGATCGAGCCCGTCCCACTCGGCGGGGGCGCGGTTGATGGTCAGGAGCGGCGAGGTCTCGGTG
>WNFL01123378.1_pt1 | contig 19371 bp, 19 predicted proteins | sample 5400361 | NCBI WGS metagenome assembly WNFL01 (sample SAMN13153351, study PRJNA577476) | soil metagenome | isolation source: 40 cm soil on Douglas fir-dominated hillslope | place: USA:California | collected 2013-09-17
GCGATACCAGTTAACCGTCAGACCGAGAGCCCGGTCCATGTCGTATTTGCATTCATAGGCCAACAGCCGCTGAGCCTTTTCGAGCGAGGGGACGCGGATATCGACATCCGGGATGTGCGTTTCTCGGAATATGATGGGAGACTTCGACCCCGTGAATTCGATTACCTTTTGCGCGAGCTGATAGATGGTCAGCGTGTTTCGGGGATTGCCGATATTGAAATCCTCCCCGACTGCTTCGGGCCGCACCATCATCTCGATCAACGCGTCACAGAAATCCTCGATATAGCACCAGGATCGTATCTGTGAACCGTCGCCATGAATCTCAATCGGCATCTTTGTGAGGGCATTGACCACAAAGCTGCGAATTGCATGAGCTCCCAAGCGCCGCGGTCCAAAAATGTTGAATGGTCGGATAGTGACAATAGGCAACCCCGTCTGCCGATGGTACGCCTTCGCAAGGTGCTCACCGGCGAGCTTTGCGATCGCGTAACTCCATCGCGCTTCCGCAGCAGGGCCTACAGCGGCGGGGGCATCTTCGTTGACGCGGAAAGAGTTCACCCCGAACACTTCGCTGGTTGAGAAATAGATCACTCGCTCCAGCCGGCGGCTATTCTCCAAAGCATGGAGAAGACGTGACGTGCCCCCGAAGTTTGTTTCCAGCGTCTCTCGCGGATAACTGCAGACTCGACCCACGCCCACGATCGCTGCGGCGTGGACAACAATATCGACATTGAGCGCCAGGTCATCGAGGGCATCGCCATTCATGATGTCACCTTGGACAACGCTGACATTCGGATTGCGCAACAGCGAGGTAAACGATATCGGTTGCTGGTTGACCAGCCGGTCCAGGATAACTATTTGGTTGTCAACCGCGAGTCGCTCGGCAAGACTGGATCCTATGAAGCCAGCTCCGCCGGTAATCAAGATGGTTTTGCCGCGAATCGCCGAAGGGCCTTTTGAAATCGCTCCATTTCCGCTGATGATCTGTACCGCCCCATTTCCAACGCCATTCGGCTTTGCACTATTCATTGGTACGAGATGATCGGAAGAGTCCAGAATCTCTTCGATCGTCGGAACAAAGCGCCTGCGGATGGGCAAGTGTTCCAGCAAAGCCCATAGGCGGTTGAACGCGTTGCGAGCCGTTGGCGGCACACACACCAGAACATCATCGACCATGCCGTTCTGCACTAACTCTGTAAGCATCGTGGTCCGCCCGAGCACTGAGGTCCCAGCAATGACGGAGCCGACCTTCGTTGCATCGTCGAGGAAGCCCAAGAGCTTAATTCCAGGCCGGGAGCGCATCTCCTTAGCAACTGTAGAACCCAAGGTCCCTGCGCCAATTAGCAGCAGACGACGCTGCTTCTGATCCTTCGATAGCGTCACATTGCGGTCTTGTCGCTCGTAAAAATATCGGCACATGACCCGCAGCACTAATGCTGCCTGAATGGAAAGCAAGAGGTCGATTACCAGAACGCTGCCAGGAATCCGCAGCATAGCCCATGAATCAGGAAGACCCAGGCTCAAGGCCAAGAGGAACGCGGAAAACGCGGCGTATGCCACAGCAAGGTGAAAAGCATCGGTGATGCTGACGTAGCGCCAAGGCGCCTTGTGTATGCTGAAGAGAGCGCTGAAGAATAAGCGTCCAGCAACAACCGGAGCAAGCAAAATCTCCAACTGATGCAGCCTATCCAACGGAACTTGTGCGCCGTAGCGAAGTAGATAGGCCAGGACAAACGCGACGGCCAGAACTGCAGCCTCCGCGAACACACGATCCAATTTGGAAAAAGAGCCATCTAGGGGCGTACCCTCCCTCCAGCTTGCTCGCTGACGCCGGCGCGCCCTGCCTAGGTAGCTTTGCAGTTTGAAGATGGCATCAAGATGATTGTTCATGGTGTTGTACGTCTCCGAAAATTGCCGATGATGGGGATTAGGCAACTTAAAATCGAGTTCAGGTGAGCGCCGAGATTCTTTTCTCACGGCGCGTTTCCTCAGCTTCAATTCATGGCTCAAGAACGCAACGCACGTATCGCTAGCGCAAATCGGGCGGTATCAGGGACCTCGGGCGTTCGGTGTGTGCAATCACGAGAAGCGAGGTCGAACCCGAACTTAAAGCACCATTCGCCCTCAAGCCGCGTCAGGTTGAGGCCGCCATTTTGAACCAGATGGGTCAGGTCAGATTCTTGGGAGTGCGCGAGGAGAGGATCACGTCCACCGTAAAAGAAGCAAAAGCGCTTAGATAATCTGTGAGCCATCCTGGATTCGAGCTTTCCCTGGAGACCTATGACGCCGCGGATCGCTGCGTCGTGAGAAGATGATCGAAGACCTCGTCGAAGTGCGAGTCTTCCGCTCCGAGATACACCACCTCTCCGATTTCGCCCTGCCTGGCATAGTACACATAGCAGCCAACAGCGCTTCCCGCTTCGTTTCGCAAAGCGACCTTCCGGAGAACTCCTCGGGCTTTGGTGTCGCGCATAAACTCAAGTAACCAATGTAAAGAATGTCTGTCACGCTGGTCGGATCGGATTGCCGGTACAAGACTTCGTTAAGAATGCGAGAAGGATGTCCTCATCAAATGGAACGCTCCTGATCCCGAAGGCGTGAATCGGGACGCACGAAATCCTGGAGACCATCGAATCCGCAAATCGACACAGCGGTCTGCAAGCGGCAATCAAGGCCTTCTCCAACCCGTGAAACAGCACGAAGTGTATCGAGGCCAGGACGCAACGGGCGAGTCCAATGCTTGTCAGACATGGGGACTGTGCAACTGTGCAACTCCCCCAAATCTCGTTCAGATCGTTTGACTCGCTTCATTTGCCGTATCGCTAAGCGACAGATCTTGGTCCCCAGACAAGAATGATTTAGCGAGTTGCAAGCTCGCTGGTGTTGTTCGGCTGCTCGGGCGGACAATGAAGTTACTGCCAAATGCGACTCGGAGCGGTCCCCAGGTCGATGACATCCGCCGCGTCACTACACCCCAGAAACCAACAACTGTTCCGCGGTTATCCGCGTAGACGAAGGAGGGAAGATTAGGAATCGGCGTAAGGTCCAAGCAAGAAAAGCTGAAGATAGGATTCCCGTGCAGTGGGCGGTGAACTCTCTCGACCCGCATAAGAATCGCCAGGTCAGTTCAGCGACCTGCGGAATGTCATCCTGCCTGAAAGGTCTGGCGCGAGTCATAGTTTTATTCCGAAGTCCGGCTGGGCTCCTTTTTCGGCAGCTTGCTGGAGGAGTGAAAGGTCACGCCCAGAAGTGTCTGCGAGATATCCCACCGTTCCGGCACCTTGCGTTGTCTCACAGTGATCTTGAGATACGCGAGATCTTTGCCGGCGAACATTGAATAAGGAAGTCGCTGTCCGGAGAATGATGATGAGATCATTTAAGAGAGAAACCCTTCGACAGTAGGCGAGGTCCACCTTAAGCTTCTCCCGCATCAGATGATTGATATAGAACTCTTCGCGATTGCTGCTGCCTGCCAGCACCGTTTCTTCGTCAATGTAAGTCACGGATGCCGGGCCGGTGATGCCCGGCTTGACGTCAAAAATCTTCCTTTCGCCAGACGTATATAGCGATACGAACTCCGGCAGTTCCGGCCGCGGCCCAACGAGACTCATTTCTCCGCGCAGGACGTTCAGCACCTGGGGCAATTCGTCCAGCTTGGCCCGTCGAAGCCTCCGGCCGACCCTCGTTATGCGCGGGTCGCCTGAGGCCGTCAGCCTCGACCCTTGTGCATCCGCTCCCCGGACCATCGTGCGCAGCTTAATGATTCGAAAAGGCACAGCGTTCCGTCCCAGTCGCCATTGTGAGTAGAAGATGGATCCTCGGGAATCGAGGTATATTGCTATGGCGCAGACCAAAAGCACGGGGCAAACAATCAGAAGGGCCGTTGCGGCAAGCAAAATGTCCAGAATTCGCTTTCCGAACCGGACGTAAAGACCGCTTGCGCATCCACTCATGTCTTGCCCGGTGCTGGCAGTGCTTTCCATGCTATTTCCCAAACTCTGCGGCGATATCCTGGAGCTCCGTGATGACCCGTTCGACGTCGTCGTCCGTCATGCCGGGGTAAATTGGCAGAGAGATGCAGCGTTCGAAATACTCTTCTGCCATCGGAAAGTCGCCCAAGCGGTAGCCCCACGTCCTCTGGTAATAGGGCTGAAGGTGCAAGGGAATGAAGTGAACGCCGGTGCCGATTCCGCGCCGGCGCAGCTCTTCGATTGTCTGGTCGCGATTAATTCGGAGCACCGTGGGATTGATCAGGATTACGTACAGATGCCATGCGTGCTGAACGTCAGGGTCGGTGTTGGGTGTGCGATATGTCTCAGACGACTCCAGCGCACGCCGGTATTTTTCTGCGATCGCAACGCGTCGTTTCCACATTCGCTCGCACTTGGAAAGCTGGACGAGCCCCATAGCCGCCTGTGGGTCTGTGAGGTTGTATTTGTATCCGGCTTCAGTAATCTCGTAGCGCCAGGTCCCTTCGGACGTGTACCGCTTCCACGCTTCGCGATTCATGCCGTGCAGGCGCGTGATGCGGATACGCTCGGCCAGCCGGTCATCGTCGGTGGTCACCATGCCGCCTTCACCGGTCGTCAGCGTCTTGACGGCATGGAAACTGAACGCGGTCAAAGGACTTAGCGTTCCAACATTGCGTCCTCGATAGCTGGCGGGAACGGCGTGCGCGGCGTCTTCGATAACTACCAAGTCTCTAGAGGCAGCAAACGCCGCCACCGAATCCATAGCGCAGGGATGACCGGCAAAGTGAACCGGAAGTATGGCGCGCGTCTTTTGGGTGATTTTTCTTTCTGCATCTTCCAGACTGATATGGAAATGAATGGGCTCGATGTCCACGAGCACAGGTTTGGCCCTGAAGTACGCAGCCACTTCAGCCGTGGCGGTAAACGTCATGGCGGGCACCAGCACTTCGTCACCTTCTTTGACGCCAACGGCCTCCAGAGAAAGGTGAAGCGCCGCGGTCCCCGAGCTAACGGCAACGGCGTGGCGGGTTCCAATGTGCTTGGCAAAAGCTTCCTCGAAGCATTTTGTTTTTGGACCTGTTGAAATCCAACCGCTGCGGAGTGCCTCCACAACTGCTTGAATCTCCTCTTCCTGAATGGCAGGCACATGAAACGGCAAAGGCTTGATGGCTGTTCGGGCTGCCATCATCGGTGTGAATGTAGTTTGGCTCATAAGAGGTTTCGTGCGACGATCGCGGATGCGGCGCCTAGGCTGTCACTCTTCTAAGTCACAGGACGCATCGGACCAGTCGTGGTTGCAGCAGTTGGTTCCGAAAATTGCTGGTGCGCACATCTCAAACCCTTCAGCAAATGATTTGTCCTTCGAATGCACGAGCACTCGACCCCACCAGTTCGCAAATTACTGGCGGTTCTGTCGTGGGCACAATTGCCCTGCCCCACTCGGCCAGCCATGCCTGAAAAATCAAAATGCTCCATATCGGGTGTTCCAGATCGCGTTTTGCGCTGAGATGTGCCTCCCACAGCAGCCGGACGGCACGGGCGTTAAAAAATCCTTCCCGCTTCAAGCGGCCTTCCATCAACAGTTCTTCTGCCCATTCGCGCAGTGGGCCGCGGAGCCACCTTCCAATCGGTAGAGAGAAGCCTTTTTTCGGGCGCTCGATCAATTCCTTCGGCACATACTGGTACAGTACGCGGCGCAAAATCCATTTGCTCGTTCCTTGCTTAACTTTCAGTTGCAACGGCAGACGGGCGGCGAACTCCACGATTCGATGATCGAGATACGGAACGCGCGCTTCGAGAGCGACTGCCATCGTCGCGCGATCCACTTTCACCAGGATGTCGTCAGGCAAGTAGCTCACTGTGTCGAGAAACATCATGTGCTGACGGAAATCCGCGCTTTCAGCCTCCACGCACCGATGATGAACAGGAGATTCCTCTGTTTCTCTTCCCAACACCAGTGAGCTCGGCGCTTCGCAGGCAGACACGATGGCCTGATAGCGTGAGATGGAGTCCTCAGCCGCTACTAAGTTGGCCAGCCGGTGCAATTTGTCGCCGGGAAAATCGACTCGTCCGATCGAGAATGGAGCCGGACGCAGATGGCTTGCAAAATGATTCCACTCCGCCGCGCTCAGGCTGCGCAGCGCGCGAGCTGCGGTCCGTCGAACACTCAACGGCAGCCACGCAACTTTTTCCCAGATTTTGCCCCATGTGAAGTAGCGCTTGTAACCGCCAAACAGCTCATCTCCACCATCGCCTGAGAGGCTCACGGTCACATGCTGCCGAGCTAGCCTCGATACAATATGCGTAGGAATCTGCGAGGAATCCGCGAATGGTTCGTCATACATGGATGGAAGCAGCGGAATCACTTGCATCGCTTCTTCAGGCGACACGTAGAACTCCGTGTGCTCCGTCCCCAAGTGATGCGCTACCGCGGCTGCGTTTTCGGCCTCGTCATATGCGTCATCCGGAAAGCCGATTGCGAAGGTCTTCACGGGCGATGCGCTCAACCGCTGCATCAGCGCGACGATCGCCGAAGAATCCACTCCGCCAGAGAGGAAAGCACCGAGTGGAACATCGGCCACCATGCGCATCTTGATGGCATCTCGCAACAGTTCGTCAAGATGCTCAACCGCGTTTTCGGCCGAATCTTGGTAGGGATCATTCAGCCCTCGACGCGTTGCTTCCGCAGCGGACCAGTACGAGACGGGCCGGGGCAGGTTTCCTGGTTCCGATGGTTTCAACGTCAGTCTGGCGCCTGGTGGCAGCTTACTGATCCCGCGATAGATGCTGTGCGGCGTTGGAACGCAGCTATACTTCAGGTACATCGCCAAGCTGTTTCGGTCTTTCTCGGTCCTGAAATCTGGATGAACGGCCAGCGCCTTCAGTTCCGAGCCAAACAGGAACGATTTCCCCATCCAACCGTAATACAAAGGCTTTTCACCCAGCCGGTCTCTAGCTAGCTCGAGCCGCCGGTCTTTGCGATCCCACAGCGCAAGGGCAAACATGCCGTTGAATTTTGTCAGCGCTCGTTCGAGTCCCCACTCCTCGATTGCTGCTAGCATGACCTCCGTGTCGGAATGCCCGCGGAAGCAATGCCCGGCTGGCTCCAGCTCGCGACGCAGTTCTGCAAAGTTGTATACTTCGCCGTTAAAGACAATTACGTAGCGGCCACTCTCCGAATGCATGGGTTGGTGACCGTCGGGGGACAGATCCACAATCGCAAGTCTCCGGTGACCCAGCGCCACGCCCGCTCCCTGGTCCACCCAGATACCGCGATCGTCCGGTCCGCGGTGGACAAGCTGGTCGGTCATGCGGCTGACCATAAATCTCAGATCGACTTCGCTGTCAGGCGCAGGAGTTAAGAACCCGGTTATCCCACACATAGTGATTGTCCGATTGCGCTACGCGGATGGAAATGCCCCTGGAGCCTGGCTTTCGACATGCTCATTGACGTTCGGCATGCACAGCAATTCCTCGCCGACCGGTGTTCCGAGAAATAGCCGAGCGCGCTTCGCGGTGCTGATTGTCAGGTTGAACTCTCGCACGACCTTCTCCCTGGCGGCGCGCCCTAACCTCTCGCAGCGCGCCTTGTCGGTGCTCAAACGCTGCAATGCGTCAGCCAGAGCGACCGAATCTCGCGAGCGTACTAAAATTCCTGTGCGTTCGTGTTCCACGAGCTCAGGAATGCCCCCAACCGCGCTGGCTAACACCGGTAACCCACAGGCCATGGCTTCTTTCAGCACGTTGGGGATCCCCTCGCGCTTGCCCTCTGCTGTGGGCGCCGTTGGCAGCACGACAATGTCCGCCTGCCGCAGCTCTTCAACGACCTCGGGATAAGCACGCGCCCCCAGCAGACAAACTGCATCTTGGAGTTCAGCTTGCTGGATCTGCTTCTCGATCCTGGAAACGAGGGGACCATTTCCGACCAACCGGCACTCGAAAGGCAACCCTCGTTCTCGCAACAGCTTGCAAGCTTCGACAAGGTAGGTGTGGCCTTTGACCTCCTCAAACCTCGCAACGCAGAGAATCCGAAAATTGCCGGCAGCAGGGCACTTGGATCTGGGCACGAGACGGCCAACGTCAACGCCGCCATGAATGACGCGAATCTTCTCGCCCAGACGCGAACCGCATTCGTCAACCATGATTTTCTTGTTGTCGGACGATACCGCGATGACGAATTCGGCGGCTTCGATCTTTTCCTTCAGCATGTGCCGGTCGACCTGGATGTCCGTTCCCCGAGCTGTGAAACTGAATGGAATGCCGGTCAGACGGTGAACGATAAGCGCGGCTACGGTCGCGTGACTTGCAAAGTGCGCATGAACGTGCGCGATTCCCGCGTCCATCATTTCCTGGGCAAACAGCGCCGCTTTTGGAAAGATGGCAATAGCGCCAAAGAAGAAGTCAGCGCTCCCCCAGGTCCCGCTCAAGACTTCTGCCCACGCTTTGAGATAGGTCATCCAGTCGCGCCGAAGAAAGCGCCACTGCGCGCGAAGAACGCTAAACGACAAAAAGGGGCGGTAAGGAGCTCGCTTAATCCACCGATCCGCTTCCGGATGTTTGATCTTCAAACGCAGCCGCCGCAGCGGATAGAGGTTGACAGCGACTCCGAGGTTCTCCATCTCGATCATCTCGTAAAGCACAAAGGTTTCCTCAATCGTTGGAAATGCCGAGACAATATAGGCCAGCCTCGCCGGCCGGCTTTTGCCGGGCTTCGCGATTTGCGCTGCCAGCATGGTCAAATTAGGCATACTGGTTCTCCCGAAATGTTCGCGTCAAAGTTTCTTTGAGCTTGCGATGCCGCCATGCGTCCACCTGAATGCCCAGACGCTGCAAGCGCGCTCTGAAGATTGCCAAGGAGCTGCGCGGAGTGATGCACGTTCGTCCGAGTCGCAGAAGATCGGTCGCGTCCAATTCATTTCGTGAGGGGATGGTAGTGAAAGCGACTCTAATACCTTGCTCTTTCAGGATTCCAGTCACACTGTCGTTATGATTTCCGTTTGGGTAGCAGAAAATCGGCAAAGCCCCTCCGATTTCTCTTTTCAAGTCCTCCTGCGAGCCTTTGATTTCCTCGCGGACTTGGTCGAGAGCAATTCGCGTCAGGATCGGATGAGTTCGCGAGTGAGACCCGATCGTCACTCCGTCCCTCGCCAATTGGCGGAGTTGATTCCAACCCGAGACGCTCCCGCGCATCCCGCGTGTTCCACAGAGTTCAATACACAGGTAATCCACCAGCCGCATTCCTTCGTCATTCGCCACGGTCGTGATGTAATTCTGCAGCGCGCGCAAACCGCGCTCCCGCTCCTTCCGGGTCACTAAGGAGATTGGACCAACTGGTGTGTTCGGCAATCGCGTTCGAAGCGTCAAGCGGAATGCTTGATACAGTTTGTCCGGCCAGAAGGCACGCTCCGGATGGTCCGGAAAGGCGGTCGGAACGAACATCGTGGCGGACAGTCGGAGTTTCTTTAAGATGGGCCAAGCAATTTCCGCGAAATCGGAGTACCCGTCGTCGAACGTAATCAGTGCGCATCGCTTGGGAAGCGGCGCTTTCCTCTCAATCGCGTCCAAAAGTTCGGGCATGGAAATACATCGGTAATGCCTTGCGATGTGGCCCATCTGCTCGCGAAAGGCGGACGGTATCGCGCTGATGCTGCGGCCGTCCACAGCGGGATCGCTGTGAAATTCAGCGACTCGGTGATAAGCAACTATTCGCAGCACGATTCTTTCACGCTTCGTTTGGACATAAGAGCCGCTCATCGATCTCGTATTCTTGAGACTCCGAATGGATGACTCGAATGGCCGCACTCGACACAGCCAACAGCAGCCAGAAATACCGCGGATAAGATAAGTGAGCGAAGATCGCGGATACTGCATAAGCACTGAGCGAAACAAAGAATGCAGTCGCGACATGCGCAAGCTCCGGATGGCTGTACATCAACCGGCTTCGCTCTTTCCACAGCCCGCGCATCGTCACGCCGAGAATCGAAACGAAACAGGTGAAGCCCACCGCTCCGGTCTCCGCCAAGGTCTCAAGGTAAAGGTTATGACCTCGGTAGTAATGCGTTTGCTCAACCAGCCCCAAGCGATTCCCGTAATCGTTCGAATAGTAAGCGGCAAAGTGACCCGGGCCGACGCCTAGGAACGGGTGATCGAGAAATACGCGCCATGCCGACACGTTTTCGACGTACCGGCGGACCGCAGAACTGTCGGGAGCCTGCGCGCTGTCGTGCGTTCCGGAAAACAGAGACGTCAATCGCCCGAGCGTCAGCATCCGCGACACGACCGCGGGCTGAAAGACTCCAATGAGCAGACTCATGCCCAGCACTGCGCCAAAAACCTGACGCGGCCTCAACAGCCCGCAATAGGCCATCAGGCCGAGGCTCGCGATTGCCGCGAGCAGATTTCCCCGAGAAAACGTGAGCAGCACGCCACATAGAATTACAGCGGCTACAACCACAGCAAATATCCGCAGACGCCGCGACCGCGCTGTGCCCACCTGCAAGATTGCGAGTGGCAGAAGCACAACCAATACTTGGCCATATCGATTCGTTTCTCCAATCGGTCCAGCTGCGCGGAGTTGGCCCCCGACTTCGCCATTATCGGAAACCTGATTTGTGATCATCGAGCGGTCCACAACCTTCACCATTCTCGAGTTCGGGTGGTAATCAGACTCGGTCTGAGCCAGGCCGCCATAAATGTTTTTCTCAGTGTGGGTAACCGTTTGGAGAACGGATAAGCCGGCCATAAAACTTGCGGCCAGTAGCAAAGCCCACATTACCCGTCGCAAAGTGGCAAAATCTCGAATGAGATTACTCAGCAGAAAGTAAAGAACGAGACCTTCGAGCAAATAGTCAGTGATTTCGGACAGCACGATGCGCGAGTCTCGCGCAAACGTGCACGAAGCCAGCGACGCAACGAGGAATACGAGCATGAGGACAAATCCACGATCGAATATCAGTTTTCGCTTGCAAGCGAAGATTTGGTGCAGCAGTGGTACGCATAGCAGCAGAGACAACCCTCCAAGGACCACAGCAATCCGTGGATTCTGGCTGGCAGAACCAGCCGCTGCCTGCACCGCTGTGGGGCTTCGCATCGCGAGAACGCCAACATTGGAATAGATTGCGAAGAGCACCACTAGTGTTCCCGTCTCTGGCCAGCGAAGCATGAGCGCGAGACAAGCGAGGATGATGAGCGCGCCCGCCATGAGCACCGGACTTCCATTAATGATCGCGAGCATCAGGAACCCGGCTCCTGCGCATGGCAACAAAATGCCGATCTGCCGAATAGCAGAAAAACCAGCGCTCATTTGCAGTTCCGTATTCATGAGATAGCCTGAAACTGGTTGGAGATCTTCTCTTACTCCCTGTGGGTTTTCGTGAGGGTCGCTGCGAAATCCGTTACGTAAAAATGAGCCGCATCAACGGCACGCGCAGCAACTCTGGGAACGTCTCCGCAATACGGAGTTTTCTTCTGGTAAGCGCCAGCACAAGCGTGAAAACGCAACCGGCCAGCGGCAATGCGGTCCAAACCGTCAGTGGATTGAAAACTTGCAAAAAGTACAGCGCGCAGGCGCTAAAGCCGATGAGCAGATAGATTGGAAGATAACGCCGGTCAACTATCTTGAATCCCGACGCGGGCCGCAATCCCCTCTGCAACAGCACGTTATAACCGATCACTGCGATCGCAGCTCCCGCCGCCGCACCCGTGGCGCCAAATCGTGGAATAAGAAGGATGCTTAGCACTACGTTAAGTAGGATCGCCACCGCGCTCACCACGATGATGTAGCGTAGCCTCTCGAGAACTTTGAGTGTTTGAAGATTAAAACCTAGTGCTACGTTAACGTAGATGCCCAACGACAACAGTGCGAGCGCGGGCCCGGACGGCGCATACCGCGCACCATAAAGGAACACCACCACCGGGTGAGCAAACGAGAACGTTGTGGCAAAAATCGGAAATGACAACACCGACATCCACGCGGACGTATCCCAGTACAGCTTGTTCAGTCCCACGTAGTTCTCACGCGCAGCCAGACGCGCAGCAGACGGTATGTACAGCAAGCTAAAGGTCGCCAGCACAATGCCATTCAGCTCGGCGACTGGCACCGCGGCACGGTAATAAGCAACGTCCGGCAAGCTCCGCAGCCACCCGAGAAGAAAGATGTTGATGGAGGGAATCGCCGCAGTTGCCAGCATGGCGCTGAGTCCGGGTATCACGAAGGCGAGGACCTCACGCGCCGGGATCGAGAGCGTCTTGTAATTGAACCGTTGCAGGAGTTGTTGTGCTCGGAGCAGTCGCAAAAGCAGCAAACTGTAAATCACAACTGACGTTGCACCCGTTAGGACCAAGCCGTACGCTAGCAAAGTTACAGAGCTGTGGCCCTGGACCAGTAGCAGCACGACCCCGAGCTTCAGTCCTGGCCCAAGTACGTATTTACGAAAGAAAATGTCGCGAGTCCCAGCGAGGCTCGCAAATAGCCCGTCCAGCACACCGTCTGCCGCCTCGAAAGGCACCAGCACCAAAAGGATCGATAGCAGGCTGAGGACCAGCTTCTCCTTACCCATGTAATGAAAGAAGAGCTCATGCACCGCAACTACGAGCAGACCTGCCGCCAGCACAACCGCGCCGCCAGCGAGGCAAATTGTGCCAAACAGCTTCCCGTATTCCTGGTTTTCTCGGTAGACGGGCACAAACCGCGACACCCCCTCATTCATCCCGAGTGTGGCGAACAACCGCAGGAACGCAACGACAGCCAACCCGTATGCCAACGCGCCATAATCCGTGGTGGACAAATAGCGCACGACATAGACCTGCGCGGCGAAATTGAGACCCATCGACAGAAATCTCCCGCTCAGCAGGAGACTCGAGCCACGAATTTGGCTCCGAGTTGTGTCCCGCTCCACAGGTGCTTGGACACATTCGATTTGTGCTACATCCTGCATAGAGCGTGTTCGCCTCGCATGATGATTCTAGAAGACTCGCCGTTACAGCTTTCTATAGATGCGCTCGGGAATAGGAAACGTGCGGTTATTCAACACTGCACCCAAAACCTGCACCTTGGCCGCAGCCAAGTTCTGTGTGGCAATGCGAGCCGTTTCACGGCGCGTTAGGTTCGATTCCAATATCACAATCACTCCATCCGTCTCTTGCCCCAGGAGCGCGGCGTCACCGTACCGAGCCACCGGGGGCGCCAAAATCAACACGTAGTGAAACTCCCGGCGAAGTTCGTGCAGACGCGATAACCACCGGTCCGATTTCCAGGGACTCGATGGGGCCTCGGTACGCAAACCCGCGGGAAGCAAAGACAACCCCAACCCCGTGCCGTCTAGGCCGTGCATAAAGTCTCGAATCGGTCCGGGTTGCGACAACGCTTTCTCGAATCGGTCCGGGTTGCGACAACGCTTTTGTAACTCCCGAGAGATTGCCCACGCTAAAGTAGTCATGCAGAGAAGGAGAATGCAGGTCCGCATCTACCAAGCAAACCGGCAAGCGCGTCTGTTCGGCGAGATGTTGCCCTGCTCTAGCGCAGAGCCCCGTTGTTCCGGCTAGGAATTCCACTCCGCAAAACACCACAACGCGAGGTGCTTGCTGACCCGGCAGCACGAATACCCGCTCCACAAGCTTGGACTCTTCAATACGAACTTTCTCGTCGATGTGAACCGGTGGACGGACGCGTGGTTGCTCGGTGCACAGGAGTTCCGGGCCAACGCTCGCTCCATGAAATAATTCGCTTTCTTTTTCGGCTCGAAGCAAAACGTCAAAATTCTTGCTCATGTTTGATCCTCCGGCAGGTTCGGAAATAATCGTTCGCGGACTCGAACCATTTCAGCGACTCTGTCGGTTCTTATTCTGACTAATTTCGCTTAGCTGATTTACCATCAACCGAAGCACATCTTAGATTTGCCTGTCCCTTGCCATTCCAGGGATCCTCGCTTACGTCGACGAGTGACGAAAAGGCTCTTCGGGCTTATAGACCCGTACAGCCGAGGAATCGGGCACGGCACATGGCTTTGCAAACTCTTTCTCAGTTTCTTTCTCCGAAGTAGCCTGCCATTCTGCGGGGAGCGTCGATGACGCAATCTTGAGAGCCGTCTCAAGCCTATTCAAGTTGCTGCGGTCGTCGCTGCCCACCCCAACGAACAAGACACCGCCGGGCTTCTTTGGAATCCCAAATAGTTGCACTGGTGCCGCTGAAGGCCAGCCATGCGCCGGCGCAAACGGTGCTGATCGTCAGCAGTCCTGCCCCGCTCTTCGGAATCTACGTGTGCGCGGGGGCCAGTGCCTGCTCGCGATCGCTACGCCTGCGCGAACATAGGTTGGGACTTTGCCACGGACGTGAAATGACCCCGCGCACAGTCTGGCGGTCCAGCGCGCATTCGTCGCAAGAAACCGCGAAAGCGCGCGAGCTGCTGTGCGCTACGCAACGGCGCGGGATCGTCGATCGTTTTTTCTTCCATAGCGTTGGTTGGACCGCATGATTCCAGAGCCAGGTCTGCTAGCACCTCCTCCAGAATTGAGGCGTCGATCCGCCTTGCGCTCTTCGCGAAGCCCAGCGTTAAAGCATGAAAGCACAGGTTGTTGATGTTTCGCGGGATTCCCTCGCTTACGGACGCAATCCGCTCCAGCGCTCCGCATCCGAACGGCGGTTTGCCGGTGTATCCCGCAACGAGAAGTCTGTGATCGATGTACGCCGTTGTCTCGGCAGGCGTAAGCTGATTCAATCGGCTAACGATCGAAACGCGCTGTCGCAACTGCACGAGTCTTTCGCTGGCCAGCGTGATAGCCAACTGGGGCTGCCCCGAGAGAATGATCTGCATCAATTTAGCGCGCGGCGTTTCAAAGTTGGAGAGCATTCGCAGCGTTTCCAGGACCGAATCCTCCAAGTTCTGCGCTTCGTCCACTACCAACACAAAACGTCGGCCCGATTGAGTTTCGCGGACAAGAACGTCGTTCAATTGGCTCTGCAGATGCAACAAGTCATCATTCTCGCGGCACTCAACTCCGAGGTCCGCCATAAGCGACCTAAGAAATTGCCGCGAATCGCATTGCGTTTGGAACAGGAAAGCCGTGCGCGCCGAGTTCCGCAGCTTCCCCAGTAGGTGGAACAGGAGTGTGGTTTTGCCCATTCCCGGCTTTGCGATTAATGCCAGGAATCCCCGCCCGCTTTCGACCCCGTAATACAACGATGCTAATGCTTCTCGGTGAGAAGCCCCGAAATACAGAAAGCGCGGGTCGGGCGTGACGCCGAAAGGCTGCTCACGCAAACCGTAATAATCTAGGAACAAAGCGTTTTCGCCTAGTGTCCGTTCTTTGGAATTGCAACCAGCAGCGGGAGTTCCAGCGATTCTTCCACGTCTCTGGGCGTACGGAAGGTGGGATCGAGGTATTCGGCAAGAAACCCGAGCCCAAGACTTAGAAGTGTCGCCGCAATCAACGACAGCACGATCTGCATCACCACAGACAGCCCGATCGGAACTAAAGCCTCCACCGGCGCCTCCGCGATCGCTGCGTTGACAATTTTCCTTTGGTCCAGCGCGTCGGCAATCCGCGCTTCCTCTCGTTTTCTGTGGTAGAGCAGGTAGCTTTCTTCGTCCGCTTTCGCCGTCCTTAATAGATCCTGTTGAACCGCGGACTCTCGGTCCAATTGCAGCGCCTTGGTCTTCATCGCAACCAGTGCTCCAGACACTGCCGACTCGCGCGCTTGTAAGCCCATAAGACCAGCGCTATCTTTTGCCATTTCCGTTCGAATCCACTGGTACGTGGGATCCTGGTCCGTCGTTTCTTCGCGAACGCTTTTTTGTTCGGCTTCCGCGATCGCGGCGACTGCTTTGGAAATTTCTCTCTCGATCTCCTGAACCGTTGGATACGTTGGTTCAAACTTTTCCAGTAGTTCCGTGCGCCTGAGTTCCAGATTCAGCAGTGTCGATTTCAGGTTCGCTATGAGTTGAGCATTCTCGGACGTCTTCACCTGTGTCGTGATCCGCGGAGCTATTAACGCCTCCTGTGCTTTCAGCGCGTGCAGCCGCTGATTCGTTTCAGCGATTTCCGCATGTGTCTGCAAAAGCGCGACATTAAAATCACTGGCCTTCTGCATCGTCACCTGCTTCTCGTATTCCGGCGACACCGAACCGGTCTCCCGGCCGAAGCTCACCAGCCGCGTCTCTGCGTCCGCCAGGTCTTTCTCATACTGTTGCGCCTGCTGCTCGAAGAACTCGGAAGTGCCTCGCGGGCGGTGTATGGCGCCGTGTTTTGCGAGATACAGATCGCCTAGCTCGGCCAAGACCTGCGCCGCCAATCGTGGTGAGTGGGAATCGTATGTCACCTTGATTAAGTTCGAGCTGTTTACGGGAAGAACTTGCAGGTCTTTCTCCAGCTTGAGCATAGCTTGATAAATTCGCGTGTTTCGGTCCGGCCCCAGGCCAAGCACACCCAACACTCGCAGTTTCATTGCCGCGAGTGAGTGTGGGTCACGTGTTTCATACAGCCCGCAATCAATCACGGCCTTCTCGAGCGAGTCCCGGCTTTGGAACAATTCAACTTCCGAAACCACCTCATCCTGCGTCAACCCGCGATCTTCCTGCAGAACGTTCGACTCCGTTGACACTACCGGGTTAACGCGCTCCCGACCCACCAGGATCTTCATCTCCACTTCATAGGTCCGTGGCAGAAGCAAGATCGCACACAGAGCTCCCCCCAGCAGCCCTGCGAAGCACCGATACACCACTCGCCGCCGCCGGAAGACCACTCCCACAAGATCCCGCAATGAAGAATATAGCGCTGGGTCGCTATGGCCATTACGTTTTGCGCCGTTTCCGTTTGGCATGACTAACCTCAATGCTCCAGTCTTTCTTTCATTCACCAGTCGAAATTTAGGGCGTTGGGCTGAAATACGATCCCATTGTTGCCACCGGTAGATACCGTTTGACCTTCCCGAGCCCGCTCTTCGGCACATACAACATGTCGCCGGGACGCAGGTGCAAGTCCTCGCTCAAGTTTCCGGCGCTTAGCATCTTCTTTACGTTGAGCTTGCGGGTTTCCACCCAATCATTCGAAACTCGGCGGAATAGCCAAACCTGCGAGTGTTTCGAAGATTCGGTAAAACCGCCGCCGAGAGCCACGGCCTGAATCACGGTGGTGTCGCCACGCAGATCATATTTACCGGGATGGCCGATTTCTCCCCCAACGATGAAATACGGCTTTTCGAACTCTTTGAGATGGATTGTGATAATGGGCTCGTGCAGTATGTTGGCGTAGGCTGCGCGAATCGACTGCGTCACTTCCGGGATCGTTTGCCCTTCCACATGAATATCTCCTGCCGCCGCCAAGGTGACGTAACCGTCGGGCTGTACGGTCACTGTCTGGTTGAATTCTGGGGTCAAAGGAAGATTTAATTCCAGGACGTCCTCCTTGCACAACTGGTACCGCGGGTTCCGATGCTGGAGTGCCGGACGCTGGGCATCATCTTGTTGGTCACCGGCGGCGCTCACCTCAGTCGCTGTTTGCACGCTGCGGGCGGAACCCGGTTGCTTTGCGTCGGCAACAGAGCCGCACAAGAACAATGCGAGCAAAAAAGGCACACCGGGAAGCAATTCATGGACCTTGTTCATTCACATCTCCTTCCAGATTGTCGGCAATTGTTTTTCACAGCTCGCCGGTTTATTTAAGGGTCTGAAGGCGGGGTCGCTTGCGGCTGTCCATAGCTCGCCATGGAAACATCCAGCCGCTCAGGGAAGTCATTGCGCCCAGTTCCGGGCGTCGCGGGGAGTTTACTCACCCAGTCGCGATCAATGTCGACTGCGATCGCGCGCTTCAAAAGTGTGACTGACAAGATGAGTTTTGACTCGGATTTGCATTGAAGAACGATCCCCGTCAGTCCTCGCAGCGGTCCTCGATCCAGACGCACAACCTCGCCAATTACTACAAAGGACCAAGGTCGCGCGGGATATCCGCTTCGCCCAACTAATTGCACGGCGGCGATCTCAGTGGAGTCGACTGGTGTAGGTACTCGGCCAATCCCGACAATGGACAGTATTCCCGGAACACTCAATATCGCCGAGCGTTCGTAAGTCTGGAATCGGCAAAACAGATAGCCAGGAAAAAGCGGCAAATCCTGTTCTTTCCAGCGATCCGACCAGCGCCGCCTTTCTTTGCAAACGGGCAAGAGGCACTCGTATCCCTTGCTTGCCAAGGAGGAAGCCGCGCACTTTTCCCGGCGGCTTCGAACGACTAACGCGAACCACGGAGATTCATCGGCTGGAGCGCTCATAAGTCCTCGGGAGTAGGCTTACGCCCATTGAGTCCCATCGGGGATCATTTTGCATTGCTTTTTAGAAATGAAGGCCTGGAGAAAGGAAAGGAGAAGGAGGGGCCCTCGGAAGCACGAAAGCGCTGAGGCTAGCGTCCGATACCGTGAGAAGCAATAAAGAAAAGCGTGTAATTAACGTGAGGGTAAACGCTGTACGAGGTATGTACCTGCAAGCCGAAATCGATGAAATTCTTTTCTCGCGCCGCCGGCTCTGATACAGAGGCAAGAACTCTTCTAAGCCTTTGTTGCGGAGGCCAGTGGCCACCTTTTTCTCAAAGTTCGACTTGACTCGGATTGCAAACCACGGCGCTCTGCAGAATTCCGGCGTTTCGCCTACTGGCCGCCTTGGCATGAACGTATTCACGGATGACACCTAAGCCTGTCGTTCGTACGTTCTCGAATAAGCATGAATCCGCGCAGGCTACCGCCCCTTCGCCTCCAAATCGGCTCAGCTATCTGGCTCTGCTATCTGGGGGCCCCGGATCGACTTGGCATTCCCAGTGGCCTTAGGACCCTCAGCGGTGTTGCGCGTCGGCGTTTTCTTCTTCGCCACCGCGCAGGACGGCACCTTCGTAACTAACGGCAAACCCGCTGTGCACCGGATCGGCCGGATCTCGCTCGACGCGTACTACGCTGGCTTTGACGCGCACCTAAGGGGTGCTTTTCCTTCTTCAAGCGGCGGCAGCTCGAACTCGATGCGGACGGGAACTTGTTCGGTAGGACCGACGGCTGCATATATGAAAGCGCCACTGCCACTCATATCTCGTGTAATGCCTTCGGACCTCTGCGTGATTCCACCCTTGTCCGGCCACGCGAAAGCGGCCGTTGCAACTATTGCGTACCGAAATACCCTTCGCTGCTCCACTACGACGCTCCTACTCGAAGTGTAAGCCATGTGACGGTGCTGAAAGAGATTCGACATAGTGCGCAATTACCGGTGACACGTGCACACTACGCGTACGAGCATCGCCGAGCAAGAGAACGAAAGTCATCGGGACACGCAGTCCTGCGCTCCTGGGAAGTTCGGACGGCTGTCCGCAGACCTTTCAGAGATGTCTGGCGCGGGAGAATTCTTACTCCCCGGCACAGGTCGTTGGTCCT
>WNFL01289080.1_pt2 | contig 19338 bp, 17 predicted proteins | sample 5400361 | NCBI WGS metagenome assembly WNFL01 (sample SAMN13153351, study PRJNA577476) | soil metagenome | isolation source: 40 cm soil on Douglas fir-dominated hillslope | place: USA:California | collected 2013-09-17
CTGACTCAAGACCCCCAGAGTCGTGAAAGCTCCAATCCCCGCCAGACTCGCCAGCACGTTCACGCTGTAGGCCGTCACGCCGTTGCTGGCGTTCTCCAGAGACCAGCCCACCAACTGCCCGCAGGGCACAAACACCAACGCGATTTCCGCAAACAGCGGCACCACAAACAACATAGCCAGAAGCATTCCGGGCCAATTCGTGGGCGCCGCCGGAACGCCCCAGATGTGCACCTCCGAACCCGTCCCCAGCAGCCCCGGCAGCCCGGCAATCATGTTATGCAACGGCGACACCGGAGCGGTCAATATGATCGTCAGCAGCAGCAAGGGCACAATCATCACGTTGACGTGAATCCGCCTCCGGCACAGCATGCAACCCAACCCAAATCCCAGAAAGCAAGCCACCAGAACAAAGTTCTTAAAGTAGGCGAACACCGCGATTTCCGAAGTAATCCACCGGATCATTAACAGCTCGAGAAACAGGCTCAGTCCGCTAATCAGCGCCAACCGGCCATAGTCGGCGGCACGCAGTTCCACCGGGTCAACCTCCAGCCAGCCCTTGGCCGACGTTGCCGAGTCCGGCCGGTACAGGCGCGCCAGCCGATATGCCAACAGCACCACCAGGCTGGCGACCAGCACCAGCAAGAGCAACGAACCGGATGATTGCGCAGCGCTTCCCATCAGCGATATCTCTCCTCAAGGCTCCTTTTGCAGGACTGGTCCGCGATTGTACCTCACCGCATGTGTGGCACGGGTACGCTTCCCGCTACCAGCATCCCGACTGAGACCATCAAAATGCATCCGCAGGCCCATTTTCCTCATCCAAAAGTTGACAATAACTCACTCACGTCCTATGATGGCGTCGTCGATCATGAGTCAGATTTAGCAGCAATGCATTCATAATAAAGCACTTACAGAAACGTTTTGGAGGAGAGAACAATGCCTAAGATTATCGGAATCGACCTCGGCACCACCAACTCGGTGGTCGCCGTGATGGAGGGTGGAGAGCCCAAGGTCATCCCCAACGAAGAAGGCGGCCGCACTACGCCGTCCGTAGTCGGCTTCACCAAGACCGGGGAGCGCCTAGTCGGCCAGGTCGCCAAACGCCAGGCCATTACCAACCCGGAGAACACGATTTTCTCCGTCAAGCGCTTCATGGGACGTCGCTTCGAGGAAGTCAATGAAGAAATGAAGATGGTCCCCTACAAGGTCGTTCGTCAGGGCGACAACGTAGCCATCGTCGCGCAGGACAAGCAATACACCCCGCCCGAGGTTTCGGCGCTGATCTTGCAGAAGCTGAAGAAGGCCGCCGAAGACTATCTTGGCGAGAAAGTCACCGAAGCGGTCATCACCGTCCCGGCGTACTTTAACGACGCTCAGCGCCAAGCCACCAAAGATGCTGGAAAAATTGCCGGACTTGACGTCAAGCGCATCATCAACGAGCCCACGGCGGCCGCGCTCGCTTATGGCCTCGACAAGGGCAAGGACGAAATGATCGCCGTCTACGACTTTGGCGGGGGCACCTTCGACGTTTCCATTCTGGAAGTCGGCGAAGGCGTCATCGAAGTCAAGGCCACGAACGGCGACACGCACCTCGGCGGCGACAATATCGACCAGCGCATCGTCGAGTGGCTGATCGACGAATTCCGCAAGGACGAAGGTCTCGACCTGAAGGGCAAGGGCAACGAAATGGCGCTGCAACGTCTGCGTGACGCAGCCGAGCGCGCCAAGATTGAGCTTTCCACAACCATGGAAACCGAAATCAATCTGCCGTTCGTCACCGCGGACGCCAGCGGGCCCAAGCACCTGGTCAAAAAGCTGACGCGCGCCAAGCTCGAGACGATGATTGAAGATCTGCTCCAGCGCTCGATCGCTCCCTGCAAGCAGTGCATGAGCGACGCCGGCGTGACAGCGGACAAGATTCAGGAAGTTGTCCTAGTCGGCGGCCAAACGCGTATGCCGCGCATTCAAGCGCTGGTAAAGGAACTCTTCGGACGCGAGCCCCACAAGGGCGTGAACCCGGACGAAGTGGTTGCGGTCGGTGCGGCCATACAGGGCGGCGTGCTCAAGGGCGACGTCAAGGATCTGTTGCTCCTCGACGTAACTCCTCTGACGCTCTCGATCGAAACGTTGGGCGGAGTTTCTACGCCGATGATCCCGCGCAACACCACGATTCCCACGCGCAAGACGGAGACCTTCTCGACTGCGGCCGACAGCCAAACCTCGGTGGAAGTCCACGTTCTGCAAGGAGAACGTTCCCTGGCAGCGCAAAACCGCACGCTGGGCAAGTTCCACTTGACCGGCCTGCCACCGGCACCGCGCGGCGTGCCGCAAATTGAGGTCACGTTCGATATCGACGCGAACGGCATCCTCAACGTCACGGCCAAGGACAACGCCACGGGCAAGGACCAGAAGATTACGATCACGTCGTCTTCCGGCCTGAGCAAGGAAGAAATCGACCGCATGGCGAAGGATGCCGAGTCTCACGCCGCCGAAGATAAGGCCAAGCGCGAGGAAATCGAGTCCAAGAACCAGCTCGACACCATGACGTACAACGTCGAGAAGATGCTGCGCGAACATGGAGACAAGATTTCCGGCTCCGAACGCGGCGACGTTGAAGCGGCCGTTGCCGACGCCAAGAAGGCGCTGGAAAGCTCCGACAAAGCGGCGATGGACAAGGCCCGCGAAACGCTGACCTCCGCCTCGCACAAACTGGCCGAACAAATGTACAAAGCCAGCCAGGCGGCTCCGGGAGCAGCAGGCGGACCAACGCCCGACGCCACAGCCAACGGCCACGCACCTGAGGGCGAGAAGAAGAAAGACGAAGGCGTCATAGACGCCGAGTACGTCGACGTGGATGACAAGAAGTAAGCCCCAAGTAAGCCTGTCATCCTGAGCGTAACCTTCCCGTTCGCGAAGCGGACGGGAAGGTGGAGTCGAAGGACCCCTGCACCGGCTGTACACTTCGGATCATCACTGGGCCAGGGGTCTTTCAACTTCGCATTCCCGCGCAAACGCGGGAATACTCCGCTCAAGATGATAAGAGAATCTTCATGCCGACAGACCACAAATATTGGGTCTACATCGTAGCCAGTCTTACCAGCACACTCTACATCGGCATGACCAACAACATCGACCGCCGCGTAGCCGAGCATAAAGATGGAACGTTCGAAGGCTTCGCCAGCAAGTACGCCTGCAACCGCCTGGTCTATTGGGAAAGCTTCGACGATGTTCGCAAAGCGATCGACCGGGAAAAACAGCTAAAAGGCTGGCGCCGAGAAAAGAAGGTCGCCTTGATCGAAGCGCTGAACCTACACTGGAAAGATCTAGCAAAAGACTGGGGACAACCGATAGAACTTCTATCAATTAAATAGAACTTCAAAATAAGATTGTCATCCTGAGCGAAGCATTCCGTCCGCGAAGCGGATGGAATGCGTAGTCGAAGGACCCCTGCAATCACGAAAAACTTGGAGCCGCACGCGCCGGAAGTATGACGAAAGAGTGAAGTTGGAGCAGCGGTCTTTCGACTCCGCATTCCCGCGCAAAGCGCGGGAATGCTACGCTCAAGATGACAAATAGAATTTAGTAACTCATGCCCTCAACCGCCAACAAAGACTACTACGCAACTCTAGGCGTCAAGAAAAACGCCTCTGCGGAAGACATCCGCAAGGCTTTCAAGAAGCTCGCCCGCAAGCACCATCCCGACGTCAATCCCGGCGACAAGGCCGCCGAGGAGAGGTTCAAGAACCTCTCCGAAGCCAACGAAGTCCTCAGCGACCCCAAAAAGCGCAAGATTTACGACCAGCTCGGCTTCTACTCCGACAACATTGACCCGGCCACGGCCGATGCCTATGCGCGCGGCGGAGGTAGCCCAGGCGCTGGCCCAAGCGGTTTCTCCGGCGGCTACTCAGGAGGCTTTCCCGGAGGCCAGCCCGCCAGCGGCCCCGGAGGCTTCGACTTCGGCGGCTTCGACTTCTCCGACATGGCCGACAGCTCCGGCAAGCGCTCCACCCGCACCGGCAGCACGGGCGGCTTCCGGGATATCTTCTCCGGTATTTTTGGCGGAGCAGGCGGCGCAACTCAGGACGAAGGCCCCGAACCCGGCGACGACCTCGAATACCAGGTCCGCGTACCCTTCTGGGAGACCATCAAAGGCGGCGTCATCCGCCTCAACATCTCCCGCCGCGATACCTGTTCCAATTGCCGAGGAAGCGGCCTCATCGAATCCCCCGGCAAGTGCAGCCAGTGCGGAGGCAGCGGCCAGATCACGCAAAAGGGCGGCCGCATGAAGTTCAATACCGTCTGCCCGAAATGCCACGGCACCGGCAAGAACGTCTCCACCTGCGGAGTTTGTGGCGGAGAAGGCGCAGTCAGCCGCACCGAGCCGCTCGAAGTCCGTATCAAGCCCGGCACGCGCGATGGCCAGCGCATCCGTCTCGCCGGCAAAGGCAACGCCGGCTCGCACGGCGCCCCAGCGGGCGACCTCTACGTCATCATCCGCGCCGGAGACCACCCCATCTTCCGCCGCGACGGCGACGATATCTACCTCAGCGTCCCCGTCAGCGCCACCGAAGCCGCGCTCGGCGCCAAGCTCAAGATTCCTCCCGGCACACAGTCGGGACAGAAGCTCCGCCTCCGCGAGAAAGGCGCACCATCAGCCTCGAAAGAAGGTGTACGCGGGGATGAGATTGTAGAAATCCAAATCACCGTCCCCATGCCCCGCGACGAACGCACCAAAGAAATCCTCCGCGAACTCGCTGAACTGAATCCCGAAGACTCGCGGGCGGAGTTGTGGAACAAGGTGTAAATTGTGCGACGCGGGTGCCCTCGCTCTTGAACAGATAGAACGTTTCGGAAACATAACTGGACACAAGCGGCTCAATCCAACCGGTGACGTGCTAAACTCTTGTCGATTGCTGGTGGAGGCGCATGGCGGACATCTGGTCGAGTCCTATTTACAAACTACGCGTGCCAGACCCGAAAGACAAAACCCATACCAAACTCATTGAAATCGTCCTCGACGTAACACTCTCAGCACCTAGCTTCACTGAGCCATCGGGACCAATGAAGGTGGTTCTGAAGGCAGTAATTGACAAGTATCTTCCCCCAAAAGGCAAAATATTAGATTTCGGAGCTGGCAAGCTCCGTAACGCCCTTTATTTGCTAAAGCGCGGCCTAAGCGTGTGCGGCGTCGAATTCGAGAAACTCTCGGCCACAGAATCCGGGAAAAAAGCATACTCGAAAGCTTCGGGGTACTCCAAATTTTGGCAACTCGTTTACCCTGAGGCCTTCTTTTCTAATACGGCAAAGTTCGACTTCGTGCTGCTAGTCAACGTCCTAAGCATCATGCCCATCCCATCGGAGCGATTCCTCGTAATACAGGAGAGCCACAAAAAGCTTAGGGAGGGCGGATACCTGCTCTGGTACTCGCAATATGGGGATGCGGATTACAAACGCCGCTGCACCGAGGACGTTCGGTTCGGTGACGGGTACTTCATCGGTTCGAACCGCCGATACAAGACGTTTTATCGCGAGTTTAGCTTGGCTGAGATGGACAGCATAATGTTGGCCAACGGGTTCAGCCTCGTTTGCACTTACCCGGTGCCACACAACCATGTTCGTCTGTACCGCAAGTCTCCGGTTAACCCGTTTGGAACGGCTCTGACAAGGACAAGCCTCAGAAGAGGACTCCCAAGAGACTCGTCTATTCAGAACCCTGTTGGAAAAACGCCTAAGGCGGTCGAGCGATCCAAGGCGACCACCGAAGTACGCCCCGACCCGCATGAACTCAGCTTGGAGGCAAACTACGCGTCCCGTCTGTCAAAGCTCCCACCGGGTCGTAAACATGCAACGGAGTACCAAACGTTAGTCGAGGGCATCCTAACCCACTTATTTCCGCGAAGTCTCGGAAAAAGCGAGAAAGAGTTTCCGATCCAAGATGGGACAAAACGCATCGATATTCTCTTCAGAACCGGGAAAGAGGGTTTTTTCTCGACGCTGAACAGCGAGTATGGCGTGGAATCACCTTACGTCATCGTGGAATGCAAGAATTACAGCGACGATCTCGAGAATCCCGAAATTGACCAGCTCGCCAACAGACTTGGTACGGGGATCAGCAAGTTTGGAATGGTTGTCTGCCGCAGGATAGACAATCCCGCAGGTATCATCAAGAAATGCAAGGCTGCCAGAGCTTCCGACCCGAAGAAGATAATCTTAGTCCTCGAGGATGCGGACTTAAAGGAACTCCTTGACGCACGTAAGAACGACGAATGGAAGAGAATGGACGACTACCTGGACAAGAAACTCCTTGCAGTGTTGGCATAGAGTAGTTCGAACCATCGCTCGGAAGGCCATTGCTAGCTGCGGCGCGCGCTTCGTGCGGCCGTGATTTCAGCGTCGATTTCATCCATCGAAAGCTGATCTAAACCGTGCTGCTTGGCGCTCTCCCAAGACTCTCGCAACCACGCCGGGGCCCCGGAAGGTGAGGCTGCCAGGATAGTGATCTCCTCGTTGTCGGCAATCGCGCGCCCGAGAAGGCTCTCGATAGCCAACTTCTGGTCCCGGGATAGATCTTTGGCCTTGTAAGTCATAGAACGCGCTTGCTGCTACCCCTAAGTCTAAGTTTAGTCCCGGCGGTTGTCACCTGGAATTGGGCTAAGCCGACTCTCCCACTGAAGCGATTAAGCGATGCCTTTCCCCGCATTCACACTGGATTCCTTTGAGTCAACCATTTACTTGACAAAATCAACTAAATAGTTTGAAAATGAGGCTCGCTTGCGGAGGACCTCCGGATGCCCGCCACCCTCGACCAAAACGCCCACGCCGTGCGCCGCTTCAGCCGCTTCTACACCCGCCAGATTGGAATCCTCGAAGAGCGCCTCTACCAAAGCAAATTTTCGCTGGCCGAAGTCCGCGTGCTGTATGAACTCGCACACCGAACCAGGGCCACAGCCACCGAACTGGGCAGAGACCTCGGACTCGATGCCGGCTACCTGAGCCGCATTCTACGCAGCTTCGATGGTGATGGCCTGATCGCGAAAACGCCCTCTCCAACCGACGCCCGGCAGAGCCACCTGACACTGACACCCAAAGGCCGCCAAGTCTTCGCCCCGCTCAACGCCCGCTCGCAACAAGGCGTGAGTGCCCTGTTAGCCGCGCTGCCCACGCCGCAACAAACGGAACTCGTGCGCTCCATGGAATCGATCGAAAAGCTTCTGGGTGCGCCGCCCGAGCCGAAAGCCCCGTACCTGCTCCGACTGCATCAGCCGGGAGACATGGGCTGGGTCGCCCACCGCCACGGCGTCCTCTACAACCAGGAGTACAAATACGACGAGCGCTTCGAAGCTCTGGTCGCTGGGATCGTGGCCGAATTCATCGAAAACTTCGACCCCAAACGCGAGCGCTGTTGGATCGCGGAAAAAGACGGCAGCATCGCGGGCTCGATCTTCCTGTGCAAGAAATCCGCCACAGTAGCCAAACTGCGCCTCCTGCTCGTCGAACCCTCCGCCCGCGGCCTGGGCATCGGCAAGCGGCTGGTGAGCGAATGCGTGCGCTTCGCGCGCCAGGCCGGGTACAAGAAGATCGTGCTCTGGACGCAAAGCGAACTCTCCGCCGCACGGCATCTCTACGAAGAAGCAGGTTTCCGGCTGGTCAAGAAACAGAAACACGATAGCTGGGGACGCAAGGCTCTGGTCTCGGAAACCTGGGCGCTCAAGCTCTAACAAGCCAGGACCGCGCCGAATCTCTCACGCCCGTTTCCGTGGCCCCTGACTCATCATCGCGGCCCGCAGCAGCGCGTTTAATCCGCGTCTGATACCCCTTCCCTTGCTTCTTCAACCATGCAATCACGTCAGCGTCCAGCCGCACGGTCACCGGCTTCTTGATAGGCCGATAAAACTTGCCCACAACCGCGCCCGGCCAATCGGCGATCTCGGGCATGTCGGAGAGATCAATGTCACGGTCTTTGAGAGCCGCCAAAGCCGCGATCTCCCCGTCCGTTTCTTATTCCCCCATCCACTCCAACATTCCATTCCCATTTTGGAACCACCCTCCCAAAATTCCCATTTAATCGTTGACTTAGCGCCCCATCGCCCGCACCATAACTAGAGGGAGTTCTTACAGCCGGAAATTGAACTTCAAGAGTTAACTCCTTTCTTTTCCGGATTTTTCGTATAAGTCTTTTAGACTCAAAGATTTGGCGCCCTATCCCACGTATCTAGTTGATTCCAAAAGACCGGGGGGTAAGGGGAGGGAGGGGGGGTACCCTTCAATGTGCAACGACGTTCACATCTCCGGTCGCGCCCATAGCAAAGCCAGCGGGAAGCTGGCCCCGCCCTCATGATCTCCGTTTCACAACCTCCGTTTTTACAATCGAAGACGCGGGCATCCTGTCCTTCGCGCACTTTGCGAAGCGCCCGCCCTCCAGCGCCTGCCACCTGGAAATTTAACGGCTCGCATGGAGGAATTTAACGGCTCGCGTGGAGGCAAGCGAAGAGAGACAAGAGACAAAGGTTACCTCCGCCCTTGTCCTCCTGCGCCCCTCCGAAAAAAGTTTCCCGAAAATTCTTTTTCCACAGCATCCAAATAACTGTATTCTCGAATTCGCGAACCAACTTCCCGAATCCCTGGAATCGCTGTTACCGGAAGTCGCAGAAACCTCGGCGGCAACGGCCGAGGTGGTGAGAGTTGGTCGCTTGGGAGGACCACATCGAAATTGGCAACGGCCTCGAGCTCTCCAGCCTGGAAACCGCAAATCGTCTCTGAGAAAAACCCTCAGAGCCCCCCACCCCTAGCGAAATCCCAGAAACAACAATTCGTTCGCCTCACCTTGTGGCCCCTGGTCGCCGCGACCTTCTTCATGGTCTCGGGCGGAACCTTTGGCACCGAGGACATCGTGCATGGCGCGGGCTATGGCAAGGGCATCCTCATTCTGCTGATCACGCCGCTCCTGTGGGCTCTTCCGGTGGCGTTCATGATCGGCGAACTCTCCAGCGCGCTTCCCAAAGAAGGCGGCTTTTACGCCTGGGTGCGCCGCGGGGGATTTTTGGGGCTTTCAGGAAGCGTGGCTCTCGCTGGTGGCGTCTATTTTCGACATGGCGATTTATCCCACGCTGTTCGTGACCTATCTCAACCGCCTGTTTCCGTGGTTTGCCGAGGGTCCGCACCACTTGGCTGTGGGAGATCGCGATCTTATGGTCGCCGCGGGGGTGGTTCTGTTCTGCGCGTTGTTGAATGTGGCTGGGGTCCGCGTCGTCGCCACAACCTCCGTCTGGCTCTTTTTCCTGCTCTCCGCCCCGTTTGTACTGATCGTAATGCTCGCGCCGCTGAAGTTCGGCGCGCTGACGCACGCGACCGCCCACAACACTGGCGCTGTTTCCGCCGACATCCTGGCCGGCTTGTTGGTTTGCATGTGGAACTACATGGGCTGGGATAACGCCTCCACTATCGCCGCCGAAGTCGAACGTCCGGCGCGCACCTATCCGCGCGCGATGCTGTTCGCTGTCCTGATTGTGGCCGTAAGCTACGTGCTGCCGATCGGTGCCATGTGGCTCACCGGACTACCACCGGCGCAGTTTGAAACTGGCTCCTGGGCCGATATCGCTGGCTTGCTGGGAGGACCGCTCCTTCGCGGAGCCCTAGTCCTCGCAGCCATGGCCAGCGCCTTCGGCATGTTCAATTCGCTGGTCATGAGCTACTCCCGCCTGCCTCTAGCTATGGCGCAAGACGGCATGCTCCCCGGTGCTTTCGGCAAACTGCATAAGAAGACGCGCGCCCCGTGGGTCGCCATCGCGGTTTTAGCTCTAGGTTGGACGATGTGCCTGGGTCTCGGCTTCGAGCGCCTAGTCACTATCGACATCCTCCTCTACGGCGCCAGCCTATTCCTGGAATTCGCCGCACTGATCGCCCTGCGCATCCGCGAGCCGGAGTTAGCCCGCCCCTTCCGTGTCCCCGGAGGCCTCCTCGGCGCACTCTTCATCGGAGTGCCGCCAATGCTTCTGCTGGGTTTATCTGCGGTCCGCGGCCAAAGCGAACGCATCCTCGGCATGAGCTCGTTCGCCTTCGGGATGGCACTCATCGCGGCCGGCTTCGCAGCCTACGCTGTGAACTTGCTGCTGAAGCCAGGCGGCTGGAGCGTGACGGCGGAAGAAACAGCGCAACCGTTGGCTTAGTCCGCCCGTGTTGTACAGTAGTCTCGGGCAACATGACCAAACGAAAATCCAAAGGCGCCTACATGATCTCCGCCGTCGCGGAGATGTATGGAATCCATCCGCAAACACTGCGCCTCTACGAGCGTGAGGAACTGCTGAAGCCTTCCCGCACGGAGGGCAACACGCGGCTCTATACGGAAGAAGACTTGCAGCGGTTGGAATTCATTCTGTCGCTGGCGCGCGACCTGGGCGTGAATATCGCCGGCATCGCCATTATTTTGCAGATGCGCGAGAGAATGGAAGAAATGCAGCACCAAATACAAGACTTCGTGCAATACATCCAGCGTGAAGTGTTGGTGCGTGCGGCCGCAGTGGACCCGGCGAAGGGCGCGTTGGTCCCGCTGAGGCGGACCGCGATGACACCGCCACCGCGAAAAAAGTAACTTCTCACACGAAGCCGTCCGCCAGAATACTGCACTTGCTCAGCCTGCTTCCGGCAATGGAGGGTTTCTTATTTGGAAACAATGAACTGGTCGCGGGCGAGTAGAATCAACTGGTGCTCCGATTCGTCCAGACTCTAGCCTGGCTCGCATGCGTTGTGTATTCGACCATCCCCGCGTTCTGGCTGGCCATCCACCCGTTTGCCGGCTTCTGGCGCACTCGGCAGCGCAATCCCTTCAAACTTCTGGTACCTGTTTGGATTGTTCTCTGGATCGCAGTCGCGCTGGTCACATCGCGATGGCGGCACATCCTCGTCTACACCACTCTCACAACCTGGGTCCCAGCCGCAGCCATCTTTGCCACGGGAATCTGGATTTACCACCGTGCTGGCGCGGGTTTTAGCTGGTCCCAGCTAGGCGGCCTGCCGGAAGTCCGCGAAAGCAACAGCCGGCAGCGCCCGTTGGCAGCGACAGGAATTCGCGCTCACATCCGCCATCCCATCTACCTAGCTCATCTGCTCGAAATGTTGGCGTGGAGCCTAGGTTCGGGCCTGGCGGTTTGCTTCGGGCTCACCGCGGCCGGCATAGTCAGTGGCGCGTTCATGATCGCAATGGAAGATCGCGAACTGGATCGCCGCTTTGGCGCGGAGTTCAAGCGTTACAAAGAGGAGGTTCCCGCCATCTTTCCGAGAAGAACTCCCTATAATCCAGATCAGACGCCGAAAGCTAACGGCCGATAGCCACTATGCGCTTCGAACTTTTCATCGCCACCCGGTACCTCCGCGCCAAGCGCCGCCAAGCCGTCGTCGGCCTGGTCACGATCATTTCGATTCTCGGAGTCGCTGCCGGCGTCGCCTCGCTCATCATCGCCTTAGCCATTAACAATGGCTTCCGTCAGGACTTGCAGGACCGTCTGCTGGGCTCCACTTCGCACGTCAACCTTCTGCGCGTGGAAAGCGATGGCATCCAGGATTGGCGCGCTTTTCTCCAACGGCTCGCTCACCAGCCGCACGTGGTAGCAGTCGCCCCGGCCATCTACGAGCAGGTTTTGGTCTCCCGCGGAGCCCGGGCCCGAGGCGCAGTGCTCAAGGGCATGATCCCATCCGAGGAAAGGCGCGTCAGCGATTTGTTGAAATCGGTTAAGACCGGCTCGGCGGACGCACTCGACGAGTCCACCATGCCTGGGCTTCCGAATCCGACGGACCCCGATGGGCTAGCCGCCGTCCGCGACCGCATCGCCACCATGCCGCCAATCGTCCTCGGCAAGGACATGGCCGCCGACCTGGGCGTGACGGTCAACTCGGTTGTGCTGGTCACCAGCCCGCAAGGTGAACTGACGCCTTTCGGCATGGTCCCCAAGTACATCCGCTTCCGCGTGGCCGGCATCTTCGACTCCGGTTTCTACGACTACGACAGTTCCTGGGGCTTCGTACGCCTCTCCGACGCGCAGCAACTCTTCGGCCTGGGCGATGTGGTTTCCGTTCTGGAATTCAAGATCGACGACATCTACCGCGCCCCGGAGATTGCCCAGCAACTTGAAGCGGCGGCAGGAAAAGGATTCATGGCCACCCACTGGATGGAGCAAAACAAGGCTTTGTTCCGGGCTCTGCGCCTGGAGCGCCTGGTTACGTTTATCACCATCGGTCTGATCGTTTTCGTGGCCGCACTGAACATCCTGATTTCCCTAACCATGATGGTGATGGAAAAAACGAAAGATATAGCCGTGCTCATGTCGATGGGTACGAAACAGGCGCAAATCCGCCGCATCTTCATCCTTCAAGGCATGCTGGTGGGGGTTGTGGGCACGGTTCTTGCCCTGCTCTTAGGCTTTGCGCTTTCATGGGCAGGGGCACACTACCACCTCATCTCGCTATCCGCTGAGGTCTATTCCATCGACTATGTGCCTTTTGCCCCGCACCTGATGGACGGCGTCATCGTGGCGCTCATCGCGGTAGTCGTGTCATTCCTGGCGACACTGTACCCGTCGTCGTCAGCAGCGAGAATTCTCCCAGCAGAGGCCTTGCGCTATGAGTAGGGAAGGAATTGAGACGGGTAGGTCGGGAAGGTGAATGGGGTGGGAGACGGGACTTGAACCCGCAACAGCCGGTGCCACAGACCGGAGCTCTACCGATTGAGCTACTCCGCGGGCGTCGTCGCCCGCGCACAGGATTATGAGTGTCGCGAAAGTCCGGCAAGAGGTGTCTTGAAGCACGGGCTGGTGACGCCTTTCGCCTCCGTCGCTCAATCTACCTACTGCGCGCCAGCGGCGCGAGCCTGAGCGGCATCCCTGCGGCCGACGCCAACGTACTCGAAACCCAGAGCGCGCATGCGAGCCCCATCGAGGAGATTCTTGGTATCGACTATGATAGCCCGCTTGACCAGATGCTTGATTCGGTCGAAATCCAGCGAACGGAATTCCGGCCAGCCCGTGCCGACAACAAGGGCATCCACGCCCTCGACTGCGGAATAGGCGGAATCGCAATAGAGTACTTGGCCGTTGAGACGGAGCTTCGCGTTCGGCATGGCCACGGGATCATAGGCGCGAACCTTGGCCCCCTGAATGGCAAGCTCCTCTGCCAGCCGCAGCGCGGAGGATCCTTCGACGGCGTTCGTATTGGGCTTGAAAGCGAGACCGAGCAGGCCGACCTGCGTGCCTTCGATGGATTTCACGGCGGCGGCGATTTTGCTAATCAGGTGACCGGTTAAATCCTCGTTCACTTCGCGTGCCGCTCCGAGCACTTTCATGACAATGCCATGATCGCGCGCCAATTGACCCAGCGTGTCCATGTCGGTTTCGGCAAACAGGCCGCCCATGCCGGCTCCGGGCTGCAGGCAGCGCGGAGCGATTTTCTTATCCAATCCCAATGCCAGCGACAGGTTGATGGCATCCGCGTTCACGCGTTCGCAAAGGTTGGCAATTTCGTTGATGAAGGAAATTTTTGTTGCTAGAAACGCGGTCGAAGCGACGCGCAGCAGTTCGACAGTCTCATGGTTGGTGACAATCACCGGCACACCACGCATCACCAATGGGTGGAACACCTGCTTGAGCGCCAGCACTGCCTCGGACGACGATGTTCCCAGCACAATTCTGTCCGGCCAATTGAAATCTTCCACGGCGCAGCCAGCGGTAAAAAACGTGGGTTGCGTAACCAGCGTAGCCTTCAGGCCGGCTTCTTTGAGCGAGGCCTCCAGCGCACTGCTGGCGCCAACCGGGCCGGGCGTCATGACCACCAGGATCGGAGACCTTTGGCCGGAAGCGGCAATCCGGCGGCACAAACCGGCGAGATGGTCGTTGGCGTCTTCGGCCAGGAAAATAATCTGCGCCTTCCGCGCAAACGCGTCGATATCCGTCGAGTACGAGAGACGCCCGGAACGCACGTTGCGGCGAATCATGTCGGCTAGGTTCTTCTCATGGAACGGAACTTTGCCTTGCGACATTTCCACCATGCGCGAGCTGTCTTCGTGACAGCAGGAGACGGGCGAGCCGAAATCCGCAAGACACGCGGAAACGACCGTACCCAGATAGCCGGAGCCGTAGACTCCGATTTGCATTAGGACCACCCTCCCGGGAACAGAAACCGTTGAACGCGATGCGTCCAAGTTCTATCTAGCGCCCGAATTGACGGCTGCGCAATATGGAGAACGTTCATGCACTTTGGTGCGGTGGTCGGCGGGAATGGTGCGCGGATGGCCAACTGCAAGCGGCTTCCCGGCTACGAGGCCAGTTGCTGGGGTTCTACGGTAGCGCTAGAGAAGCCGATAGCGGGAAATGGCCCAAATCGACCCAGGTCAGGTCTTCCTGTTCCTGAACAAAAGCCAGCTCGGTAACCTGGATGCGACGTGTACCTTCGTAACCCTGCCAGCGTGAGCGCGCGACGGGGACAACCGCCGAGGCAGCCTCAGGCGTGTCCATCCGGACGATCGTCAAGTGGGGCACATAGGGCCAGGTTTCGGACGATGCCAGCGGACCCGCGTTCAAGAGTCGATGCAGCGCCCCCATCTTGTCGGCACCGTGCCCGACGCCCACAAACACCGTGGGCGTGCCTGGAAGAAACGTCGCGACCTCACCCAGATCGATGGCAAACGGACTGTTCTGCTGGCACACCGGCTGCAAAGCGGCTAGAGCCTCTGCTTCGCTGCCGCGCAGGAGTCGCGGCGGAAGAATGGTTAAGTGGGCGACGAAGCGCGGCGAGGCGGGACGCAACTCCCGGCGAAGAGCTTCCACAAACTTGCCAACAGGGTTCGTGACATAAGCCACGACTCCATAACGTTGCGACATGAGAGGGTTGATTATAACGCGTACATTGGCGGCGGAGAGCTTGCGAAAGAGGACGAAGCAGTTTCAGATTGCCTTCAGGTTGAAGGCATACGCTTGCGCCGGAGGAATGACGTATGCGCATTTCTCGGCCAGTCCAACTCTCCGTATTTGTCGGCCAATCGTGAGTTCCGCACGATATTTTGTTTATCGTTACGATGGAAATGCCGACACAGATGAAGTTGAGTTCGACCCGAATAGGGATACGCCAATTCCAAAACAGAACTCTGTTATTGCACGTAAGGGTTCCAATTGGAAAGTTGCCTCCGTCCAGGTAGAACCGACGGAGACCGCCTCGGCGGCCGTACCCATTTTCCGGGTATTCCTGATTCCGCTGTAGAACTCGCCGCACATCACAATTCCAAAGAGTGATTGGGACAAGCATGCCAGACCGGCCGTGTCACGGGTGGAGACGTGTGTGAAGAGACGAGGGGACGTAGCTGCCTTGGCCTTCTGCTGAGTTCGCTTGCACTAACTTTCCGCCCAAAAAACCAGCGTCAGCAGCACCACCTGCCTGTACAATCGTGGGAGTGGTAGTCGTAGCGTAAACCTGAAATCCACACAATGTCGGGGCGTAGCGCAGCCTGGTAGCGCACCTGCCTTGGGCGCAGGGGGTCGTAGGTTCAAATCCTATCGCCCCGACCATTTCCTAAAATCGGTGCTGTGGTGATTGAAGTCGTCGTGTCGGCGCGTGCGTATAGTTCGCTTTCTTAACGCGCTGTTGCGGAAAACGCATCGTGGTCCTCTGGAAGCGAGTTGTTGTCGAACTGAAACTGAGCGTCGTTTCCGCCGGGGAGAAACGGGCTCTCTCCGCGCATGGAAGGCTCGGATTGCGGGTGGTCATATCGCGACTCGTTACTCGCGACCCAACTCACCTTGAACTTCCCGACCATCGCCTGCAAATCCATGGCTAGGGTGGAGAGTTCGTGCACCGCCTTGGCCGATTCTTTTGCCCCCGCCGCCGTGCCCTTTGTGATGGCGGCAATCTGCTCGATATTGGCACTAATTTCCTCAGTGGCACTTCGCTGCGCGGCCGCGGCGGTCGCAATAGCGGTTACCATGTCGCCCGCAGCCTCCGAAGTCTGGATGATCTCCCGCAAGGAAGCACCCGCGCGGGCGGTCGATTCCACGCCTAATTTCACCTGCTGCGTTCCCGTCTGCATTACTTCCACCGCGCCCTGCGTTTCCGTTTGGATGCTCTGAATCATCTCCGTAATTTCCTTCGTGGCGCGGCGTGTGCGTTCGGCCAGTTTGCGCACTTCATCGGCAACCACGGCGAACCCGCGGCCTTGTTCCCCCGCCCGGGCGGCTTCGATGGCCGCATTCAAGGCGAGCAGATTTGTTTGATCCGCGATATCGTCGATCGTGCCAATGATTTCACCGATCTGATTGCTCCGCTGCCCCAGCCCTTCCACTTTCTTCGCGGTCTGCGCCACCGACTCGGCGATTCCGCGCATTTTCACCAAAGCGTCATCCACAATCACACCGCCCTGGCGCGCCGTGTCTGCCGCCTTCCGCGACGCTTCTGAGGCGCGGCTGGAATTCTCCGCCACTTCCGCCACGGTCAAGGACATGCCCTGCATCGCTTCGGCGACCTGATCCGTTTGGTCCTTCTGCACGCCCGCACCCTGCGCCTGCGAAGAGGCGTTGGCGGAGAGCTGTTCGCTCGCGGTCGCAATTCTCTCGATGCTGACGGAAACCGAGCCGATCATCTCGCGAAGGTTGGCCTGCATTTCGTTGATGCTGCGGGCCAGCTCTCCGATCTCGTCCTCCGCGTGCACGGTCAAGTCTTCATGGGTGAGATCGCCGGCCGCGACCCGTTGCGCCACCAGCGCCACCTGCTGCACGGGCCCGGCGATCAGCCGGGTCGTGAACACCGATAGGAAAAGGCCCAGGCCCACGGTAAACAGGCTCATGCCTGCAACCCACCACCGCGAGATTTTGTAGGTATGGGCGCTGACCTGACCGGCATCGGTTACGCCCCTGACTTTGAGATCGAGTTCCGCCTGTATATCGTCCATCGCCTGCGTAAAGTTGCCCTGGGCGGTCCCGAGGACTTCGGCAATTGCGTCCGGTGTGTTCTTGTTGTGGATCATGGCCAGGATCGATCGCGTTTCCGCCTTGCATTGGTCGATGTCTTGCTGAATGGTTGCCAAAAGTTTCCGTTCTTCGGGGGAGGCAACTTGGGGTTGGAGTTCTCCGATAGCTTTCTCGACTGCCTTCATTCCCGTTTCCATGTTGGCCGTTCGCAACTGGCGCTCGTCTGGATCTTCGGTAAAAACGTAGGACATCTCCGAAATACGATATCGAAAAAGCCCGGCTTTGAGGTCCGACAAGCTTTGCATCGCAGGAATACGGTGTTCAGTAATGTCGACCGTAGCTGCGCGTACCGCCGCCAGCTCGACCAGCGCAAACACGGCCAGCAGAACGGTGAGCGTCAGGACGCTGATGAAGGAAAGGAGCTGTTTGGCGCCTATTTTCCTGTTCAGAAACCACTTCACCTTGATTCTCCCTCGAGTCCTCAGCCGGACCCGAACCCACAAGACTTACGTCAGACCGCTTCGAGGTAATCTATCGGCAAGAATGCCAGGTTTCAGGAGCCGGAAAGGAACTTGCACGGCCACAAGTTAGGAAAAACCCATGGCGGACCGTGGCGGTGGTGTCCGAAACGAGAAGTGAATCGCAAGCACGGCTCTGGGAAAGCTGCCGAGCGAGAGACAAAAAGCCACGCAATCCGGCCGTTCGGTCCCGTACGGGTTAGCTACTTGCTGTCGCCGTCGTGATCTCGATCTTCGGTGGACGCCGCTTGTTTGGCCTGGGCCGCCGGACTGATGGTGACTTTGTCCTGGGGCAGCGCCGGGGACTGGCCTTGGGGATTCGGATTGCGTTGCGCATTATCGACGGCTTCGATGCTCTGCACCGCCGCGCTGGCATGGACAGCATGGATCGGGTCGATAGCCATGGGGGGCACCTCTTCTATGCTCATCGGCCCAATGGTGCAGAACTTTAGGCGGAGGAAGCGGGTGTGAGTCTCCTGCCGTCCCCGCCCTAGCGTCCGCGGAGGTGGAACGTGATGCGCCCCGTGAACTCCCGCGGACGGCCCAAATGGGTCCCCGAGAAGATACTACGAAAATTGTAGAGGTAAAGCCGGTCGGTGAGGTTGTTAACGCCGAATTGCAGGGACACGGGGTGCGAGGATTCCTTGAGCAATTCGTACCCGGCGGCCATATTAAACAGCGCTCGCGGCTTAATGCGTCCACGGTTGAAATCCAGTTCGGCCGCTACGCGAGGATCGATTTCGCCACTGGTCGCGTCGCTGGGGTCGACCTCCGATGGCACGCCGCTGTCAAACCGCCCCGTGAACGTCGACCAGAGGCCGAATTTGCGCGCGTAAGTCACGCCAAACTGGCCCTCGTTGCGCTCGTCCTGATCCCCGCGAAACTTCAGATTTGGTATCAACTGTGCACCGGATCCAATGGGCAGGCCACCGGTAATCGGAGTCGTGCCAATGGCTTTGGAGTTGGCATAGCTCAAGTAGCCACCCAATCCGTGGTAGGCGCGCACATCCAATCGCGCTTCGAGGCCGCGGACATCGCCGCGGGCGATGGTCAGCGGAAAAACGACCCCGGTTTCCAGGAACTGCTCGTCGTCGGAGAAATTGCGGGCGTTCTTGACGTAGCGTGTTAGGTCCAGACGGATGTGCTTGGTGATCTGCTGTTGCACGCCCACTTCGTACACATTCTGCCACTCTGGTGGAACTGGGCCGTAATGTTGTCCGGGAACAAATACGGCGGCCTCGGGCGCCGACGCCAACAGCAGGTTTTCAATCGGTGGGGTCTGGAACATCCGGTTGTACGAAGCTCGCAACACGGTTCCCGTCTTTTCCACATAGTACGCGACGCCTACGCGCGGACTGGCGGCGGCATTCTTGACCAGCAGGCTGTACTTATCCAGACGCACGCCGAGATCCAGGGTGAAGTGCCGAATGTGCGCAAATCCCCCTAACTCCCAACCGTTGCGCTTGCTCTGAAAACGAAATGGGTCACTGATGGGAAACTGGGAAGCCGGATTCGTGGGATCGCCCAAAATATTGGGATCGGTGGCGGCCAGAGCAAAATTTTCGCTCAATCCCAGCCGGTGATCTTGCACTCCGAACTTGAACGAATGCCGTCCCCATTCGCGGCTAAGGCTGGCGTGCATTCCTTCCGTTTCCGTGCGGTCATGCAATCCGATGAAGTACGGCTTCCCCGTCAGGTTCGGATCGAGCAATCGCCCGATGCTGGCGCGGCGGTAGATAAGAACCTCGCTCACCGTTGTGGTATTGAAAAGATGGGTCCAGCTCAGCGATTCGGAATCGTCCTGGCGTTCCTGGCGTTGCCTTTGCCCCGCATCCTGCTGGTCTTGCGTGTCGGCCACCTGAAAATCCGTGCCGTTGGTG
>WNFL01438656.1_pt5 | contig 19329 bp, 18 predicted proteins | sample 5400361 | NCBI WGS metagenome assembly WNFL01 (sample SAMN13153351, study PRJNA577476) | soil metagenome | isolation source: 40 cm soil on Douglas fir-dominated hillslope | place: USA:California | collected 2013-09-17
GCGCGGCCGTCTCGTCGCCCTGCGACTCGGCGAGCCGGAGCGCTTCTTCTCTGGCCGGCGTTTTGCCGTCGAGGAACTCTTTTAGCGCGCGCTCTGCCATCACTGCCTGAATAGCCGATAAGTCCGTTTAGATCAACCAGTTGCGGCCTAAACCGGGTCCTTTGACACGGCCGGAAAGAGCGACTATGGTTTCTCCGGTAGCGGGGGAACTTATGGCGGCAAAGCTGAACGAGGTTCTGGTCATCGACGCCGACGGCCACGTCAACGAAGGCGACGTCGATCTGAAGCCCTACCTGGCGGAAAAGTGGCGCGCCCAGGCGCCGGTCCGGCTGCGCGACAACAAAGGCCATCCGCGCATGCTGCTCGAAGGGCGCATCTGGCCGACCGCCGACGGTCCCGGCCCCGGCGTCACCGGGCCGATGACCGAGAAGGCGCAGAAAACCCGGCCCGGCATGACCGACCCGGCGGCGCGCCTGAAGGACATGGACCGCGAGGGCATCGACGTCGCGGTGCTCTTCGGCACGCAGGTGGCGCTCACCGTCAACGGCCTCATGAACGGCGAGTTCGCCGCCGCGCTCTGCCGCGCCGTCAACGAGTGGCTGCTCGAATACTGCGCGGCCGATCCCGGGAGGCTCAAGGCGGTCGGCCTGATCCCCTGCCAGCTCCCGGAGGCGGCCGTCAAAGAGCTCGAATTCCTCGCCGGCCGGGGCGCGCTCTCGGCGATGCTCCCGACCAACGTCTACGGCCGGAACATGGGCGACCCGATGTTTTTTCCGATCTACGAGGCGGCCGAGAAGATCGGCATGACGCTCAGCGTCCACCCGCAGACCGGCCACGACGGCGTCCCCGGCGTCTCGGGGGTGATGGGCGCCGGGAGCCGGCGCTTTACGAAATACGCCTACGTCCACATGACGGCGTTCCCGTTCGAGCTCATGATCGCGATGATGCACATGATCGGCGAAGGCGTCTTCGACCGCTTTCCGCGGCTTCGCGTCGCTTATATGGAGGGCGGCGCCGGCTGGCTGCCCTACTGGATGGAGCGCCTCGACGAGCACGTCGAGAAGCTCGCGCCGCACATGCCGGAGCTCAAGCGCCGCCCGAGCGAGATCATCCGGAGCGAGCAGATCGTCGTCTCCTGCGAGTCGGAGGAGACCGGCCTCGACCGGGTGCTCGACGCCGCCGGCGGCGGCACGGTCCTCTACGCGTCGGACTACTGCCACTGGGACTGCCACTTCCCCTACTCGGTCAAGGACATCGTCGACGCGGGCGATCTCGACGACGCCGAAAGGGAGCGCATCCTGTGGCGGAACGCCGCCGATTTTTTCGGCCTCAAAGACCCGCCCCCGGCGCGCGCGCTGCAGAGCGCGCGGGAGAGCTGGGAGCGGGAAAAAAGACCGGCATAGCGATGGCGAAAATCGCCGCGGCGATCGTTTTGCTGGCCTCGCTGGCGTCGGGGCGCGCCTCGGCGGCCGACGGCGCGCAGAAAATCCGCGTCGCCTTTCCCTCCCCGGCATTCTCGTACATGCCGTTTTACGTCGCGCAGGAGAAAGGGCTGCTCAAGAAAGCGGGCCTCGAATCCGAGTACATCCAGATGCGCACGGGCATTATGCCGCAGGCGGTCATCAACGGTAACATCGACTTCTTTACCTCTCCATCGACCGGCATCTCAGCGGCGGTCAGCGGTCTTCCGCTCGTGATCGTGCTCAATCTCTACAACGGGAGCCCGTGGACGCTCGTCACGAGCAAGGAGATCGCCAAGCCGCGCGACCTGGTCGGAAAAAACGTGGCGATCTCGGGCATCCGCAACTCGCCGCACTACTACCTTCTCGCCGCGCTGAAAAAATGGGAAATTCCCGAAAAAGAGGTCGGCCTCATCTCCACCGGCGGAACCGCTTCCAGCTTCGCCGCGCTGACGTCCAACCAGGTGGCAGGCGCAGTCTTGACCCCGCCCTTCGACGACAAGGCGGTCACTTTAGGTTTCAAAAAGTTTCACTTTCTCGGCGATCTCGCCGACGTCCCCTACGTCGGATTGGTGACCTCGCAAGCGGAGATGAAGAGCCGCCGCGACTTGGTGCAAAAGACGATCGCCGTCCTGCTCGAGGGCGCCGCCTGGGTGCGCGCCAATCGGGACGAATCGGTGAGAATGATCGCCGATAAGTTCAAGGTCACGCCGGGAGAGGCGGGACGCACTTATGAGACGCTCACGAGCCTGCTGACGAAAGACGGCCGCATGGATGGAAAGGTTGCGCGCGGCTATCTGGAGATTCTGCGCCAGGAGCGGCCGGTCCCGGCGGACATCGACCCGCAGAAATTTCTCGACTTTTCCCTGCTGCCGGCGGGACGATGAACGAGGACGGCGGTCGATGAAACGGGCCTCTTCCCTGCTTGTCATAGCGGCATTCTTGAGCTGGACCGCCGCGCTCGAAGCGCAGGGGAGCCGGCAGATAAAGGTCGTCGTCAATTTCACCCAGTCCGGCACTCAGGGTGAGCGGGCGCTCGGCGCGAGCGGCGGCGTGGTCGTCACCCGGCGCGGCGTCCGTCCGGACGGACGATTCGCCGCGGAAGAGCGCCGGACGACCGTGCAGCGCAGCGCGGGCGTTTTCACGCTGGTCCAGGACGGCGGGACATCGAGCCTGCTGGTGGCCACGAAGGTGCCGTACACCGAGGTCGCTTATTATCAAAACTATTTGACCGGCGCGGGCTACCTGGCGAGCCGCGTGATTTTCCAGGAGGTCGGCACCGCGCTCAAGGTAGAGGCCGACATATTGCCCGGGGATCGGGTAAGAGTGAGATTGATGCCGCGGTTGAGCTATTTCTCCGCCGAAGGCGCCGGCCTGATCGACGTCACCGAGGCGGCCGCCGAAGTTATTGTGCCGAGCGGCCGGCCGGTTTTCCTGGGCGGCGCGACGACCGGGATGCACGAGGTGACGCGCCGGCTTTTGGGCTACGACGAGCGCCAGGGACAGAGCGAGAGCTCGATCAGCGTGACGGCGATCATTCAGTAAACGCGCTCCCGCGCCCGTTCGCGGTCGATTTTTTTTCTCTTGCCAAGCTTTTCCGCATTCACTACTATCCCAGCAACCCCCCTCTGTTCGTGCCGCGCCCTGCTCTAAGAAAGGAGCCACGCCATGACGGTTTTCTCGATCAAAAAATCAACGGTTACGATGATCGCGGCTCTCGGCCTATGCCTCGCCGGGGTCGTTTTCGCGGGACCATCGGAAGCGGCCGAGGCCAAGCCCGCGCCGGCGAAGGCGGGACCGAAGCGCCACAAGCTCGCCGCCACGCTGGAGACCACGCAGTGGGGCTGGCTCGATCCCAACGAATCGCCCAAGCTCACCGTCGATTCCGGCGACATCGTATCCGTCGAGACCATGATGCATTCGCACAACAAGATCCAGCCGGGGGTGTCGATGGAGGAGATCGTCGCGCTCAGAAAGGCGAACCCCGGAGGCGGGCCCCATTCGATCACCGGCCCGATCTACGTCAACGGCGCCGAGCCGGGCGACGTGCTGGAGATCCGCATTCTGAGCATCACGCCGAAGCCCTTCGGCTTTAACTTCAACCTGCCGGGAAAAGAGTTTCCCACGATCGGCGTCCTGGCCTCGGACTACCCCGAAGGCTACGTCAAATATTTCAATCTGGACTGGAAGAACCGCCAGACCGAGTTCAAGCCCGGAATCACGCTCGATCTGAAGCCGTTTCCCGGAACGCTGGCGGTCGGGATCGACCCGAACGACCCCTCGCCGCGCAAAGGCGGGGCGAAGGAGCCGATGGCGCCGGTCTCGACGCTCAGGCCGTGGAAAAACGGCTCGAACATGGATCTCAACGAGCTTCAGGAAGGCAGCACGATTTACTTTCCGGTCTTGCTGAAGGGCGGGCTGGTGTGGACCGGAGATTCGCACTGCCGGCAGGGCAACGGCGAGGTCAATTTGACCGCGCTGGAGTGCGCCTATCGCGATATTTCCCTCCAGTTGATCGTGCGCAAGGACATGAAGCTCGAGTGGCCGCGCGCGGAGACCAAGACGCATTGGATTTTGATGGGCTTCGACGAGGACCTGAACAAAGCGATGGTCAACGCGGTCAAGGAGACGGTCGATTTCCTGGCGAATCAAAAAATGGTCCCTCTGGACCGCAGCGAGGCCTACTCACTGGCGTCGATGGTGGCCGACTGTCGCGTGACGCAGGTGGTCGACGTGCGCAAGGGCGTCCACTGCATGGTCCCGAAATCCATTTTTGTAAAAAAGAAGTAGCGGGTGTTTCGGGCGCTGGCATTCTTCCTGCTGTGGCCCGGCGCCGCCTGGGGCGCCGCCCCGCTCAGGGCCGTCGCCACGTCGACGGATCTCAAGAGCCTGGTCGAGGCGGTGGGCGGAGATCGGGTTGAGGTGGAGAGCCTCGCCTCTCCCCTCCAGGACCCCCACGCGGTGGAAGTGAAGCCGGGCCAGCTCGCCCGGCTCAAGTCGTCCGAGCTTCTCGTCAGGATCGGTCTCGACCATGAGCCGTGGCTTCAGCGCGCGCTCATGAGCGTCAACGATCCCCGCTTCGAGCGCGGCAGCCCGAGCTATCTCGACGTCTCGAAGGGGATCGAGCTGCTTCAGGCCGAGACTCCGAGAATCCGCACCGATCAGGCGGCCCATCTCCACGGCTTCGGCAACACGCACTATTGGCTCGATCCACAGAACGGCCGGCCGATCACCGCCGCGATTCTGGAAGCGTTGGCGCGGCTGGCTCCCGCCGGCCGGCCCTATTTCGAGGCCAATCGAGGCCGCTTTCTCGACCGCTTGGAGAAGCGCCTGAAAATCTGGTCCGAGAAGACGGCGCCTTACAAGGGCGCGAAGGCCGTCGCCATCCATGAAAGCTGGCCCTACTTCGCCCGGCGCTTCGGCTTCGCTATCGTGGCCGTCGCCGAGCCGACCCCGGGCGTTCCGCCCGCGCCCGCTTATCTCGCCGAGATGATCCAAAGAATGCGCGAGGCGGGGATCCGACTGCTGCTCGCCGAGCCCTACTCCAATGCATCCCTCGTGCGGCAGGTCGCCGGGCGGAGCGGGGCGCGCGCCGTCACGCTGATCCCTTCGGTGGGCGGCGACGCGGAAGCGTCCGACTACCTGGGTTTGTTCGACTTGGATATCAAACGCTTCACGGAGGCCGCGGCGGCGCGCTAGCGCCGAATGCGAGGGGCCGTGACTTCCACGATTGAATTTTTGTGGGTTCCCTTTCTCGCCTGTCTCGTCCTTACGGGCATCCACGTGTATCTCGGCCTCCACGTCCTCGCCCGCGGCATCATCTTCGTCGACCTGGCGCTGGCTCAGATAGCCGCCCTCGGCGTCACGGTGGCGCTGCTGGCCGGCCACCCGATCCAGAGCGAGGCGGCCTACTGGTACGCGCTGGCGTTTACGGTGGGAGGAAGCCTGCTCTTCTGCGTGAGCCGCAGCCACCGGGCGGCGATTCCGCAGGAGGCGTTCATCGGCATCGTCTACGCGGTTTCCGCCGCGGCCGCCGTCCTGGTGATCGACCGGGCGCCGCAGGGGAGCGAGCACATCAAGCAGCTGCTGGTCGGCAGCATCCTGACGGTCACGCCGGCCGAGGTCGGCGCCCTGGCCGAGCTCTACGCGGTCGTGGGAATCGGCCACTGGCTCGCGCGCCGGCCGCTGCTGAAAATCTCCTTCGATCCCGGCGCGGCGGCGGCTCAGGGTCTTTGGATCCGGGCGTGGGACTTTCTCTTCTACGCCTCCTTCGGCCTGGTCGTCACCAGCTCGGTGCGCGTCGCCGGCGTCCTGCTCGTCTTCTCGTACCTGATCGTTCCCGCGGCCGCCGCCGCGCTGTTGACCCATTCCGTCGCCGGCAGGCTCGCCATCGGCTGGGGGCTCGGCTTCGCCGTCAGCGTGCTCGGCCTGATCGCATCCGCCGCGTGGGATCTTCCGACCGGCGCCGCCGTGGTCACCACTTTCGGCGCCGTCCTGGCCGCCGTCGCCCTGGGGCTCGGCGCGGCGTCCCTGGTTCGAGCGGTGAGAGACCGGGGGCCCGCCGCCCTCGCGGGCGCGGGCATGACGGCAGGCGCCGTGATCGCGCTGGCCGGCCTGCTGCTCCTTTTGTTTCCCAAGATGGACCATCCCTGGCTCGATGGGATCGAGGAGACGCTTCCGGCGGTCCGGATTATTTTCCTGGATCAGGACGAGCGGGAAACGTATCGAGAGAGCTACGAATCGGTCGCGCGCGGCCGCGCCGAGATGGCGCGGCTCCGGGCGGAGCAGCAGGAGGTCCGCTGGGGAGCGCGCGCGATGAGCGAAGCGATGCAGGAGCGCTTGAGACAGTACCTTGCCGGCCGGAGCGAGATCACCGCCGGAGAGCAGATGGCCCTCGACTATCTCCGCGGCCGCGCGCGGGAGCGCCAGCGCTTTTGGCTGGGTATACCGCTTGGCGGCGTCGGAGCGGCGGCGTTTCTGGCCCTGCTGCGCTCGAAGCGAAAACGGGCCGCCGCTGCGAACGAAGCTTGACAGGACGACGTTTCAGCCCGTAGTCTCGATGGAGCGCGGACATTTCCGCGGGAGGTATTCCTATGGCGACGCATCCTTTGATCATGGACGGCGACGGCCACGTGATGGAGAACCTGGACGAGATCGCGGCGCTCATGCCCGGGCGCTACCGGGAAAAATACGGCCAGCGGTTGTTCGACCCCTTCCCGCCGCTCGACCACCTGCACTCCTGCAACCTCCACGACCTGCCGCCCGGCGCGTTCAAAAACGTCGGCCCCGAGGGCTGGATGGAATTTTTGGAGGACGTCGGCATCCAGGCGACCGTGCTCTACACCACGCGCGGCCTCGCCTTCGGCAAAATCGTCAGCCGCGACTGGGCGATCGACCTGGCGCGCGCCTACAACGACTGGCTGTCCAGGACGTATATAAAACGAAGCCCGCGCTTTCAGGGCGTGGGCCTCATTCCGCTGCAGGAGCCCGACGCGGCCGTCGCGGAGCTCCGGCGCGCGGTGACGGAGCTCGGCATGTGCGGCGCGATGCTGCCCTCGACGGGATTTCAATTCAACCTCGGCCACAAGATGTACTGGCCGATTTACCAGGAGGCGAGCCGGCTCGGCTGCGCGCTCGGCATCCACGGCGGCGCGCACGAGAACCTCGGCATGGACGACCTGAACCCCTACGCGCCGGTGCACGCGATGGGCCACCCCTTCGGCCTGATGATCGCCTTCGCCGGCATGGTTTTCAACGGCGTCTTCGACAAGTTCCCGAACATGCGGGTCGGCTTCATGGAGGGGGGCGTCGCCTGGCTGCTCCTGTGCCTGGAGCGCTTCGACCGCTCGTACGAGACGCACATCCAGCACGATCCGCGCGGCGAGTTCTTCAAGCTCGAAAAGGGCGAGCGGGTGAGCGACTACATCATCCGCCACATCAAGGCGGGGCGGATTTTCGTCGGCTGCGAGGGCAGCGAGCCCGATCTCGCGCACGCGATCCGGCGCGTCGGCAACGGGCCGTTTATTTATTCTTCGGATTTCCCCCACGAGGTGAACAACGAGTTCTGCAAGCACGAGCTCGAAGAGGTGATGGAGAACAAGGAGCTGACCGACGCGGACAAGGCGGCGGTGCTCTACAAGAACGGCCGGCGCTTTTACAATCTGGCGCGGGAATAACCGTGCCGGCCGGAAGAGAAAAAAAATCCGCCCTGGACCGCTTTCTGGCCTTGTTCGGCGACGTGCGCGCGGGCGAGGCGCGGACGGCGGTCCTGCTGATGCTGAATCTGTTTTTTCTCCTGACCGGCTACCTCATCATCAAGACCGTCCGCGAGCCGCTGATCCTCACGAGCGGCGGCGCCGAGGTCAAGACCTACGCCTCCGCGGGACAGGCGCTGCTGTTGTTTTTGATCGTGCCCGCCTACGGCTTTCTCGCCAGCAGGATCAACCGCATCCGGCTGATCACCTGGGTGACGCTGTTTTTCATCTCCAATCTGGTCATCTTTTACGTCCTGGCCGAGCTCAGCGCGCCGATCGCGATCCCGTTTTATCTCTGGGTCGGTATTTTCAACATCTTCGTCGTGGCGCAATTCTGGTCGTTCGCCAACGACCTGTACAGCCAGGAGCAGGGCCGGCGCCTGTTCGGCATCGTCGCCTTCGGCGGCTCGCTCGGCGCCGTCGTGGGACCGAAGATCGCCGGCTGGCTGTTGAGCCCGCTCGGCGTTTTCCAGCTCCTGCTGGTGGCGGCGGCGATTCTGGGCGTCTGCATCGTGATCTCGAACGTCGTCCACGCGGGGGCGAAAGCCGGCGCCCACGCCGGGGAGAAGAACGAGCACGCCGAGACGCCGCTCGGGAAGGAAGGCGGCTTCCAGCTCGTCACCGGCCAGCGCTATCTTTCGCTCATCGCCCTGCTGGTCATCCTGCTGAACCTGGTCAACACGACCGGCGAGTACGTCCTGGGAAAAATCGTCACGAAGAACGCCGAGGAGCAATCGCTCGAGGCCGAACGGCAGGCGGCGGCCGCGGGGCGCGCCGCTCCGCTCCCGGAGCGGGAAAAAAATAAAATCAAGCGGGAGTTCATCGGCAGGTTCTACGGCGACTTCTATTTCTGGGTGAGCCTGCTCGCCGCCGCCATCCAGCTGCTGCTGGTCTCGCGCATCGTCAAATACCTGGGGCCCGCCGCCCTCTTGTGCCTGCCCTTGATCGCCCTCGGCGGCTATTCCCTCATCGCCGCGCTGCCGCTTTTGAGCTACATCCGCTGGTTCAAGGTCCTGGAGAACGCCACCAACTATTCGCTCCAGAACACGGCGCACCAGACGCTTTTTCTCCCCACCAGCCGGGAGGCCAAATACAAGGCCAAGGCGGCGATCGACACTTTCTTCGTCCGCGCCGGCGACGTCCTGTCGGCGGTGTTCGTCTTCATCGGCGCCCGGCTGGCGCTCGGCGCCGGCGGCTTCGCCCGGATCAACATCGTCATGGCGCTCGCGTGGATCGTGCTCGCGCTCGCGATCGTCCGCCTGAACCGGAAGCTCTCGCCGGGGCGCGCCGCCCCGGCGAGAGCCGCGTGAGCCGTCCGATGGATACGGCGCGGATCGGACTCATCATCCCTTCGAGCAACCGGCTGACCGAGCCGCAGTTCCACCGCTTCGCTCCCGCCGGCGTCGGAATTCACGTCACGCGGCTCCGCATGACCGGCCGGTGGCGCCGGCCGCTCGCGGAGCTAACGCCCGCGCTGGCCGAGGCGGCCGGGGCGCTCGGCGACGCCAGGCCGGGCGTCGCCGTTTTTCATTGCACCGCGAGCTCGATGGAAGCGGGCCTCGACGGCGAAAAATCCGTGTTGGAAACGGTCGCCGGCGCCGCCGGCTGTCCGGCGATCACGACCGGCCAGGCGATCGCCCAGGCGCTCGGCCATCTCGGCGTCAAAAAGCTGGTGCTGTTGAGCCCGTACGTCCAGCAGACCAACGAGCATGAGGTCGCCTACCTGCGGGAGGCGGGCTTCGACGTGATCCATGAATTGGGCCTCGGGCTCGCCGGCAGCGACGACTACATCGCGGTCGCGCCCGGGCGCTGGCGCGACCTCGCCTGGGAAAACCGCCGGCCGGAAGCCGACGGCTACCTCTTGAGCTGCACCAATACGACGATGATCGAGGCGATCGAAGCGGCGGAAGAGAGGCTCGGGAAGCCGGTCGTCACCAGCAACCAGGCGACACTCTGGGCCTGTCTAAGGGTGCTCGGTCTCGAGCAACGGGTAGCGGGATTGGGCCGGCTCTTCGAGTAGCGCTCGCATTGCATCTGCCGACGGGAGGCGCCTTGAAGGGCCGATGCATCGGACGGGGGAGATCAAGCGTAGATGTAAGAACGAGCGTACTGCAGACGTATTGCATCGGCCCGTAGAGGCGTTGACCGGCGGCCGACCGGACCTACCCTCGCGTCTCCTTGAGCCGCTCTTTCAAGCCGGTAAACCTGCGCTCGATCCGGACGTTGTTGATCGCCATCGCCACCGCCCGCTTGCTCCCGACCAGGACCACCAGATCCTTCCCGCGCGTCACGGCGGTGTAGAGGATGCTCCGGTGGAGCATGGGAAAATGGGCGGTGTGGAGCGGGATCACGACCGCGGGGTATTCGCTGCCCTGGCTTTTGTGGATGGAGGTCGCGTAGGCGAGGACGATCTCGTCGAGGTTGTCGACGTCGTACGTGACCGTCTTGCCGTCGAAGTCGACGCCGAGCTCTCCCTCTTCCGTGTCGATGCGGACGATCTTCCCGAGATCGCCGTTGAAGATTCCCTTGTCGTAGTTGTTCTTGAGCTGCATGACCCGGTCGCCCTGGCGGAACAGGGTGCCGCCGCGCTCGAGGCCCTTGCCTTCGGGGTTGAGGAGCTGCTGGAGCCGGCGGTTCAGATGGACCGTGCCCAGGAGGCCGCGATGCATCGGGCTGAGTATCTGGATGTCGTACGCGCCGTGCGAGCCCAGCCGGCGCGGGATGCGCTCTTTCACCAATTCCTGGATGACTTCGAGCGCGTCTTCCTCGCGCTCGCGGGCGATAAAGACGAAGTCGCGCTCGCGCTGGTCGGCTTCGAGCAGCAGCGGCTCGCCCTGGAGAATGCGGTGCGCGTTCTGGACGATCAGGCTCTCGCCCGCCTGGCGGAAAATACGCCGGAGCACGACGACCGGCACCGCTTTGGAATCGATCAGGTCGCGCAGCACGCTGCCGGGCCCGACCGAAGGCAGCTGATCGACGTCGCCGATCAGCACCAGGTGGCTGTGGCGGTCGATCGCTTCGAGCAGATGGTCCATCAGGGCCAGGTCGAGCATCGAGGCCTCGTCGATGATGACCACGTCGGCGTCGACCGGATTGCCCGCGTCGCGCTGGAAGCCGCCCTCGTGCGGGTTGTATTCGAGCAGGCGGTGGATCGTCCGCGCCTCCACGCCCGACAGCTCGGCCATCCGCTTGGCCGCCCGGCCGGTCGGCGCCGCCAGGGCGCAGGCGGCCTCGGAGCGCTGGAGGATTTTGAGCAGCGCGAGCAAGAGCGTCGTCTTCCCGGTCCCCGGGCCGCCGGTGATGACGAGGATTTTTTGCTTGAGCGCCTGGGCGATCGCCTCGCGCTGCTCCGGCTCCAACAAGATCGCCGAGGCGTCGGCGAATTCCTTGTCGCTTTTGAATTCCTTGAGCCGCAGGCGGGACGGGGCGGCGACCAGGCGGAGGACCGCGGCGGCGACGCGGCGCTCGGCGTCGTGGATCTCCCGCGGGTAGATCCGGTCGTCGTCGTCGTAATCGGGCGGCACGCCGCCCTTCTCCCGGACGAGCCGCCCCTGGAACACGAGCATCTCGACCGCCCGCGCGGTCGCTTCCTCGTCGACCTCCAGCAGCGCGGTGGCGTTTTTCTGCAAGGGCGCGAGCGGGACGTAGCAGTGGCCGTCGTCGGAGAATTTCTTGAGCACGTGCAGCACGCCGGCCTGGACTCTCAGCGGAAAATCGCCCCGGATGTCCAGCGTCGCGGCGATCCGGTCCGCCAGGACGAAGCCGACGCCGTAGACCTCCTCGGCCAGGCAGTAGGGATTTTCCTTGACCCGCGCGACGGTGTCGGCGCCGAAGGCGCGGTAGATCTTGAGCGCGAGCGAGCTGCCCACGCCGTGGCCCTGGAGAAACACCATGATATCCTGCATGCCGCGCTGCTCGCGCCAGGCGTGGAGGATCTTCTGCGCCCGCACCCGCCCGATGCCGGCGACCTTCAAGACCTTCTGCGGCGTCTCCGAGAGAACCTTCAAGGTATCGAGGCCGAAGGCCCCGACCAGGCGCTTGGCGTAGGTCGGGCCGATGCCTTTGATGAGCCCCGAGCCGAGATATTTTTCGATCCCGGCGAGCGTCGCCGGCTCGATCTTCTCCCAGCGCTCGGCCTGGAACTGGAGGCCGTAGCGCGGATGGACCTTCCAGCTCCCGCCGATCTTCAGCTCTTCGCCCTCGCTCACGGGAAAGATGCCGCCGACGACGGTGACCTCCTCGACCTCGTCGACCTGGAGGCGAGCGACCGTGTACGGCGCCTGGGGGTCCTGATAGGTGATCCGGGTGATCGTTCCCTGCAGCAGCGACCGGTCGCGGAGTTTGTCGTCCATGCGTCGTCCTATCCGCCCATCCTACTGTAAACCGCCGCCGCGGTGAAGGAGATTCTTGGCCGGCAATGGAGATTTGCCGGGTTTTTCGGAGCGCGCCGCCGGCTTCGGTTTCAATTGTCGAATGGGCAAAAAACCGGTATGATTCTCACCTTCTAGCCGGCCTAACCCTAAAAGGGGGCGTTTCCCATGTTTTTCGACAGCTTATGGTTCGAGATCGCTTTGATCTTCCTGCTGATCTTGATCAACGGCTTTTTCGCCGCTTCCGAGATCGCGATCATCGCCACGCGCAAGACTCGAATCGACAGCCTGCTGGAGAAGGGCGTGCGCTCGGCCGCCGCCGTCGCCCGGCTGAAGAACGATCCCGACCGCTTCCTCGCCACGGTCCAGATCGGCTGCGTTTTGATGGGCACGCTCGCTTCCGCCATCGGCGGCGCGGCCGCCATCGAGTTTTTAAAGCCGCTGATCCAGTCGCTCCCATTCGAGCTGGCCCAGGAATGGGCGGAATCGATCGCCATCGGCCTGGTGACCGTTCCCATCGCCTACTTTTCGCTGATCCTGGGCGAGCTGGTGCCCAAGTCCCTGGCGCTCCGCTATTCCGAGCAGATCGCCTTCCTGGTCGCCCGGCCGATCGAGCTCTTCTCCCGGCTCACGTCTTTTTTCGTGGGGATTCTGACCGCGTCGAGCAACGCCGTGCTCCGGCTCTTCGGCGCGAAAACCGCCGGCGGCGCCGCCTTCATCTCCGAGGAGGAGGTCAAGTCGCTGATCCGCGAGGGCGCGGCCAAGGGAATCTTCAACGAGACCGAGAAAGAGCTGATCCACAGCGTCTTCGAATTCGTCGACACCCCGGTCAAGGCGGTCATGATCCCGCGCACCGAGATTCACGCCCTGGAGATCGACGCCACGTCGGAAGAGGTGCTGAAGAGCTTCGTCGACAGCGGCTTCTCCCGCATCGCGGTCTACGAGACCGAGCTGGACCACATCGTGGGCATCCTGTATTACAAGGACGTCCTGCGCGCGATTCAGGAAAAGGAGACCTTTCGCCTCCGCGAGCACCTGCACCCGCCGTTCTTCGTCCCCAGCACGCTGCCCATCAGCCAGCTCTTGAAGGACCTGCAGCGGCGGCGGATCGCGATCGCGCTCGTGGTCAACGAGTTCGGCGAGGTCGAAGGGCTGGTGACCCTGGAGGACCTGCTGGAAGAGATCGTCGGCGAGATCCGCGACGAATACGACCGCGAGGAGCGCGGGCCGGTCGAGCGGCTGGCCGACGGCTCGATGGTGATCCAGGGATCGGCCCAGTTGAAGGACTTGAAGACCGACTACGGGCTGCCCTTCGACGAGTCGCCCGACTACCTGACCCTGGCCGGCTTCGTGCTCGCCAAGCTGAACCGCATCCCGCGCGGCGGCGAAGTCGTGGAGCACAACGGCTGGCGGCTCACGATCGTCGATATGGAAGGCCGGCGGGTGGTCAAGGTGAAGCTGGAAGCAACCGAGAAGAAACCCGAAGCGCACACCAGTAGTTAATTTTGCTTGACCCCCAGCTTGGCGCGGATCGCCGGCAGCGCCTGCTCGGCGGCCTCCATGCCGCGCGCCAGGAGCTCCTTCTTCCGGGTGAAATCGATCAGACCGGCGCTGCCGAGCTTGGGCCGGATCACCACGTCGGCCTGCTTCAATCTCGCCTCGGCCCCCTGCCGCGCCGCCAGGAAAAGACTCTGGGCGATCGTGTCGAAGATATTATTCGCCTGGCCGGCCGGGGTTCCGTCGGACAGGTCCACGGCGATCACGATGTCGGCGCCGAGCCGGCGCGCCACGTCGACCGGCACGCTGTCGAGCACGCCGCCGTCGACGAGCAATCTCCCCTGATGGCTGACGGGGCCGAAGATTCCCGGGATCGCGTTCGAGGCGCGGAGCGCGCGAGCGATCGAGCCGGTCTCGAGCGCAACCGCTTCCCCCTTCTCGAGATCGGTCGCCACGGCGGCGAACGGGATGGTCAGGCGCTCGATGTCCTTGGTGGTGAACTGTTTGAGGACGAAATCTTCCAGCCGCTCGCCGCGCGCGAAGCCCTGCGTCGGAGTGATGAAATTGTAGTCGAAGAGGTCCCGCTCCTCCAGAGTCAGCGCGAGGCGCTCCAGCTCGGAGGCGCTTTTCCGGTCGGCGTAAAGCGCGCCGATGAGGCCGCCGGTATTCGCGCCGACGATCATATGGATCGGAATCTTCTGCCGGTCGAGGACGCGGATGACGCCGACGTGGGCGAAGCCGCGCGCCGCGCCGCCGCCGAGCACGAGCGCGACCTTGGGCTGCCGGGAGCCCCAGAGCGACCCGCCCGGGCGCGCGCCGCCGGGCCACAGCCCGCAGCCGGAGACGGCGAAGAGAAAGATGAAAAGGGCGGCGAGACCGCGGCGCGTCATGGAGGCCAGTCTAACAGGATTCGATTTGCCGCCGCAACGAGGGAGAGGGCGCGGGCGATCTAAACGCCGGGCTCGTTTTCGCCGTGGCCGCAGGAGACGTTTTCGGGCCACAAGAGCTCTTTGTGCGAGCCGGCGACCGCGCCGATGGTGGCGCAGATGACGACGCCGGCGATGAGGAGCGCGAAGAGCGAATCGAAGATAAAATTCCCCGTAAGGACGATCAAGAGCCCGGCGCCCACCGGAATGAGCGAGACCAGGGTGTCGCCCAGGTTGTGAACGTAGGCGAGGCGGATCGCCGCGTCTTCCCTGCCCGGCCCGCTGAGCACGCGGGCCACGCCCCAATTGCCCACGGCTCCGACGAGGCCCGCGGCGATCGGGACGATCCCCGGCACTTCCACGGGCGCCGTCAGCCGCCCGACCACGCGCCAGACGAGGAAAGCGGAGACCGCCAGGAGCCCGACGGAGTTAAATAGGTTCGCGTAGCGCAAAAGCTTCCCCGAAAGGCCGGTCCTCAAGCTGTAGGCCAGGACCAGCAGCACCAGCGCGACTTCGTCGGACAGGTTATGGACGCCGTCCATGATGAGGCTGAAGCTCTGCGCGCCGACGCCGGCGGCGATCTCGACGACGAGGACGGCGGTGTTGAGCTGCAACGCGCGGACGAGCGGTGGACGGCGATGGGCCATGGGGATCTCCTTAATTATGCGGGTTGGCGCTTTTTTCTATCGGCTGCGTCGCGGTCGGAGTGATCGCGATATCGGGAAAGCGCAGCATGGGGTTCGTCGATAAAACCGCCGGCACTATTCCAGCAGGGCCAGCAGCAGCATCAGACCGACGCCGGCTCCGATGGCCGCGAGCTGGACCAGGGACTTCGACGGCGCCACCTCCTTGTTCAGCTCGGGCACCAGATCGGACCCGGCGATATAGATGAAGCCGCCGGCCGCCAGCGGCAGCATGAAGAAAGCGAAGCGCTCGGTTCGGGAGCCGATTAGGAGCGCCGCGACCGTCCCCAGGACGGCGAACGCCGCCGACAGGAAGTTGAGAAACAGCGCCCGCCCCTTGGGAAACCCGGCGTACAGCAGAACAAAGAAGTTCCCCAGCTCGTGCGGGATCTCGTGGAAGACGACCGCCAGGGTGGTCGCGATCCCGACCGGCAGGCTGACGAGGTAGGACGCGCCGATGATCGTCCCGTCGATAAAATTATGAAGGGCGTCGGCGAGCAGATTCATGTAGCCGACGGCGCGGATCGGATGGTCCGATGCCAACAGGTGCTGGTGCCGCCAGAGGAGGAATTTTTCCAGGATAAAAAAAGCGAAGAAGCCGGCGAGCACGTAGAGGGACGTTTCCAGCCGGGCCCCGGATTTCTCGAACGACTCCGGCAGCAGATGAATGAAGGCGTCGCCGAACAGGCTCCCGACCGCGAGGCTCACCATGACGAAGATCACGCGCTTCAGGCGCGCCTCTCCGACGGAAATAAAAAGGATGCCGAGGAGAGAAAGCAGGCTGACCAGGGCGACGCTGGCGAGGCTGTAAAACCAAACCGCCGCGGTCCCGGTCTGCATCAGAACAGGTCCTGCACGATAATCTTCACCGCGTCCGCCGAGGCCTGGCCGGTATTGGTCGCGCTCGGGGTCGGCACCGCGCGCTGGTAGTGCCTCTGCCAGAGCACCGCGCCGTCGGCGATGCGCACGAGCTTGAAATCCGCCACCACGCCGACGAACTGCTTCGAATCGACGCTCCAGCGGAGGATATCCGAAAGGAACAGCAGCCCGGTAAGCTTCACTTCGCGCGCCGCGGCCGCCGCCGGCTCGGCGGCGGCGGGAAAATTGGCCAGCCGCTTGTCGATCTGCTCGGGACGGGAGACTTTGAGTCCTCTTTGCTTTAATTCGCTCTCGAGCCCTTCGCGCAAGAGGTCCATCACCGTAGGCCGCGAGTCCGGGGAGATTTTTCCCGCCAGCTCCGCCAGCGACCGGAGCGGGTTCGTATCCGGCAAAATCAGATTCAGCTTCGTGTCGTTTCTCGGCCGGGCGAGCACCAGCGGCGCGTCCTTCGCGGTCGAGGGAAACGGCGCCGTCGGCTGGACCTGGGCGCAGCCCGCCAGCGTGAAGGCGAGCGCGAGCACGACGGCCGCCGCCGCCGCGCGCGCCGGAACGGCGCGCAGGAGATGCGCGAGAAAAATCATCGCGCAGCCCACGGCGACGTCGGTGGGGCCGAGCGGCGTGTCCATTTGAACCGACAGATAAAAGCCCAAACCGGCCATGAGCGCGCCGAGCAGAGAAGAGAGCGTTAGAAAGGCGGTCATTCCCCGGACCAGCGGCTTGGCCGCCAGCGGCGGCAGGACTAAAAATCCGAAGATCAGCAGCGGACCGGCCATGATCACGCCCACGCCGATGCTCAAGCCGGCGAGGAGGAGGTAGAGCAGGATGTCCCACAGCGCGTTGCCGCCTTTCAGCAGGAAGGCCAGATCGCGATCGAAAGAGCTCAGCAGGAACTCCCGCCGAAAGATCAGCATGCCGGCCATGACGAAGCCGAAGACGGCGGCGAGCAGCTTGATCTCGCCTTTGGAGAGGGAGATCACCTCGCCTTTTAACAGGCTCAGGATTTCGACTTCCCCGGCGGGATTGAAAACGATGAAAAGGATCGTGAGCGCCCCGGCCAGCGCGTAGGCGGCCGCCAGCCGGCCCTCCGCCGTGCCCTTTCCCCGCCGCTCCAGGTAGGCGAACAGCAGCAACGCCAGAAAGGTAAACGCCAGCGAGCCGCCCATTCCCAGCACCCGCTCGCTCAGCGCGAGCCCGGGGAAAAAGCCCGCCTGCGCCACCCAGAAGGCGAACGCCACCCCGGCGGCCGCGACCTGCGGGAGCGTGAGCCCGAGAAAGACGGTCCTTCTGAGGATCAGATAGGCGCCGACCAGCGGGCAGGCGAGCCCCAGGATGACGCTGCCCGCGAGCGCCGGAAAAAGAAGATAGGACGGATCGAGAATCTGCCTGAGCGTGTCCATTACGGCAGCGGCCCGCCTTTCTCCTCCCACCATATCCGGCCCTTCTCCACGCGAAGAATCTTCCCGGCGACGCTCCGGACCATTTCCAGATCGTGGCTGGAGAAAAAAATGGCCAGACCCCGGTCGCGGTTGAGCGCGACGAGGAGATCGGTGATCGCGCGCTGCGAATCGCGGTCCACGCCGGAAAGCGGCTCGTCGAGGATCATGATCTTGGGCCGCACCATCAGGGCCCGGGCGATGAGGATGCGCTGCTTCTGCCCGCCGGAGAGGGAAAAAAAGGATTTGTGCGCCAGATGGCGGAGCCCCACCTGGTCCAGAACCTCTCCGCGCCCGGCCCGCTCTTCGTGCGGCAAGGGGCGGTAGGCGGGCACGCGCCCATAGGCCCCCATCTCCACGACCTCTTCCACGTTCAGGGGAAACTGCGGGTCGAGCGAGGCGCTCTGCGGCACGTAGCCGAAGTCCGACAGGGCCGAGGCGCGGGAGATGCGCCCGCTCTGAGCCGGCAGCAGGCCGAGAATGGCCCGCAGGATCGTCGTCTTGCCCGATCCGTTCGGGCCGGCAAAGCCGATCAGGTCGCCGGGATAAATCGCCAGATCGACCCCCTGGACGACCGGCGCCGAATCGTAGCCGAGGGCGACCGACTCGAGGGATACCAGGGGGAGCGCTTTTTCGCTCCTATGCACAAGCGGCGACGTCATGGATAATCAACCGTTGCCGACGGCTTGTACCAAAGTCCGGACCGTATAATCAATCCATTTGATATACGTGTCGGTTTCCGGCCGGCCGCCGCCGCTGCTGTAAAGCCGCAGGACCTTGATGCCCGTCTCGCCGGCGATCTGCTGGGGCAGGCGCGGGTTTTGCGCGCCGTAGAGCAGGACCTGCGCCTTTTCGTCCTTGATCTCCTTCACCAGGCTGACCAGATAGTTGGGCGTCGGCTCGATGCCGGGCTTGATTTCCACGCTCCCGATGCGCTTCATGCCGTACCGGTTGGCGAAGTAGGCCCACTCGGGATGGTACTCGACGAATTTTACCCCTTTGAGCGGCGCCGCCATCTTGGCCCAGCGCTCGATCCAGCCGTCCAATTCGGCGAGATAGGCCTTCAAGTTCTTTTCGAACGCCTGCTGATGCTGCGGAAAGTTCCGCGCGAGGCCCGCGGCGATATTCTGCGCCACGGTCTTGGTCCGGACCGGATCGAGAAGATAGTGCGGGTTTCCTTTCGGGTGCAGGTCGCCCTCGGCGCGGTCCATGCGCGCCGGCGCGTCCACGACCGGGATGCCCGCGGAACAATCGATGTAGCCGGGCTGCCCGGGAATAATTTTCGGATTGCTGGCGACTTCGAGAAGCGCCGGCAGCCACGAATGCTCGTCGTCGAGACCGGTCAAGACCAGCACGTTGGCGCGGTTCAGCTTCGGAACGAAGCTGGGCTTTACCGGGACTCCGTGGGGATCTTCCACTCCCGTGGCGAGGCTGTCCACGCTGACCAGATCTTTGCCGATCTGTTTCGTGATGTCGGCCAGGGCGGGCCAGGTCGCCACGACGCGGATCTGCTGGGCGAAGGCCGCCCCGGCCGGGATCCACGCCAGCGCGAACGAGAGGAAAAATATTTTCCGGATTTTGCTTGGCGATAAAGATTTCATGTGCTGCTCCTTAAATAATATCTAGCGGCCGAGAAAGCCGTGCGTGTGGGCGCCGATGACCGTCGTCCACTGGAGGAAAAATTGATTGCCGGCGTCGGCTTTGTCCTCGCGCGCCTGATCGTCCGCGTGCGTGTACTGGAAGCGCAGCCGGTTGAACTCGCTCACGTTCCAGGTGAGAAACGGCGAGTAGCCGATCGTCTTCCTGCCCGGGCTGTCGATGCGCGGC
>WNFL01428557.1_pt1 | contig 19320 bp, 16 predicted proteins | sample 5400361 | NCBI WGS metagenome assembly WNFL01 (sample SAMN13153351, study PRJNA577476) | soil metagenome | isolation source: 40 cm soil on Douglas fir-dominated hillslope | place: USA:California | collected 2013-09-17
CGGCGGCGACAATGAATATCAGGTGGATATGGCCACCGGTAAATGGACGACGGTCGATTATTTGAAAGGTCAGCCGGCCGGCGCCAAGGATCACGGCTCCTATGGCGTGGCGGCGGATTCGAAAAATAATTTCTACGGCATGGAGGTCAATGCCGACTACATCATCAAAGTCGATGCCAAGAGTTTGATGCCCACCTATTACCAGACGCCGACTTTGAATTCCGGCCCACGGCGCGGCCATTTCGACAATCAGGACCGCCTATGGTTTGCCGAAAATCGCGGCCAGAATATCGGAATGTTCGATCCCAAGACGGGGAAAATCCAGGAATGGAAAGTGCCGACGCCTTATGCCACGCCCTATGACGCGGTGTTCGACAACAGCACCTATGCGTGGACGGGCGGGATGGCGAACGATCACGTGACGCGGCTGAATGTCAAAACGGGCGAGATGATCGATTATCTGCTTCCGTCCGAGACGAATATCCGCCGGGTGGATGTGGACAAGTCCGTCACGCCGTCGCAATTGTGGGTGGGCAACAACCACAAAGCGACGCTCGTCAGAGTCGAGCCGTTGGATCCATGAGCGACGCCGTCGATGCCTTGATCTTCGATCTCCTGGAATACGTCGCCCGCGAGGAGCGGAGATATGATGATGTGATAGAGGCGTGGCATACGTCATGTCCGCGCCTTCCCGTCTGGGAGGAGGCGAATGAACGCGGGCTTGTTACGCGGGCGCGCGCGAACGGACACGCGGTGGTGCGGATTACCGACGCGGGAGCTGCGCTTCTTGAGCAGCGCCGGGCAAAGAAGAAACCGTTTAAGTTGGCGATATAACTCATGCGAGTTATCGAACTTGACGCCAGCCAATGGAAAACAGTCTTGGACTTTTACGATGCGCTGCTAGCCGCCCTCGGCGCCCCTGAGTGGCATGGACGAAGTGTGGCCGCGTTGATCGATTCGATGGCCTACGGCCGTATCAACGCTGTGGAAGCGCCCTATGTCGTAAAGATCACAGGGACCGCGGAAATTCCTCCAACGGTTAATGACGAGATCACTGTGGCAGCGCAAGTTGACCACAAAAGCCGACGCCGAGAAGACGACACGCTCCTTGGGCAGCCAGACCGCGTTATCGGACTCACTGTGGACTCCCTTCATGGTGATGAGCTCGATGGTTTTCCCCCCGAAATTGATCGTCATCCTGTCGTGGTACTCGATATGGGGCGCGATAAATCGGTAGCCTTCGAGCGCAGCCTTCATCTCAGGCGAGGTCGCCGCCAATGTCTGGATCCGGTTCGGGGCGGCGCGGTCGGCGGCGCGCATCGAGTCTCCACCTCCCGCGGCGGCGATGACCACGGCCTGAGGAAAAACGAAATGCCCGGTGGTGTGGTCGGCATGAGGTTCGGTATCGATGACGATGCGCACGGGCATCGAAGTCAGCTTCTTCACCGTGGCCATGATGTCGCGGGACTCGATCGGGTTCTGCCCGGTGTCGATCACCACCACGCCTTCGTCGGTAAGAATGATGCCGCTGTTGGAGTCAAAGCCGTTCCCGGTGTGGACATAGACGCCGTCGGCGAGCTTCTTGACCCGCGGTCCCAAATCCTGAGCCAGCGCGGAGCCGGTCACCATTACCGAGGCGACAACCGCCAGCATCGCGGAAATCATTCTCATGATTCTCATCGCCTATTTCCTCTCTGGATCGGGGCTGCGAGCACGATCGAGCCTTGCCCCGCGTCGATCGCGGCCTAGGGCAATTTGAACGCTATCAACTCGCTGCCAAACCCGGCTCCACTGATGGCAAGGGTGACATATTGCTTGCCGCCCAGCATGTAGGTCATGGGCGACCCGGTCTGCGGCGCCGGCATGTAGACGGCGCCAAGTTCCTGGCCGCTCGCTTTGTCATAGGCACGCAGCATGGCGCCCCGCTGGCCGTTTGGTGTCGTGGCAAACCCGGCCTCGCCTGCGATCACAAGCGACTTGGTCACAAGCGTGCCGATGCGCCCGATGCGCCCCGTACGCGGAATATTCACTCCCTTGAGCGCAGGGTTATTGCGGATGTTGTCCGGCGTTTCGCCATGTGCGATCTGCCAGACGATGTCGCCCTTGTTCAGATCGATTGCGGTGATGCGCCCGTATGGTGGTTTCACCAGCGGCAATCCCTGCACGGTGAGAACCGGCCCGCCTTCGCCGCCGCCACCCGCCCCCGCCCCGCCAGAAGGTGGCGCGTTCGGATCGGTGGCGCGGCCGGAGATGTAGCGCATGTCGGACTTCGTGCGATCGGACGGTACCAACCCAAGCGGCGTAATCTGCGTCGCCGAATAGACGTAGAGCATCTTGGTTTCTGGATCGAAAGCACCGCCCGGCCAGTTCGCGCCACCGGTCGCTGACGGCAGCATGAGCGTGGCGAGCGGACCTGGCCAAGTGCTGACCACCGGCGGGGTGAAGATCGGTCCAAGCTTGTAGCGCGAGGCGACCCTCGCCCCTTCCGCCTTGAGCTCCGGCGTGAAGTCGATGAGGTCATCGAGCGAAACGCCCTGGCGATCATAAGGCGCAGGCCTGGTGGGGAAAGGCTGCGTCGGCGAATACCATTCGCCCGGAACGTCTCCCTTTGCGACGAGGCGCTCCTCGATCGGCCACACAGGCTGACCGGTCACGCGGTCGAAGACATAGAGCCAACCCTGCTTCGTCGGCTGGGCGACTGCCTTGATGGCGCGCCCGTTCACCGTGATGTCAGCGAGGATTGGCGCATCGGGGATATCCATGTCCCAGATGCCGTGATGCACGAGCTGATAATGCCATTTGCGCTGTCCCGTCATCAAATCCAGCGCGACCAGGCTCTCGCCAAACAGCCCGGCGCCCGGACGATGGCCGCCATAATAGTCGCCCGTCGGCAGCTCCACGGGCAGGTAGACGATGCCGAGCTGTTCATCGACCGACATCTGGCCCCATACGCCGGCGTTGCCGGTGTTGGCCCAGGATTCTTGTTCCCAAGTGTCGTTGCCGAATTCGCCGAGAAGCGGAATGGTGTGGAAAATCCAAAGGCGCTTTCCGGTGCGCACATCGAAGGCGCGCACATAGCCCTTTTCGTTGTTCATCCGCTTGGGCGCACCACCGGGCAGATGCGCGGCACCGATGAGAACCACATTCCTGGCGACGAGCGGGGCGGCATGGAGCCCGACTTCGCCGGTGATCAAATCCATCTGCTGATCGTCGTCGAGCTTCAGATCGACGACGCCGGTCTTGCCGAAACCGGCAACAGGAACTCCGGTCTTGGCATCGAGCGCGATGAGCCGATAGCCCGGGGTGACATACAATATCCGCGAGTCTCTTCCATCGGTCCAATAGGCGAGCCCGCGACCCGACAATCTGCGCGGCGCCGCGTCGCCACGTTGACCTTCTTCCTCTCGGTGCGTCCAAAGGAGTTCGCCCGTTGCCGCATTGAGCGCCACAACCGCGCGGCGCGTGCCAACGGTCGCGTACAGCACGCCGCCTGCCATCAGGGGCGTGCCCTCGAAATTGATTTCCGGGCGCGGACCAAACGCGTCCGTTTTGAAGCGCCAGGCGACTTCGAGCTTGCTGAAATTGTCGCGATTGATCTGGTCCAGCGGCGCGTAGCGCGTGCTGGCGAGATCGCCGCCATAACTGCGCCACTCGCCGGCCGACGTCCCGGAGGCTGGCGCCGGCACTTGTGCCGACAACCGGTTGTGCAGACCCGCAGCCGCAAGAAGAGCAAGGAGCGTCACTGGCACCGAGACGAAAAGGCGAAAGCGCCTGCCAAACATGTGGACCTCCTTCAGGCGGCAGGGCGCGCAGACTTGCGCGCCCTCGCTCTACCAAAGTTCGTGTTTATTGCTGCACCACCGGTCCTACCGGCGCCCGCTCGATGATCTCGATGCGGGTACCCCAGGGATCGGTGATGTAGGTAATGGTGCTGCCGTTGGGAACCTTGCGAGGCGGCTCATCGAGCTTGATGCCTTCCGCCGTGATTTTCTTCACGAAGGCTGGGTGGTCCTTCACGTCGAATCCGATGTGGTCGAGGATATGCCCTTTGGTCGGCGCCTGCGCCTTGTCCGCCTTGGCGAACCGAAGCTGTACGCCCGGGATGTCCACGACCGCGCCGCCATTGCGGGTACCGGCCTTCCCGCCGAAAGTCTTCACGTACCAAGCCTGAGCTTTGGGAATTTCCGCTTCCGGCAGGGAGAAGTGGACATGTTCATTGCGGATCGGAACGGTCTGCGTCTTGTCTTCCAGGATTTCCATGCGCACGCCGTCCGGCGTCTCGACATAGGCTTGGTCCAGCCGGCCGTTGCCGCCGGGGAGCACCTTCACGCCCGCCGCTTTCCATTGCGCGACCCGCTGCTGGACGTTGTCGACGATGAAGCCGACATGGTTCACCACCGTGCCCTGGCTGCCGCCTTCTCCACTCGCATTCCCCAAGGCCAAATTGATGTAGAGCCCGGGGAACATGATCAGCGGGGCTCCGCCGGGCATGGTGAGCTTGCCGCCCATGGCAAGAAAGATTTTCTTGTTCGCCTCCAGATCCTTCGAGGCGAGGTGCCAGTGACCCATGGTCACCCCGGTCGCGTTGAACGGCGCCGGTTGTGCGACCGCCGTACCCATTGTCAGAGTCGAAGCGAACAATAATGCGACGAAGATATTTGTCTTCACGGCTGCCTCCCTGTTGAGCTGGATTGCCAGCTGCTTGGCGATGCGTGAACGCTATCTGCCCGTAGGCAAACTACCACGCGCCTCCCCCGCTAAAAATGGGGAAGGTGTCCCCTCCTGGCGATTCTGTGGCCTTCCCGAGTTTCGTGCCGGAACGGTCGGTTTCTACCGGGTTTCGCCACGCGGCGCCGGTGCCTTCACCCCGAAATGATCCGCGAACTGGCCGCCATTGAATCCGCCCGTGCTGCTCAAGGGATCGAGCGGCAGCATGGTGGCGTTCCACGCCGCGTATTTGCGTAAGAGGCCTTCGTAGATGTCACGATGGCGGGCTTTGAGATTTGCGCGCTCCATCGGATCCTCGACGACGTCAAAGAGAAAGCTGTTGTCGAGGATCTTGAGATATTTCCAATTGCCGTCGCGCATCGCCTGTTGGGCGTTGTTCTTGTAGCGCCAGAACAATGTGCGCGGCACGCTGGGTGCGCGCTGCGTCAGGATCGGGAGCAGATTCATCCCGTCCGGCGGAAATTTGGGGTCGGGATTGGTTCCCGCCGCGGCGAGCAATGTCGGCAGCCAATCCATGCTGATAGCGACCTGGTCGCTGACGCTGCCGGCCTGTATCCGCCCCGGCCAGCGCAGAATCGCGGGAATGCGCAAGCCGCCTTCGAGCAATTCGGTCTTCCGGCCGGTGAAAGGCCAGGTATCGGCGAAACGCTCGCCGCCATTGTCGCTGGTGAAAATGACGATGGTATTGCCGGTAAGACCGCGCGCGTCCAAGGCCTGCAACACGCGGCCGACCTGCATGTCCATGCGCGTCACCATGCGTGCGTAGGTCTTTTGCGAGCCGCCGTCGTAATCCGTCAGATTGGTCACGCGCTGCGACTCCGCCTCGTCATCGGGACCTTCCCAGGGCCAATGCGGGGCGTTGAAATGCAAACTGATCAGGAAGGGACGGCCTGTTCCCGCATAGCGATTGATTTCGGCCACGGCGCGGTCGCCGAGCAGGTCTGTCAGATAGCCGACCTGATGAATCTTGACATCGCCATCCCAGAGATCGTCGGTGTCGCTATTCGCCGGTCCGTATTTGTGGGTGAAGTAATCCAGGGAGCCGCCGCGAAATCCGTAGAAGCGGTCATAGCCGCTTTTCAGCGGCCCGAAATCCGGCAATCTGCCGAGGTGCCATTTTCCAATCAGCGTCGTGCCGTAGCCGGCGGATTTGAGGATCGACGGCAAAGTCGGATGGTCCGGCGGTATGCCGATATTGCGCGCGCTGTCGCTGGGCAGCGGTTCTTCCAAGCCGATGGGGAGCCGGTACTGATAACGGCCGGTGATCAAACCCGTCCGGGTCGCCGAGCACACCGCCGAATTCGCATAAGCCTGAAGCAAGCGCACGCCACCGGCTGCGATCCGGTCGATGTTGGGCGTCGCAAAGTCGGGCCGTCCGTAACAGGAGAGGTCCGCATAGCCCATATCGTCGGCCATGATGAAGACGATGTTGGGCGTCGCCGCCGAGGCGGCCATCGCGGTACGGGCGCCAGCCGTCAATGCGAGCGCGCTAGCACCGGTCAGGAGCAAATCCCGCCGAGAGAACTTCGCTTCCGCAGCCATATCTTCCCTCCCCAGCGATGGCGAACGCAATGTGCCGTAAACCCATCAAAATGTCGCCCGCTCTGTGTGAAACTCCTTGCGCGGGGCGAGCGAAGGACCGCCAATCAGCCTTACGAATCCTTCAAGTCGCTCCGGAAACCGTAGAAATGCCGACCATCCTCAGTCCTGCCGAATCGCTTGGTCTTGCCGGCGCTGCCCTCGAAGCCCGGGTGCGCCGGGCTTCCGTTCATATTCCGGATGAGGTTTTCGCGCGCGTTGCCGAACGCCTGAGGGCCGACGCATTCGCCAACCAGATGATCTACGAACATGACGGCAAGATAGAGCCCATTCGCATCATGCTGCGTCCCCTGCTCGCGATGCGCGACCAGCTCAGTTACGTCCATCATGTGTGTTTGCGGATTTCCGGAGCGCTCAAGCGATTTCCCGCCCTCTATCTTGCAGACCACCGGATCAAACCGATCCTGGCGATTTCGCCCGAGGAAGAGCGCTGGCTTCGGGCTGCATGGACGAAAGACCATCAGCGTTTCAATCCGATCTACGGCCGCCTGGATGCGGTCTGCGACTTCGCTGCGGCCGCCTGGCAGGATTCGCTGCACTTCATGGAGGCAAATCTTTCCGGGGTGGGAGGCATCCACTTTGCGCCGATTACCGAAGAGCTGGTCATGCGAGACGTCGTGCCCGCTCTTATCGCCCACGATCCGGCACTCGGCATCGAGTTGCCGCAGGATCAGCGCGATTTGTTCGTGCAGGTTCTGATGGATCACGCGAAGGCAGTTCGCCGGTCCGGCTGCAACGTCTGTTTCGTCGAGCCCAAATATGTTCATGAGGGACCAGACGAGCAGTCGGTCCTCAGCCAATTCATTGCCTCGCGTCACGGCCTGACGGTCGCCCACGCCGACCCGCGCGAACTCTGGGTGAAAGGGGATGAGGTATTTTATGAGGATGTGCGCATCGATATCGCCTATCGCGACTACGAATTGCGCGAGCTCGTTGAGCTGGAACGCGAAATTGGCAAGCCGCTGGACGCGATGCGCCTTCTCTTCCGGCAGAACAGGGTGGTCTCCTCGCTCGCCGGAGATTTCGATCACAAGAGCTGCTGGGAGATTTTGACCGATCCGGAGATCGCCGAGCAGCTCTTCGGCATTGAAGAATGCAGGCTGTTCCGGCGTCACGTGCTTTGGACCCGCATTGCCTATGATCGCCGGACGAGCCTGCCGCACGGCGATGAGGGGGAGCTCCTCGAATATGCACGGAAAAACCGCGAACTATTGGTGCTGAAGCCAAACCGAGGATATGGCGGCACGGGTGTGGTCCTGGGCGTTGCCACCGAGGCGGCCGAATGGGAACGGCTGTTGCAGCAGGCTGCTGCGGTGGGGGCCGATCCCGAACAGTCGTGGGTCCTGCAATCAGCGACGCGGCTTCCCGTTTACGAATTTCCCGTGCCGGACGGCCGCATGTTTTTCGAGCCGTTCTATTCGGGCATGGGATTTGCCGCGACCCACAATGGCCTCGGGATTCTTTGCCGCGTATCGCAAAAGCAGGTCGTCAACGTGGCGCAGCGCGGCGGTCTCGCTGCCGTGTTCGTTACCGATACGCCGCCGGATTTGCGCATACCGAAACGGCCCCAGGCACAAGGCGACAACACAGAGCAGATGCTGCGCGACAAAATCCGGGATTTGCGACACCTTGACCGCATCATAGCGCTCCTCGGCTGGGACGAAGAGACGATGCTGCCCGCGACTGGGCGCGAACAGCGTGGCGAACAACTCGCGGTTCTGGAGGCCAACCGTCACGCGCTCTTGGCCTCCGACCGGCTTGCCGATTTGATCCACGATGTAGCGTCGCGTAACGGCAACTCGGAGTCATGGAGTCGCGAACTCGCGCTTCTGCAGCGTCTCCGGCGGAACGCACTCGTTCTCCCTGAGGACCTGGTGCGCCAATTCGCAAGCGCGAGATCGCAATCGCTTGGTGCATGGGAAGCGGCCCGCGCCAGCGATAACTTCGCGCTATTTGCCGGCCCATTCGATCGCTTGCTCGCACTCGTGCGCGAGCGGGCGCAAGCACTCGCTTCCGGCGGCGATCCCTATGATGCGTTGCTCGATGAATACGAAGTGGGAATGCACCGGTCACGCCTTGATCCCGTCCTGGACGAGGTACGCACCCGTTTGGTGCCGCTGGTCCAGCGTGCTTCCGAAGCAACAGCGTCTTGGACGGGCTTACCTTTGGGACGGAGATTTTCGGACTCGGCCCAATGGGAGTTGTGTCGCCGCGTCCTTGCCGCTGTCGGCTTTGATTTCAACCGCGGCCGGCTTGACCGCTCGACTCACCCATTCACCATGGATGCGGGCATGAATGACATTCGCCTCACGATCCGGACATCGGAGGATGATCCGTCCAAGGCCGTGTTGACCGTGCTGCATGAAGGCGGCCACGCGCTTTACGATCAGGGTTTTGCCGAGAGGGATCGGGACTCACTGCTCGGCGAAGCCCCCAGCATGGGGCTGCATGAGTCGCAGTCGCGGCTGTGGGAGAACCATGTGGGCCGAAGCCTCGCGTTCTGGCGCTACCTCTCTCCGATTCTCCGTTCGTTATTTTCCGACTCGATGGACGGATTGGACATCGAAAGCTTTCACCGCGCCGTCAACCTCGTTCGCCCCGGCACCATCAGAGTCGATGCCGACGAGATGTCCTATCATTTGCACATCCTGCTTCGATATGAGCTCGAGATTGCACTTCTGTCGGGAGACCTTGCCGTTCCGGAGCTGCGTGCGGCATGGAATGAGCGTAGTGCGGCATTGATCGGAGCAAAGCCATCCTCGGATCGCGAGGGCGTCCTGCAGGATGTGCACTGGTGTCTGGGCATGTTCGGCTATTTTCCAACCTATACGCTGGGCAGCGTGTATTCGGCGCAGCTGGCGGAAGCCTATGAGCGCGGACACGCCCTTTCCGAGGAAATTCGCAGCGGTCATTTCGAAAGCTTGTTGGGCTGGCTGCGCGAGAACATCCACGAACTGGGCAATCGTTTCTCCGCCGAGGAGACAATCAGGCGCGCGACCGGAACAGGCCTCGACTCGGCAGCGTTTTTCCGCCACCTGGAAAAGCGCATTCCCTCGTAACGGCTCCCTCCGACGTAACGGCCTACCTGCGCCAGACGCTCGCCAGCCATCGTTGCTGTTCACGCGGCACTCCGTCGGGGCGGTAGTAGTGAGTCAGTTCGACAAATCCCGCCGCCAGCATGAACCGGCGCCAGGTTTCGAGATCGTGATACACGCCATAGCGCGACCCGCTCCAGCCTTCCTCATTATGACCGCGCGGGTTCGAGCTAAAAAGAACGCCGCGCGGTTTCAACGCCGCATGCAATTCCAGGAGCACGCGCGGCAATTCCTGGCTGGGTACGTGAAACAAAGAGGCATTGGCAAACACGCCGTCGAACCGGCTTTCCGGCAGGCGCAGCTCTAGGAAATTCTGCTCCCATACTTCATAGCCGCGGCCGCGAGCCATGGCAGCGAAACGCGTAGAGCCTTCCAGGCCAATGGCAAGATGACCAAGATCGTTGAACGTCTGCAGATCGCGCCCCGGCCCGCAGCCAAGATCGAGTATCGTGTAGGGTGGCTCTCCCTCGATATATTGCAGAAGCGTCGTGATGTTCTGGCTGACGTCGTGCTTGCGCGTGGCTTCCCAGAAGTCGTCGGCACGTTCGTCATAATGCTGCAGCGTTCGGCCTGCGATGCTCTTCAGGTCGTGCGAATCCAGTTTCATCTGGCGATGCGCCGGAAGCGATTCTTCGTCCCGTTCGGCGGGACGAGTTGTCAGGGCGCGACGACCAAGACCTCGAAGGAGCCGGCGAGCCGCGGTGCACCGCCGCCTCCCGGGGGCGGAGCCGCCGCCGGATCAGCCTTGGACGCCATCAGGTAAAGGCGGCCGGTGCTCGGGTCCACCATCCCGGTCCGTGACCCGGCTTGGGTCTGAACGTGCTGGACAACGGAAACATGCGCCGGGTCGGCGACGGAGATGACTTCAATCACGCCATCGCCGCCGCAGGTGATGAAGGCGAGCTTTCGCACCGGATCGTAGATCACGGCGTCAGGGCCGCGGCCGATGGGCAGCGATGCGACTTCCTTGCCGGTGTCGGACTGGATCACTTTCGCCAGGCCGTTGCGGCAGGATGAGATCAAGAGCTTCGCGCCAGGAATGAAGGCGAGTCCGCTCGGGGCCATGCAGCCTTCCATCTTGTAGCGCCCCGTCATTTTGAGCGTCTTGACGTCGATCACCGCGATGTCGCCGACGGATTCGTCATTGGCAAAGACCTTGCCGGCGCCGTCGGAGACGGTGAACTCGATCGAGCCGCCGATGGGAATTGTCGTCACCACTTTGCGCGCGATCGGATCGATCACGGTCGCTTCGGCGCTTTCGCGGTTCATCACGAACACATATTTCGTGACGGGATCGTAGGTCGCTCCGTCGGGATTCTTTCCGCCCGGAAGCTCCGCGAGCACCATGTCCGTTGCCGTATCGGCGATGCGGATCGTACCCCGGCGTTGCGGCAGGACGATCAGCGTCGTGCCCGGGATCGGCAGCGCCATATGCCCGAGTGCGCCACTGGCGAGCTGTGACAGTTTCCCGGTCTTGGTGTCGATCACCGTGGTGAAATCGGTCCGCGCCATCAGGATACGGCTCTTCGCCGCATCGAATGTCGCGTAGTCGAAACCGCCATCCGGGACCTTGATGCGGTCGACGATTTTGTAAGCGGGCTCCGCAGCAAGCGCCGGAGCCGTCAACGCGACGCAGAGGACGAGACCAAATAAGGAAAGCGTCTTCATAGCGATACTCCCATGGCTCAAAAGTCCGGCTTGTCCGCCGTCGGCATTGGATGGAATCGGTCGTTGAACATGCTGCCGTGATTCTCGGCACACACCGCTTCGGTGATCGGTCCAAGCTTGGTGCGATGATAGATCTGCATGCCGGACCAAGGCATGTTGAAGGCGCCCGGGTCTTCGACCGTGAAGCTCACCTGTAGAGTCTTGCCACCTTCGGTCAGTTTGTAACGTTCGACGACATGGAGCTGGGTGGTGTGCGGCGTGCGATAGTCATCGACAAAGGTCCTATCGTTCTGCCCGATGGTGTCGACGACCAGCGTGTCCCCGCCTTCGTAATGGCCAATCGATTCGCCGTACCAGCTGAGCGCCGGATGCGCCGAATGGGGAACATTCATATAGACGTGCCGTGCCTGCGCGTCGGCCTGGTTCAGAATGGCGACCTCGTTCCGGGTTTGGGCGAAATAGACCGGCTCCAGCCGGCCATAGATCAGGAAGTTCGGAACACCGCCAGGAACGCAGCTTGAGCGGGCCCGGAAGGGGGTCTTTCCGGCCAATACCTCATCATTGGCCTTTTTCATCTGTTCGATGGCCCAAGGCTTCAGAATCGGATTGGTGAGGTCGGCGACACGGAAGGTTGGCTGCAAACCGCGGTCGTTATTCGGTTGATAGGGATGAGCCTTGTCGAAGGTGACGGGGCTGGGGCCCGACGGAGGCGCGATAAAGTCGTCACCCACCTTCACCCATGCCCAATCGGCTGAAGAGAAATCAGGGACCGCACTCTCGATTGCGGCGCCTTGCGCGCCGGGCATCGTCACGGCGGCAGCGCAAAGAATGCCAATCACAAGCGCCATCGAATTAAGCCTGGCCATTGGACTCAACCTTTTTCGAATGTTTCCGGGCAACAGCATATGTGCCACGGAAGACAATATCTGCCCGCAAACCAATAACCACTCTGCGCCAGCGAAGATTGTGGTCAGATTGCCGATGTGTTGGGATTTGGTAATTTTTGCGTAACGGCCAACGCTGTCGTGGTCGGTCCTTCGAGGGGCTGTATCTCGTTCGCCGAACAGATAAAATTGTGGGTTCTCGATCCGCTTTCCTGCAGCCCTACCCTGGAGGCCACGATGACGTATCGCGCCATTTCGATCCTCGTCAGCGGGGCGTTGTTCGCGGCGATGACGTTCGCGGCGCCAGCCTATGCGCAAGGATCTGCGAGCCAGGGTACATGGGCCGTCGCTGGGACGATGACGACCGACCGGACGGAAGTCGCCAGCGCGGAAGTCAACGGCAAGCTCTATGTGCTTGGCGGCAGCGCGTTGGGGCGCGAGGATTCGCCGCTCAATCAGGAATTCGATCCCGCCACGGCGCACTGGCGCGATCGCCCGCCGATGCCGCGCGGCGCATCCCATGTCGGCGTGGCTGCCATGAACGGCAAGATTTACGTGGCCGGTGGATTTACCGCCAACACGCATAAGAACCCGATCGACCAGTTCGCAGAATACGACCCTGCCACCGACAAGTGGCGCGTTCTGGCGCCCATTGCGGCGCCGCTGGGCGCGGTGGGTTTGGTTGCCGCCGGCGGAAAGCTCCACGTGGTCGGCGGCCGCGATGCGGAAACGAAAACTGTCGCAACGCATCAGATCTATGATCCGGCTACGGGAAAATGGAGCAAGGCTGCGCCGCTGTCGGTGGCGCGCGATCATCTTGGCGTCGCTTCGGCCGGGGGCCGCGTCTATGCCTTTGGCGGCCGCACCGCGGCGGCCGTCGACAATGTGGCGCTGATCGAAATGTACGATCCGGCGACGGATAGCTGGAAGACCATGGCGCCGATGCCGACGGCACGCAGCGCCGGCGCGCCGGTCGAATATCACGGACTCATTTTGTGGGTCGGTGGCGAATGCCAAAACCCGCAAACACACGCGACCTTTACGGAGAACGAAGCCTATGACCCGAAGGCGAATCGCTGGATGGTCTTGGCCAAGCACCCCACCGGGCTCCACGGTCACTCGGCCTCGGTGGTGGGCGACAGTGTTTATGTCACGGGCGGCACTTCGGGCTGCGGCGGCATCGATCCGAACAAGACGGTCTACAGCTTCCACCTGCCTTAAGAAGGCGTTTCAGTGGATGTCTCCGCACACTGATCTCTTGGTCAGCGACGAATACCATGGCGCAACCTCAGCGCCTGGGGCGGATTCGGCGAAGCGTTAACCACGGTCCCCGTTACGGCAAGCCGATGCACCCAATCGCCAAGCTTGCGCGTTCTATCTCAAGGCGTCCCTGGGACAATGGAGCGATTCATTCGCGCGACTGTCGGCTTTGGACTTTGCGCGATCCTTGCGGCCTGCGCCACCGTCCCAGATGTTGACAAGAACCTGGACGAAATTCCCCGACTGGAAGGGCCGGCCCAGATCACGGGCGCGCTGGGGCCGCTGACAGCGCAACAGAGCAAGGCGCTCCTAGACCGAATCGGCACGGAAGCAGGCGATGCCGGCATGCTGAAGCGCCACATTGCCATCGAAGAAGCGGTGGCGGAGAGTCCGCTGGTCGCGGGCAACCAGACCCGCCTTCTCGCGGACGGTGTGGATACATTCCCGGCCATGTTCCGAGCGATCAAGAACGCTAAGGATCACATCAATCTCGAATATTACATTCTCGAAGACGTCGAGAACGATGGTGAAAAGCTCAGCGATCTTCTGATCGCGAAGCGGCAGGAAGGCGTTGCGGTCAATGTCATCTACGACGCCTTTGGTTCGGACAGCACGAAGACGGACTTCTTCAAGCGGCTGAAAACGGCCGGTATCAATCTTGTTGAATTCAATCCGGTCAACCCGCTGGACCCGCAATCCCTCAACAATCGCGATCATCGCAAGATCCTCGTGGCCGACGGCGCCAAGGCGATCATTGGCGGCATCAATCTCAGCACCACCTATCAGAGCTCATCGCTGGGAAAATCGGGAGGCGCCGAAAGCAAACCCACGGCGCGCTGGCGCGACACGGATATGGAGATCGACGGACCTGCCGTGGCGCAATTGCAGACTCTCTTTCTGGACCACTGGAATGCTCAGAAAGGAACGCCTCTCGACACGCGGAATTTCTTCCCCACCGTCCCGACTAAGGGGACCGAGGTGGTGCGGGTCATCGGCAGCACGCCCGAACGCGGCATTCCGCGCTATTACGTCACGTTACTTTCCGCGATCCGCAATGCCGAGAAGAGCGTCTGGATCAGCGCTGCCTATTTCGTGCCGACCGATCAGGAGGAGGAGGACCTCATGGCCGCTGCCCGGCGCGGCGTCGATGTCCGCCTGTTGCTGCCGGGCGAAAGCGACTCTGAGCGCGCGCTTGCGGTCGGCCGTTCCCACTATTCCGACTTGTTGGAAGCCGGTGTGAAGATTTATGAAGCCCAGAATCTGGTGCTGCATTCCAAGACCGCGGTCATCGATGGTGTATGGTCGGTCGTCGGCTCCTCGAATTTCGACCGGCGGAGCGTGTTGTTCAATGACGAGGTCGATGCGGTTGCGCTGGGAAGCGCGACGGCGCAGGAACTGCAGGCAATGTTCGAAAACGACACCAAGAACGCAAAACAGATCGAGCTTGTCAGCTGGCGCCGCCGGTCGCCGATTGAGAGGATCAACGAGTTATATTCGACCATTTGGCAGGACTGGCTCTGAATGATCGGAAAGTCTCGTTTTGCGATACATGGGATTGCCATTCTGTGGGCGCTCGCGCTCTTTTCTCTTGTGAGCATCGCCGCAACTGCCGCCGTATCTGTAGGCGAGAAACCGCGTCCCCCCTGCGGCGTCGAGCCCTACCCGAACTATCCGGCGCTTGGCGCGCCGCCCGCGATCACGTTGTGGACGCAGGCCGAACTTGAGGCTTGGTCTCCTCCTTCATGCACCGCGTGGCCGAGTGGCAGTGCAACGCTTGTCGTTGGTCTCGCCGGCCGCTTTCGCGAAGCAGGGGACGCGGATGCGATGCTGGCGCGCATCGGTGCGATCTCGTCACTGCGCGACGTGCGCTATTGGTCGATCACCGACAAACGATGGAACACGCTGTTCACGCGCGCGAGCGCTCTGGTGGGACCCGATCCGAAGAAACCGCGCGGCGATTTTTCCGCCGCCGAGATGCGCGCCGGCCGTGACGTCTATTTTGTCGCCGCCGATAATCGCTCGAAAGACGACTCCATCTCGCGGCTTCACATGAGGGAAGCGCCGAACGGACATCTCATCATCGAGACGGAGAATGTCACGCCGCTGCGCTGGATGTTTTTTACCTTCGCCGCGCCAGGCAATGTGCAAACCTGGTATTTCATCGACCGCGAGGCGGACGGATCGTGGCGTTTCTACAGCCTGACCCGCGTGCTCTATGCCTCGTCGTTTTTCGTCCGTCTCGTTTCGGGCGAATCTTACATGAACCGCGCCGTGGCGATGTATCGCCATCTCGCCGGGATTCCCACGGATCGCGAGCCACCCAACGGGCCGTGAATTATCGCGAACGAAGGAACGAGCGCTGATTGGCGCGACTGCGCAGAGGTTGGTAGCTCCTAAGCTCATGGGCGTCACAATACGGACGACCCGATCCTGGCCGCCGGCCGCAATAGTGGAAATCGCGATCCGTAGGATCGCCGATTGGCCATTTGCAGGTACGGCTGTTCAAGGTCAGAGTCGTCACGAAGTTTCCGTCAGCGCGTTTGAGGCCGGTCAGCTCTCGATCAGGCAGCGCGGTAGGAACCACAAGGAGAGCGGTGCTCTCACTGTCCGTACTTTCCGAGATTTGATCTTCCGAAGATTCGGTCATGCACTTTTCCTTTGCGAATTTAAATCGGGTTTGCGCCGAACGCTTCAGCGCTCGGCTGTGTGATTCTGTCCGTCGCGCCGCAAACGGGCGGTGACGCCGTTAAACGAAGCTTACATTCAGTATTTCGTAGGAGCGCGCGCCGCCCGGCGCCGTAACCTCGATCAGATCGCCTGCAGCCCTCCCGATAAGCGCGCGGGCCATCGGGGAGGAGATCGAAACCTTGCCATGTTTCAAATCGGCTTCAAGATCGCCCACGATCTGATATTTCACCTGCGAATGGTTGTCTTGGCCGCCGAGTATGACAGTCGCGCCGAATGTCACGATCTTCCCGGAGAGTTTGGAGAGGTCGATGACTTGCGCGCGGGAGATTTTATCCTCGAGATCCATCATCCTGCCCTCGATGAAGGACTGACGGTCCTTGGCAGCATGATATTCCGCGTTCTCCGAAAGGTCGCCATGCGCACGCGCTTCCGCGATCATCTTGATGACGGCATGCCGTTCGACCGTTTTCAAATGCTGGAGTTCGTCTTCCAGGGCTTTGTGGCCGGCCGTCGTCATGGGAATGCGTTCCATCCGGTGCACCTCAGAATCCAATGAAAGCCACACAAAAAGCAGCGTGGGTGCCGCTCAAGTCCATTGCTCGAGCAGGCCAGTAGACGCAATCGTCAGTATAGGAAGGTACCTGTTTCGTCCCAGCGCTCATGCGAGTCGGGTGGGTAACAGTGTGCTTCGTTTTAAACGGGATCGCTGTCGCGTACCCTATATAGGAGTGTGTCAGACGCTTTACAATGTAAACGCGTACCAACTCTTCCGTGACACTTTCGCCAAGAAGTCGATTTACCACGTAAATATTGATTCTTGACCGCTAATCGAGGAACGGGTCGGCGGGCGGCGCTGCGTCGAAATCGACAACGACGGTCTTCACTTCGGTGTAGTGATGGAGCGCCTCGAGTCCGTTCTCTCGGCCGAGTCCGCTCATCTTGTAACCACCATAAGGCAGCATCCAATGCGTGGTTCGGAAGGTATTCACCGTGACGAGTCCGGCTTCGATTTCTGCCGCAACGCGATGCGCGCGGGAGACATCGGAGGTCCATAGGCCGGCAACGAGTCCGTACTCCACGTCGTTCGCCAGGCGAATCGCTTCCTCCTCGGTGTCGAACGGCATGACGGCGAGGACCGGGCCGAAAATCTCTTCCTGGGCAAGGCGCGAGCGATTGTCGACATCGGCAAAGACCGTGGGCTCGACGAAATAGCCTTTGGTGAAGCCCTTGGGCCGGTTGCCGCCGGCGACCAGGCGCGCGCCTTCCTGCTTGCCGAGCGCGATGTAATGCTCGGTCTTGGCGAGCTGTTCGGCCGAGGTCTGCGGCCCGATATGCGTCGCGCGGTCAAGCGGCATACCGATCCGGATAGCGCGCGCCCTCGCCGCGATTTTGTCGAGGAACGCATTATAAATCGGCCGCTGAACGAAGAGGCGCGAGCCAAGCGAACAGGATTGACCGGTTGAGCGGAAGGCGGATTGCGTCGCGACCACCAGAGCCCGCTCAAGATCCGCATCCGCGAAAATGATGTGAGGCGATTTTCCGCCGCATTCGAAGGTGCAGCGCTTCAGGTTGCCGGATGCGAGCTGCATGATCTTGCGGGCGGTCGCATGGCTGCCGGTGAAGGAGATCTTGTTGACGCTGCGATGCGCCGCCAACGCGGCTCCCGCGGTTGCCCCGAAACCGGGAACGACGTTGAAGACACCAGCTGGAAAGCCTGCCTCCTCGACGAGCTTGGCGATTTCAAGAGCCGTCACGGGAGTCTGTTCGGCGGGCTTAAGGACCATCGCGTTGCCGGCGGCCAAAGCCGGCCCCATCTTCCAGGAATAGAGCAGGATGGGCGAGTTCCACGGCAGGACCGCCCCAACCACGCCAACCGGCTCCCGGCGCGTATAAGCAAGCGCGTTCGCGCGGATGGGGATCTGATCGCCCTGGATCTTGTCGGCGGCGCCCGCAAAGTAGGTCAGCCAATCCACGGCGCGCTGAACCTCGCCGACCGTATCGCGCAGCGGCTTGCCATTATCGCGGCTCTCCAGCTCGGCGAGCTTGGCCGCGTCGCGGCGCACGAGCTCCGCGAGTCTTGCAAGGAGGGCGCCACGCTGACTGGCGGTAATCTTGGTCTTCCATGGGCCCTGCATGGCGGTCTTTGCGGCCTCGACGGCGTTGTCGATGTCCTTTTCGTCGGCCTCCGCGACCTCGGCCCAAACCGATTCGGTTGCGGGATCGATTGAGGCAATCGCGCGGCCCGAATGCGGGGCCAATAAAGAGACGGTCATAGTTTCGTTCGGACAATATCGTTTCCTCGTGAAATTCTGCGTCGCTTGCGGCTGGGATGCGCCGCTCGCGCCTTACGGCGGGCGCTTTAACTCGGCGGCTGCTTGTTACGGGCTTTACAGCCGTCATAATGGGAACGAAAATTGTTGAGAATTTCGGCGCCCAAGTCAAATCGCCCCTTCCAGGTCATCGGGTGACCCGTACAACCGAGTTTTCGGAGCATCTGATGCCGATTCCTTCCTGGCACGAGGCCGTCATTCAAGCCTTCAAAGACAACGATGTCCGGCTGATTGTCTACGTGCCGGACAATGTCCTGCGCCCGCTGATCGATGCGGTCACGGCGGATGACTTCTTCACCGCTTTCGTTGCGACGCGCGAGGAGGAAGCGGTCGGGATCGTCTGCGGCGCGGCCATGGCGGGCTTGCGCGGCATCGTGTTGATGCAGACGAGCGGCTTTGCGACGCTCGCCAATGTGCTGGCGTCGCTTGCCGTCGCTGCGCAAATTCCCGCGCTGCTGATGATCTCGGAGCGCGGCACGCTCGGTGATTTTCAGATCGCGCAGGCGATCGTCTGCCGCACCATGCGCCCTGTCCTGGAATCGCTCGGCATGGAGCATCACACCATGACGCGGCTCGATGAGGCGCATTTCATCGTCGATCGCACGATCAAGCAGGCCTACAAGACCCAGGCGCCTGCCGCGCTGATCCTCTCGCCGCTGCTGACCGCGCAAAGGGCAAGCTCATGAGCCCTGCCCCGGCGAAGCGCAACACCAAGCTGATGAGCCGTTTCGAGCTGACCACGCGCCTGGTCTCGAAACTGAAGCACGAGGAAGCGGTCATCGGCGGCATCGGCAATTCCAATTTCGACCTCTGGAATGCCGGAAGGCGGCCACAGAATTTCTACATGCTGGGGAGCATGGGCCTGACCGCGCCGATCGCATTGGGTGTCGCGCTGGCGCAACCGCAGCGTCGCGTCTTTGCGCTCGAAGGCGACGGCTCGATTCTGATGCAGCTTGGATCGCTGGCGACCATCGCGGCCCTCAAACCTCGCAATCTCACGATCATCGTTTGGGACAACGGGCTTTACCAGATCACCGGCTCGCAGCCGACGGCAACGGCAGGTGCTGC
>WNFL01369928.1_pt6 | contig 19314 bp, 17 predicted proteins | sample 5400361 | NCBI WGS metagenome assembly WNFL01 (sample SAMN13153351, study PRJNA577476) | soil metagenome | isolation source: 40 cm soil on Douglas fir-dominated hillslope | place: USA:California | collected 2013-09-17
CGAGCCACTTCGGGCCGGACAATTCGTGGACGGCCGGGAAAGAGGTGATGGTCGCGATCCGCCCCGAGCAGATCGCGCTTTCCTGCTCGCCCGCGGGCGGGAAGCGCAACGTCCTCCCCGTGACCCTGCAATCGAGCCAGTTCCTCGGCGACCGCTACGAGTACACGGTCGCGGTCGGATCGGAAAGCCGGGTCTTGACCGTGCCGGCGTCGCAGCCGCTCAAGCCGGGACAAAAAATCTATCTCGAGTTCGATCCCGAATCGATCACGCTCTGGCCCACGGCGTGAAAAAGTTTCGGGTTTCGAGCTTCGGGCTTCGAGTTAAGGCAATACGTAGAAATCCGGAAAATTGACAGGAAGGAGAGGAGGTGCGGCAATCTCGAATCCAGGCGGAGACCTTCTGGTGCAGCGTCGTGCTCGCCGGGGCGGCTTTTTTCATCCTCTATCCGATCCTCCTGATCATCGTCAACAGCTTCCAGGTCGCCAAGCCGGGGATGCCGCCGCTCTACGGCCTGGACGGCTGGCGCGCGGTCGCCGCGGAGCCGGGGCTCCGCCGGGCGCTCTACAATACCTTCTCGCTGCTGGCGGTCCGGCAGATCCTCTCGTTTCCCATCGCCGTCTTCATGGCGTGGCTGCTCGCGCGCACCGATCTCCCCGGCAAATCCTTTCTCGAATTCATGTTCTGGCTCTCTTTCTTCCTGCCGTCGCTGTCGGTGACGCTCGGATGGATCCTGATCCTCGACCCGGACTACGGCATCGCCAACCAGATGTGGAAGACGCTCTCCGGCGCGGCCCAGGGGCCGTTCAATATTTATTCGTTCTGGGGCATCGTCTGGGCGCACATCGGCCATAACACCACCGCGGTCAAGGTGATGCTGCTCACGCCGGCGTTCCGCAACATGGACGCGTCGCTCGAAGAGGCGTCGGAGGTGGCCGGCGCGGGGAGGCTCGGCACGCTCGCGCGCATCCTGGTGCCGATCATGACGCCGGTCTTCATGGTCGTGCTCGTCCTGGCGATCATCAACGGCCTCCAGGCGTTCGAGATCGAGATGATCCTCGGCGCGCCGATCGGGCTCCACGTCTACAGCACCAAGGTCTACCAGCTCGTGCAGCAGGAGCCGCCGTCGTTCGGCCCCGCGACGGCGCTGAGCTCGCTGGTGCTTTTCATCCTGCTGCCGCTGATCTTCCTGCAGCGCCGCCTGCTCGGGCGGCGGCAGTACACCACGATCACCGGGCGCTACCGGCCCAAGCCGATCGCGCTCGGGAAATGGCGCCTGCCGGCGCTGGCCCTGGTCGTGCTCGTCGCGCTGGTGATCACCGTGGCGCCGATGGCGTTCGTGCTCCTGGGAACGTTCATGTCGCTGTTCGGCTTTTTCCACATCGAGCACGCCTGGACAGTCGAGAACTGGAAGCGGGTCTTCGACGATCCGATCTTCCTCCTGTCGCTCAAGAACACGGTCCTGATGTCGCTCGGGGCGGCGGTCCTTTCGGTCTCGCTGTTTTCGCTCGTGGCCTATATCTCGGTCCGGACGAAATTCGCCTGGCGCTCGGCGCTCGACTTCATCACCTGGCTGCCCTCCGCCATGCCGGGGATTCTCATGGGCATCGGGCTCCTCTGGCTCTTTCTCGACGTCCCGATTTTTCGCCCGCTCTACGGCAGCCTGTGGCTGCTCATCATCGCCACGGTGATCAGCAGCATCACGCTCGGCACCCAGCTCATCAAGTCGAATCTCCTGCAGCTCGGCATGGAGCTGGAGGAGGCGTCGCAAGCTTCCGGCGCGTCGTGGTGGGCGACCTACCGCCGCATCGTCGCGCCGCTCGTCTTCCCGAGCCTCTTGCTCGTGGGCGTGCTCGGCTTCATCCACGCCGCGCGCGACATCAGCAACGTCGCGCTGCTGGCGACCTCGGGGAGCCGGACGCTCGCTTTGCTGCAGCTCGATTTTATGGTATCGGGCCGTTACGAGAGCGCGGCGGTGGTCGCGACGATCGTCATGCTGCTCACCACCGGAGTGGCGCTGATCGCCCGCTTCCTCGGGCTCCGCGTCGGCATCCGGGCGTGAAACCTTTAAAGGAGTCGAAGATGAAATTCTCGCGATGGACGCTGGCGCTGGCGCTGCTGGGTCTCGTTCTGGCGAACGAAGCGCCCGCGCAGACGAAGCCGAAAGAATGGGACGCGCTCGTGGCGGCGGCGGAAAAAGAGGGGCAGCTCGCCATCGCCGGCCCTCCGGGCGAGACCTACCGCTTCGCGCTGGTCGACTGGTTCCAGAAAAAATTTCCCAAGATCAAGGTCGAATACAACGGCGCGAGCGGCCGCGACCAGGTGCCGCGCATCACGCGCGAGCGGCAGTCCGGCATTTACAACTGGGATATTTACATCGGCGGGCCGACTTCGCCCCTGGGGGCGCTGAAGCCGATCGGCGCCTTCGACCCGCTGCCGCCGGAGCTGGTCCTCGCCGAGGCGACCGACAACGCCAAATGGCACGACGGCTTCCGCTCCGGCTTCATGGACGCGGAGGACCGGCTCTATTACGCCTTCGACGGCACCGCCTCCGACGTCGTCTACGTCAACGCCGACATCGTCGCGCCCGCGGAGATCAAATCCTTCAAGGACCTCGCCAGCCCCAAATGGAGCGGCAAGATCGTCTGGGAGGACCCGCGGCAGGAGGGCTCGGGGCTCAACTCCGCGCTGCTCTTCCAGCTCACCTACGGCGAGGCGTTCATCAGAAAGCTTCTCGCCGAGCAGAAGATCGTCTTCACCCGCGACCGGCGCCAGCTGACCGAATGGGTCGTGCGCGGCCGCTACCCGATCGCGATCTCGCTCCCCTCCGACCAGCTCAAGATCTTCCTGGAAAAGGGGCTCGGTAAAAACATCAAGGTCGTCGACGATCCCCATTTCGTCCAGTCGATCAATCCCGGCTTCGGCGCCTTCGGCCTCCTGAACCGCCGCCCGCACCCGAGCGCCGCCAAGCTCTACGTCAACTTGCTCCTGACCAAGGAGGGGCAGACGAGCTGGGTCACCAACGGCGGCGGCCGCAACAGCCGCCGCAACGACGTGCCGCTCGGCGACCCCGAATTCGCCATCAAGCCGGGGGTGAAATACGTCCAGAGCCAGAGCGAAAAAATGATCGCCCAGCGCCTGGCGATCGCCAAGCTGTCGAAGGAGATGATACCGCAGTAGTCGACGCGGGCGAGAAGGAGCCGTCAATGTTTGTTCGATCGATGCTGATCGTCCTGTTGAGTTTTTTCCCCGCCGCCGCCGAGGCGGCGGACAGCGGCGCCGCGCCCAAAGACTGGGCCGACATCGTCAAGGCCGCCGAGGCGGAAAAGCAAGTGAACCTCGCCGGCCCTCCGGGCGACGCTTTTCGCGCGGCGCTGACCGACTCTTTTAGAAAAGCCTACCCGAAAATCAACGTCGAGCTATTGGGCGGCAGCGGCCGCGACAAGGTCGCCCGGATTCTCCGCGAGCGGCAGGCCGGGGTCTACGAGTGGGACCTCTACATCTCCGGGCCGACTTCGGCGCTGGCGGCCTTCAAGCCGGTGAACGCCTTCGATCCGTTCCGGCCGCTGCTCGTCCTGCCCGAGGTGAAAGAAGACCGCAACTGGATCGGCGGCCTCGACGGCGGCTGGGCCGACGTGGAGAAGAAGCTTTACTATACGTTCGCGGGGAGCCTCGCCGGCGACAACATCCACGTCAACTGGGACATCGTTCCCGCCGGGCAGATCAAGTCCGCCCTGGACCTGCTCGATCCCAAATGGGCCGGCAAGATCGTCATGCAGGACCCGCGGGTCGAAGGGAAGGGCCTCAACGACGCGCTCGTGCTCTCGCTCGCCTACGGCGAGAATTTCGTCCGGAGGCTCTTCCGCGAGCAGAAAATAGTCTTCACCGGCGACCGGCGCCAGCTGGTCGAGTGGGTCGTGCGCGCCCGCTACCCGATCGCCATCGGCCTCAACGAGTATTTTTTGACCACTTTTCAGGAAAAGGGAGTGGGGAAGAACGTCAGCGCGTTCGTCGATCCGAAGACGCAGATCTACTGGTCGTCGGGGTCGAGCGGCATCGGCGTATTCAGCCGCGCGCCGCATCCGAACGCGGCCAAGGTCTACGCCAACTGGCTGCTGTCGAAGGCCGGGCAGACCGACTGGATCAAGACCCAGACCAACAGCCGGCGCCTCGACGTGCCGCCGTTCGACCCCGCGGGCGCGCTCAAGCCCGGCCAGGCCTATCGCAACACCCAGGCGGAGGACATGATCCCGGCGCGGCAGAAGATCGAGCAGCTGGCGAAAGAGGCGATTCAATAATACCGAAATAATACATGTACAAATATTTGAGATATGTAGCGTAAATAGCTGATTTATATAAAGAATCTAAAAGAAAATACTTGCAATACTATCCTCCCGGCGTTATTCTATCTCCACCTGGATCGACGGGAGGACTCGCCATGTTGAGCCGGCAAGACAACGAAACGATGACGCGCGTAGGGCCGGGCACGCCGGCGGGAAATTTGCTCCGCCGCTATTGGCATGCCATCTGTCCCGCCGCCGAGATCACAGCGCAAAAACCCAAAAAGCGGCTTAAAGTTTTAGGCGAGGAGCTGGTCCTGTTCCGCGACGGAAGCGGAAAGTACGGCCTCGTCGGCGAGCACTGCCCGCACCGCGCCGCCTCGCTCTACTACGGCACGGTCGAGCCGGACGGCATCCGCTGCGCCTATCACGGCTGGAAGTTCGACGCCCGGGGAAAATGTCTGGAGCAGCCGCTGGAGCCTCAGGGCAGGTGCTTCAAGGAAGAGATCAACCACACCGCCTATCGGGTCGAAGAGCTGGCGGGCATTCTCTTCGCCTACATGGGCCCCCGGCCCGCGCCGCTCCTCCCGCGCTGGGACCTGCTCGTGCGCGAGGACGGGATTAAGAAAATCGTCGTCCTGCCGGAGCATAAATGCAACTGGCTCCAGACGATGGAAAACTCCGTCGACCCGGCGCACACTTTTTATCTCCACGCGCACCAGTTCAAAATCCGCGGCATGAAAGGCGGCGAGTACTACGGCCGGCCGATCGAGAAGCTCGAGTTCGAGGAGGTGCGCGGGCCGCTGTGGGCCGGCGTGCTCAAGAAGCGGACCTACGCCGACAGCGTGGAGACCGAGAGCGAGGCGGGCCACCCGCTGGTTTTCCCCAACATGCTCTACGCGCCGCAGGGGCCCGACCTGGTGATCCACTGGCGCACGCCGATCGACGACGCCAACACCTATGTCATCTGGATGACCTTCCGGCCGTCGAAAGACGGCGCGCGCGTCGAGCAGCCCGCGCGGCCGCCCGTCGAGTACCTGCCGCCGATGCTGACGCCGGAAGGCGAGTACGAAATGACGACTTTCGCCAGCCAGGACATGATGGCGTGGGAGACCCAGGGGCCGGTCTTCGACCGCACGAAGGAACACCTGGGCGCGACCGACCGGGGCATCACGCTCTACCGGCGCCTGCTGAAAGAGCAGATCAGGGTCGTGGCGGACGGCGGCGAGCCGCTGGGCCTGATCCGCGACGCGGCGCAAAACCGGTGCGTCACGTTCGACGTATCGAAAGGCCAGGCGCGCGAGGAATATTTGAAAACCTGGAGCGCCTCCTACCACGATCTCAGCCATCAGGTGGAATAAGCAGCGCCGGGCATCTCTTGGCCCGGCGCGCGCGGGTTGATTTCCATTCCCCAGTCGGGCTACAAACTTGCCATTGGGACGTTCGGGCCGCTTTTCGCCCCGGACGGGAACCGTCTCTATACAAAATAGAAGCTAGATGCTCGCGGGCGCTCAGACTTCGACACGGATAACGGCGGCGCTCGGCGGCGCGCTGCTGGCGGGCCTGGTTGCGCCCGCTCTCGCCCTCGTTGTTTCCTGTGCGGCCTGGGCCGCCGAAGCCAGGGACCCGGGCAAGGCGGAATGGACCAGGGCGGTCGCCGGGGCGAAAAAAGAGGGCAGGCTGTCGGTCTTTCTCTACCAGCGCGACAACATAGAGACCGCCGTGCGGGCCTTCGAGAAGGCCTATCCGGAAATCCAGCTCACGATCGCGAGCGTGTCGGCGGCGGACACCGGCCCGCGCATCATGGCCGAGCGGCGCGCCGGGAAGTTTTTGTGGGACGTGTGCATCTGCGGCCCGACCACGCCCTTTTCCGTGCTCCTGCCCGCCAAGGCGCTCGACCCGGTGAAGCCGGCGCTGCTGCTCCCGGAAGTCCTCGACGAGTCTAAATGGTGGAGCGGCAAGCACCAGTACATGGACGCCGAGGGGCAATTTATTTTTGTCTTTCTGGGCAGCGTCGAGATGCCGAACCTCTACTACAATAAGAGCCTCGTCGATCCGAAGGAGTTTCGCTCCTTCTGGGACCTGGTGAATCCCCGGTGGAAGGGAAAGATTCTCGCCCTCGACCCGCGCCAGCCGGGGCGGCAGCGCGTCGGCGCGCGCTTTCTCTACCACATCCCCGGCCTCGGCGCGCCTTTTCTCACCCGCCTTTTCACCGAGATGGACGTGACGCTCAGCCGCGACGACCGCCAGTCGATGGACTGGCTCGCGGTCGGCAAGTTCCCGCTCTGCCTTTTTTGCGGCGACCTCGAGCGGGCGCGCTCGCAGTCGCTCCCGGTGGACGAGTTCGACACCTACAAATGGAAAGAGAGTCCGGCCGTCTATTCGGGCAGCAACGGCACCGTGGCGCTGATGAACAACGCGCCGCACCCGAACGCCGCGCGGGTCTTCATCAACTGGCTCCTTTCGCGCGACGGCCAGGCGAGCTATCAGAAGATCATGAACAGCCCCGACCTGGTGATGGAGTCGATGCGGGTGGACATCCCGAAAGACCCGGTGCCGGCGGACAAGCGCCGCGCGGCGGGAGTGAATTATATCGTCATGGACACGCCCGAGCGGAGCAACCAGGAGCCGGTCGCGAAGCTCCTGAAGGAAGTCATCAAACAGTAGAACGGAGAAATTTTATGGCCGAAATCGTTTTGGGCCTGGGCACTTCCCACAGCCCGCAGCTGAGCATCCCCTGGACCGAGTGGAACCTGCTGCGCGAGAAGGACGAGACCGACCCGCGCCTGGACTACCCGGCGCTGCTCAAGTCCGCCGCCGCGCGCAAGCCCGGCCTCGAGGCCGACCTCACGCAGGAGAAATGGCGCGAGCGCGACGAGGCCTGCCAGAAGGCGATCGCGCGCGTCGGCGATCTCCTGCGCGCGGCCAAGCCGGACCTGGTGCTGGTCTTCGGCGACGACCAGCAGGAGCAGTTCCACGACGACAACATGCCGACCTTCGCGCTCTACCACGGCAAGGCGCTGCCGGTGGTCAAGCACACCGGGCGGAACCCGGCGCGGTGGAAAGAGGCGGAGGAGCGCGGCTGGGCCGAGACCGCCCCGGAATATGAGAACGGCTGGGAGCTGGCCCAGCACCTGATCTCGTCGCTCACCGCGGACGAGTTCGACGTCGCGCGCTGCAACAAGCTCCGCGCCGAGATCGGCGTCGGCCACGCCTTCAGCTTTCTCTACCGGCGCGTCTGGCCCGGCGGCACGGTGCCGAGCCTGCCGCTCATGGTCAACACCTATTATCCGCCCAACCAGCCGACGCCCAAGCGCTGCTACGCGCTCGGGCAGGCGATCCGCCGCGGCGTCGAGTCGTGGAAAAAGGACGCGCGCGTCGTGCTGATGGCCTCGGGCGGGCTCAGCCACGTCGTCATCGACGAGGAGCTCGACCAGGTGGTGATCGAAGGGTTGATGCGGAAAAAGCGCGACCTGCTCTTTTCCCTGCCGCGCCCCAAATTGAAGGGCGGCACGTCGGAGATCCTCAACTGGGTGGCGCTCGCGGGCGCCATGGAATCGGCGCAGATGGACCTGATCGACTACATCCCCACCTACCGCTCGCTGGCGGCGACGGGATGCGGCATGGCCTTCGCGTCGTGGCGCTAACGCGGCGAATGAAGGCGATCCGGCAAACCTGCCTCGCATTTTGCCTGCTGCTCGGCCTGCTGCCCGCGCCGGCGCGCGCGGCCGAGAGCTGGCAGGCGGAGTGGGAGCGGACCAGGGCCGCGGCGGAGAAAGAGGGCGAGATCGCCTTTTACACGCTGGGCGACGACTACCACTACCTCAAGGAATTCGAAAAAAAGTTTCCCAAAATCAAAGTCAAGATCGTGCCGGGCAAAGGCAGCGATCTCCTCTCGCGCCTCATGGCCGAGCGCCGCGCCGGCAAGTACATCGCCGACGCGGCGCGGATCGGCAACACGTCGCCCTACGCGCTTTACCAGGCGAAGGCGCTCGCGCCGATGCCGGCGGCGTTCATCCTTCCCGAGGTCAAGGACGAATCCAAATGGTGGCAGGGCAAACACCACTACGCCGACCCCGAGGGGAAATACATCTTCGTCTCGGTCGGCAGCGTGTCGAACAATCTGGTCGCGCACAATACCGATCTCGTCAACCCCGCCGATTTCGGCTCCTACTGGGACCTGCTGGACAAATATAAGGGCAAGATCGTCGTCATGGACCCGCGCGCGGGCGGCTACGGCCGGAGCGGCGCGCGCTTCGTCTACAACAATCCCCAGCTCGGGCCGCGCTATCTCCAGCGACTTTTCGGCGAGAGCGAGGCGACGCTCTCGCGCGAGTACCGCCAGGCGATCGACTGGGTCGCCGCGAAGCGCTTTCCCATCCTGCTTTTCGGCAACGGCGATGATATATTGGACGCGCGGGCGCAGGGGCTGGCGGTGAACGCGATGGACACCAGCGGCTGGAAAGAGGGGACGGCGCTCGAGCCGGCGGCCTTTACCTTCGTCGCGCTCGACAAGCCGGCGCACCCGAACGCGGCGAAGATTTTTCTCAACTGGATGCTCTCGCGCGAGGGGCAGACGGCGATCCAAAAGGAGAGCCAGACGAACGACTCGCTGCGCATCGATATTCCCAAGACGGAGGTCCGGCCCTACATGCGGCGGCGCGACGGCGCCAAGTATATCGTCACCTGGACGCCCGAATGGATGGACACCGAGCCGATGATGAAGGTCGTCAATCAGGCGCTGGGGCAGGGCAAGTGAAACCGTCATCCGCTCTCCGAGCCCGCGCAATAGGTCCGCGCTTATTCCACATTTTCGGTGTCGGATGCGCGGGCTCTTCGACCGAACGGCGGTTTCACTTCGGACGGAAGAGTGAGGGGCGCATTCCGGGAGCGGGCTTCCGGCCGCAGCCGATAGGTCTGCGGCTTGAGGGCAGCCGGCACGTTCCCGTGGCTGCGGCCTTCAGTCGCTCCCGCTCATGCGCCGGGAGAAACGAAGATTATAACGAGGAAGCGAGGTTCTTATGCTGACCCAACAGGATAACGAGCGGCTCACGCGGATCGGCCCCGACACGGCGGCGGGCAAGCTTTTGCGCTGCTATTGGCATCCGATCGCCGCCGCCACGGAGCTGGCGCGCCACCCGACCAAGCTGGTGAAAATCCTCGGCGAAGAGCTGACGCTCTATCGCGACGGCCACGGCAGGCTCGGGCTCATCGGCGCCTACTGCGCGCACCGCCGCGCCAAGCTGGTGTACGGCATTCCGGAAGGCGACGGCCTCCGCTGCCCGTACCACGGCTGGAAATACGACGGCGCCGGGCGCTGCGTCGAGCAGCCGTTCGAGCAGACGGCGCGGCCGGATAGGAACCTCAAGGACAACATTAGATTGCCCGCTTATAAGGTAGAGGAGCTTGGCGGGCTCATCTTCGCCTATCTCGGCGCCGAGCCCGCGCCCCTGCTGCCGCGCTGGGACCTCTTGGTGGAGCGGAACGCCTGGCGCGAGATCGGCCACACGGTGACCGGCTGCAACTGGCTCCAGTCGGCCGAGAACATCCTCGACCCGGTCCACGTCGAATGGCTGCACGGCGAGTTCCGCAACTTCGCCGCCGGCCGGACGGGCCGGACCGAGCGCAAGCGCAAGCGCATCCGCCACGTCAAGATCGCCTTCGACCTGGCCCCGTACGGCATCATCAAGCGGCGCATGCTCGAGCACGAGACCGAGGAGTCCGACGATTGGAAGATCGGCCACTGGCTGGTCTTCCCGAGCACGCAAAAGGGCCCGGACATGCTGCGCTTCCGCGTGCCGGTGGACGACACCCACACCGCGCAGTGGTATTACTCGGTCCATCCGCTCGCCGAGGGCGAGCTGCAGAAGGACGAGGAGATCCCGCTCTACGACATGCCGTCGCCGGTCCTGGACGAGCACGGCCAACCGCCGGTGGATCAGCTCGACGGCGACGTCGATCCGCAGGACAACGCGATCTTCGTCTCGCAGGAGCCGATTTACGACCGCACCAAGGAGACTCTGGGGGAATCGGACCGGGGCATCGTCATGTACCGCCATCTCCTCGACCATCAGATGAAGCTCGTCGAGGAGGGCAAGGAGCCGATGAACGTCTTTCGCGATCCGGCGGCCAACGTCTGTTTGAGCCTCCCGACCGAGAGCCGAGAGCATTTTCTCACGGGCCGCCTCGGCGCCCGGGCGCGCCAGTCGCGCCGGTACCGCTCGATCCTGCGCGTGCCGGCGTAGAGCAAGTTTGGGGTTGCGGGTTTCGAGTTGAACTTGAAGAAGCTGCTTCTCGCGTTGTTCGTCCTTGTCCTCGCGCCGGCCGAAGTTGGCATCTTCGCCGCGGAGAAAGAGGGCGAATGGGAGCGCGCCGTCGCCGCGGCGAAGAAAGAGGGGAAGCTCACCCTCTATCTCTACCAGGGCGAGGGCGGGCTCGAGGCGGTGGCGCAGACTTTTCAGAAAAAGTTTCCCGAGATCGCCGTGGCGACGGTCATGGGCCGCGGCACCGAGTTCGGCCCGCGCATCATGGCGGAGCGCAGGGCCGGCAAGTACCTCGCCGACGCCTACATCAGCGGCCCGACGACGCCCTATACGGTTTTCTATCCGGCGAAAGCGATGGACCCGATACGCAATGCGCTGATCCTGCCGGAAGTGACCGACGAGTCGAAATGGTGGGAGGGCAAACACCATTACATCGATCCCGATGGCAAATACATTTTCTCCTTCATCGGCAGCGTCGCGAACGGCTACGTCTCCTATCATTCCAAGCTGGTCGGCCCGCGCGAGTTCAATTCCTACTGGGACCTCCTCCAGCCGAGATGGAAGGGAAAGATCCTCTCGAAAGACCCCAAGGTCTCCGGCAGCCAGCGGATCGCCGTGCGCATTCTCTACTACACCCCGGGTCTCGGCCCGGAATTCCTGCGCCGCCTCTACGGCGAGATGGACGTCACGCTCACGCAGGAGCTTCGGCAATCGATCGACTGGCTCGCCAACGGCAAATTCTCGATCTGCTTTTTCTGCGGCAGCGGCGATATTCAAAAGGCGAAGCAGCAGGGGCTGCCGGTGGACGAGTTCCCGACGGCGCGCTGGAAAGAGCCGCCGGCCGTCTCGTCCGGCAACAGCGGCTCGGTCGTGCTGATGAATCAGGCGCCGCACCCGAACGCGGCGAAGGTTTTCATCAACTGGCTGCTGTCGAAGGAAGGCCAGCTCGCGTACCAGAAAATCGCCAATACCTCGAGCAACTCCGAGGAGTCGCTCAGGATCGACATCCCGAAGGAGATGATCCCGGCGGAGCTCCGCCGCAGCGACAGCGTCAAATATCTGATGTCCGACCGGCCGGAGTATATGGACATGAAGCCGATCTACGAGGTCCTGGACCGCGCGCTGGCGGAGAAGAAAAAATAAACCGGGAGGCATCCATGGCGGAAACGAACGCGACGCTTTATCAGCGCATCCATCCTTACGAGACCTGGATCAAATCGCTCGGCGTGCCGGTGCACCGGGGCTATTACGTCGAGGACCTGCGCACGGTCGAGGTGGGGCGCTGGGACGAGCGCGACTCGGACGCCGCCTTTTTACAGCTGGCGGGACAGGAGGGCGTGACCGGCGCCTACGTGACCGAGATCGCGCCGGGAAAAACGCTGCCGCCCTTCCGCTCGGCGGTGGACGAGGCGGTCTACGTCCTCCAGGGACGGGGCATCACCACCGTCTGGAACGACGAGAAGTTCAAGAAGGTCTTCGAGTGGCAGAGCCACAGCATGTTTTTGATCCCGGGAAGCTGCCACTGGCGGCTCGCCAACCTCTCCGGGAGCCAGCCCGTGCGGCTGCTGCACTGCAACTATCTGCCGCTCGCGATGTCGGCCATCCCCAACCCGGATTTCTTTTTCAAGAATCCGCTCACCGATCCGGGCCGCCTCAAGTCCGAGGGCAACGGCGACGTTTATTCGGAGGCCAAGGTCGAATTCATCCCGGAGCTCGGGCGCGGCGAGGGGAGAAACATCTGGGTCGGGAATTTCTTTCCCGACATGCGCGCCTGGGACCGGCTCGACACGTTCAAGCGCAGGGGCGCGGGCGGGCGCGTGGTCTGGGTCGGCTTTCCCGGCTCGCCGATCTCCGGCCACATGTCGGTCTTTCCGTCGCGGACGTATAAGAAAGGCCACCGGCACGGGCCGGGATACATGATCGTGATCCCGGCGGGCGAAGGCTACTCGATCATGTGGCCCGAGGGCGGGGAGAAGGTCGTCATCCCCTGGCACGAGGCGAGCGCGTTCGTGCCGCCGAACCGCTGGTTCCACCAGCACTTCAACGTCGGCGACGCCCCGGCGCGATATCTCGCGATTCATCCGCCGAGGGGATTCAACGGCATCAGCGAAAAGGTCGAGGACCGCGCCCGCGACCAGATCGAGTACACCGACGAAGACCCGTCGGTGCGGGGGCGCTTCGAATCGGAGCTTTCCCGCCGCGGCCTCACGAGCCTCATGCCCGACGAAGCCTACCGCGACCGCAGCTACGAGTGGAGCTATAAGTAGCGGTCGACCCTCATCCTAACCTTCTCCCGGAGGGGGAAGGAATCAGAAACAACCCGGAAAACGTCAGAACTCCCTCTCCCGCAAGCGGGAGAGGGCGGGGGTGAGGCTCACAGCACCGCGATCAGCTCGATCTGGAACAACAGGCCGCCGCGCAGCTCGGACTTGAGCGCGTGGCGCGCCGGGCGGTTGTGCGCGTCGGGAAACATCTTGAGCCAGGCCTTGTTGATCGAGTCGCGCTGTTTTTCGTCCGCCAGGTAAACGGTCATGTGGCCGATGTTCTCCGGCGCGCCGCCGGCGAGCTCCATGAATTTTTGGATGTTCTTGAACAGCTGCTCGGCCTGCTCGTCGGGGTTTTCGGGCACCTTGCCGGTCTCGGGGTTCTTTCCCGAGATGGCGGAGGAAAAAACCAGGTTGCCGATCTTCGCCCCGTTGGGGATCGGCACGCCGTGGGACAGCCCGGCCATCTCGATGACGGTTCGCTTTGCCATGCTCTGCTCCTTTCGCTCCAAAAATTTCCTGCGATGGTTATATCCACCCGCCGGACGATTGACAAGAGAAACGGGATGGTGTCTTAATCGTTTATGGCCGAAATAGTCGCCAGCCTCGCCATGTCGCACGCGCCGCAGCTGATGCTGAACCCCGATCAGTGGGGACTGCTCAACACCCGGAGCTGGGACCCGCTGCCGGTCAAGCCGGAGCTGGAAAAGGAGACGATCGAGAGCAAGCGCGAGAAGTGGCAGCGCTGCATGGCGGCGATCGGGCGCCTCAAGGAAATCCTCGAGGAGAAGCGGCCCGACACCATCCTCCTCGTCGGCGACGACCAGCACGAGAACCTGCTCGACGACAACCTGCCGCCGTTTACGATCTTCATCGGGAAAGAAGTCGAGGCCAGCACCAGCTTGAGATACTTGAAGCAGCCTCTATCGGAAAACCGCGCGCGCTATCGAGTCGACGACGCGCTGGCGCTCTCGCTGATCGATCAATTGATGGAAGCCGGGTTCGATCCGTCGTTCTCGAAAAAAACGCGCTACGAAGGCGGGCTCGGCCACGCCTTCGCCCGCGTGCTCAAATTCCTCGCGCCCGACGCGCGCCCGGCGATCGTCCCGGTGATGGTGAACACCTACTATCCGCCGGCGCCGTCGGCCAAAAGATGCGTCCAGTTCGGCAAGGCGCTGGCCGCCGCGATCCGCGCCTTTCCGGAGCCGCGGCGGGTCGTCGTCATCGGCTCGGGCGGGCTCAGCCACACGAAGATCATCGAGCCGCTCGACCACGACTTCATCGAGGCGCTCAAGAAAAACGACCAGCGATTCATGGAATCCATGGACGCGGCCGTCCTGGTGGAAGGCACTTCGGAGATCCGCAACTGGATCGTCACCGCAGCCGCCGCCGACCGCCCGGCGACGATCATCGACTACCAGCCGCTCTATCGAACCCCGAACGGCGTCGGCTGCGCCATGGGCTTCGCGTCGTGGGGATGAAAGGATGGGCGGCGGGGCAGTTCTCTCTCGCATTTGGCCCTTGGCAATAACCTAGCGGAGCCCGGCGGCCTCCGAGTCATTCCCGCGAAAGCGGGAATCCAGGCATTTGAAAAATCCGACTCCACGAATCATTCCAGTCCGGATTCTCTTTTTCGATCAGTTCCAGCTTCCACTCGCGCTTCCATTTTTTCATTTGTTTCTCTCTCGCTATCGCTGAAGTCATATCCGGGTGCAGCTCGTAGTAAACCAAGAGGTGAACCCGATACCTCTTGGTGAAGCCTTCGAGGGTTCGATTTTTTATGCTGCCAGGCGCGTGCCTGCAGATCGCTGGTCACTCCGATGTAAAGGATGCCGTTCCTCTTACTAGCGAGGATGTAAAACTGCCGGTTGCGCGCCCATTGAAAGACTGGATTCCCGCTTGCGCGGGAATGACTCAAGAGGACCGGCGCTCTTCCAGATTAAGGGTTAAAAGTCGAACCTGCGGGAGCCTCGGAAGAGCGCCCGAATTCTCGGAGGGAGGAAGGACGCCCTCCTCTTCGAGAGCGCTCCCTACGCCGCGACGCACTTCATGTCCGAGACCGAGCCGACCTTCACGTTGAGCTTGTCCCACTGGTCGCCGCCGTCCCGGCTGGCGTAGATCTCGCCGCCTCGGAGCGCCGCGTAGACGCGGTTGGGGTCCGACGGGTCGAGGGCGATCGCCTCGGGAAAGTCCTTTTTGATCGCGGCGATCTTGCCGTCGAGCTGCTGCCAGCTCTTGCCGCCGTCTTTCGACCGGATCATCAGCGACTCGGCGCCGCTCTGGCGCTTGCGCCATTGCCCGGGCTGGCCGTTGGCGAGCGCGGAGTAAAGCACGCTGGGGTTTTCGGGATTCATGACGAGCGGAACGGAATACTCGAAGGGGAAGTCCATCGCCGTCGGCGACCAGCTCTCGCCGCCGTCCCGGCTTTGATACAGCGCGCGCCCCGGCGCGGTGCCCTTGCGGAAGTCATGCCCGCCGGTGGCGACGTAGAGCGCCTGGGTGTTCTTCGGATCGATCACGATCGTGTGCACGTCGGCGTCGACGCCCTTGTCGAGGAGCTTCCAGCTCTTGCCGCCGTCGACGCTCTTGAGCATGTAGCCCACCTGGAGCGCGGCGTAAATGGTCTTGGCATTTTCCGGATCGATGGTGATGTCGCGCACGTGCGGCTCGACGGACGAGACCGGATAATCGACCGAGGCGACGTAGGGGATGCTCCAGACCGAGTCCAGCCGCTCCCAGCTTTTGGTCCCGTCGCGGCTGACGAAGATATCGATCGGCTCGGTCCCGGCCCAGACCGTGTCGGCGTCGTGCGGGTCGATGGTGACGCTGCGGACCTTGCCCGGCCCGCGCTTGCCGTAGCAGCGCTTTTTCCAGCTTTTGCCGAAATCCTCGCTGGCCCAGACGCCGTCGCCCCGGGTCCCGGCGAAGACCACGTTGGGCCGGGAAGAAGAAGCCGCGATTTTGGGAATTTCCCAATCGCCGAGCCCTTGAGACTCCAGGCTCCAGTCGCGGCCGTCCTGGCTTTTTAGGGTAGCTACGCCCTCGTCGGTGGCGAGATAGATGATCGATGCCATAGACGTCTTCCTCCTGGCCTAGGTTTTTGCGCTGATAAAATTCAGTAGCACATCGGAATCGGCCGTTACAAGAGCGCCGCGCGCCGCTTCCGGCGGCTCAGTAGCCCAGCTCTTTGTCGACGAGGTTGCGGAGCGGCTGCCCGGCGACGAAGCGGCGTAGATTATCGGCGAAGATCGGGACCAGCAGGTCCCATTTCTGCGCCGCGGCGCCGGCGACCCGCGCGCTCACCATCACGCCAGGCAGGTCCCAGAGCTCGGAATCGGCCGGGAGCGGCTGCTTGGCGAAGGCGTCGAGCGCGGCGCCGGCGATCCACTTTTCCTTCAACGCCCGGACCAGGGCTTTTTCTTCGATCGCCTTGCCGCCGGTGAGGTTGATGAGATAGGCGCCCGGCTTCATGGCGCGGAGCTCCTTTTCGCCGATCATCCGTTCGGTCGAAGGGACCGAGGCGAGGGAGAGCACGACGAAATCCGCCTGCGCGAGGAGCCGCGGCAGAAAGTCGGGCCCGCCGAGCTCGTCCACGTAGGGCGGCTTCTCGGTCGCGGTGCGCTTGGTCGCGACGACCTGCATGCCCAGCGCCTTGGCTTTCCGCGCCAGATCGGTTCCCACGGTGCCGAGGCCGACGATTCCCAGGGTCGTTCCTTCGACCTCGCCGGGCTCGACGCGCCGCCACGTTTTCTTTTTTTGATTTTCCCAGCATTCGGGCAGTTTTTTCGCCAGCGCGAACACGCAGGCGAGGGCGAACTCGGAGAACGAGCGGCCGTGAATGCCTTTCGAGCCGGTGACCTCGATCGGCCGGCTCTTCACCGCGGGAGTGAGGTAGGCGTTGGCGCCGCCGCGCGTCACGTGGAGCCAGCGGAGCTTCGGCATCCGCGCCAGCATGTCTTCGGGGATCGGGTCGTCGGTAAAGGAGGCGTCGATCCGCTCCATCTCATGCGGTCCGTCGTCGAGCAGGAACTCGACGCCCGGAAAGTCGCGCCGGAGCGCCTGCAGGTCCGCCGCGGGAATTTTAACCCGTATCCAGATGCGATAATTTTCCATCGACGGATTTCAACATATAAGCCGCGGCTCCCGGTTGTCAATAAGTTCGCCTTTACAAGCGCCGCGGGCCTGTGTAGAAAAGCGAAGGAACGCTGTTACGCGAGAAGGAGGGCGCCGATGGGAGCTGCAGAGGCGATTCGCGAGGAAGAGCCCGGCCTGCCGCCGGAGGAGCTCATCGCGGCGATCTGGGAAGAGCGCAGGAATTACGTCCGCGCGGGGCGCATCAAACAGCCTCACCCATGGTCCGCCGCCGTCGGCCGCGGCGAGGTCCCGAAAAAAGGGCTCGTCGAGTACGTCAAGAACCGCTACTACTTCCTGGTCAACATCAACCGCAAGGACGCCCAGATCATCGCCAACTGTCCCTTTCCCGAGGCGCGGCGCATGCTGCTCCGGAAATACATCGACGAGGAGGGCCAGGACGTGGCCGGCGGCGGTCTCGGCCCGCACTACGACATGTGGCTCAAGGTCGCCGCGGCGCTCGGCGTGCCGCGCGAAAAGATGGACAGCTTCGCCGACGTGCTGCCGGTCTATCGGTTTACCGTCGACGCCGTCTTCGACTTCGCCAAGAGCCGGAGCTGGATCGAGGGCGTCGCCGCGACCTACGCGACCGAAGGCGGCATGTGGCGGCGCTACACCCCGAAGGAAGAGCACCACGAGGAGGATTTCCTGCGCGAAGGGGCGGCGCTCAAGCAATATTACGGCCTCCCCGACGAGGCGCTCCAGTTCTACCACGTCCACAGCGACGCCAACGACGAGCACGGCGACATCAACGAGAACATTTTGAAGAAATTCTGCGTCACCCGGGAGCTCCAGCGCAAGGCTTTGGCGGCGGCGCGCTTTCGCTGGGACAACCAGGAGACGCGGCACGACATCGTCTATCGCTATTTCGCGGGCGGCGGGTGAAAAAGGCTCCTCTACCGCGTTGCGCCCGCCCGCCTTCGCTCGACGTGTTGAAGAGAGTACGTCCGCGCTCAGCCTGTCCTCAGCCGGTCGAAGGGTCGAGCTTCGCGCGCCTTGTGGCTGAGATCTTTTTGCCCCGCCTTTCGAATGAAATGAGTCTCGCGATTCGTTTCATCGTCCTTCTCTCCACCGTGTTAACCATCTCGTTGTGGGCTCGGCGGGGCGAGGCGCAGGAGCGGCCGCGGCCGCTCACGACTCTCAACGCCTCTTACGCGTCGGTGACCGGCAGCCGGATTCCGCTCTGGATCGCCAAGGACGCCGGCCTGTTTGAAAAATACGGCCTCAGCGTCGACCTCGTCGTGATCGCCGCGGGCAACACCGCCATCGGCGCCCTCATGGGCGGCGACGTCGATATCCTGGGCGCGCCCGGCACGACCTCGATGGTCTCGGCGGCCAAGGGGCTGCCGATCGCGATCATCGGCACTTTCGGCCCCGGCGCGTGGAAGCTCGCGGCCCATCCGTCGATCACCTCGGTCGAGCAGTTGAGGGGCAAGACGGTCGGCACGAGCCGGCCCGGCACCACGATCGATTTCGCGCTGCGGCGCACGCTCCTCAAATTGGGCCTGGCGCCGGGGAAAGACGTCCATATTCTCGCGACCGGGCTGGCGGAATCGATCAAGCGGGTCTACGTCATGCAGCAGGGAAAGATCGACGCCACGCTGGTGAGCCAGGACAATTTGTCCGAAGCGGAGACGAGGGGGCTGAAAGTCTCGGTGCTGGCGGATCTCAAGGACCTGGGGATTTACACCAGCGCGAGCGACCTCTCCGCCCGGCGCGAATTCATCAAAGCCAACCGCGCGCGGGTGAAAGCGTTTCTCGCCGCCTATTGCGAGGCGATCCGCCTCGGCAAATCCAACAAGGCCGCGGCGCTGGCGAGCTTTCGCAAATACATGCGCGAGAGCGACCCCAAGCGGCTCGAGGTCCTGTACAAGAACTACGTCGACGAGCTGCTGCCGATGAAGCCCTATCCGATGGAAGAGGTCATTCAGGCCGATATCGAGAACCTGAGCCCGACGATGCCGGAGATGCGCGGCAAAAAGCCGGCCGACTTCATCGACAAGACGCTGCTCGCCGAGCTCGACGAGGAAGGGTTTTTCGCCAGGCTTTACAAGTAACGGCTTCGAGTTCCGGGCTTCAGGATTCGAGTCTTCCGGAGCTCGCGCAGGTTCGGGAGGTCAAATGAAATTCCTACTGGCGCTTCTTGCGGCCCTGGCCCTGGCCTCGACTTCCGCGGCGCAGGAAAAAGTTACCGTCTTGCAGGTCGACCTTCTGATCGACGGTACGGGGCGGGAGCCGGTCCGCGACGCCGTCGTCGTCGTCGAGGGGCGGAGGATCAAAGCCGCCGGACGCAGAGGCGAGGTCGCGGTCCCGGCCGGCGCGCGGGTGATCGGCGGCAAGGGGCTGGTCGCGTTGCCGGGGCTGATCGATTCCCATGCC
>WNFL01278790.1_pt3 | contig 19310 bp, 23 predicted proteins | sample 5400361 | NCBI WGS metagenome assembly WNFL01 (sample SAMN13153351, study PRJNA577476) | soil metagenome | isolation source: 40 cm soil on Douglas fir-dominated hillslope | place: USA:California | collected 2013-09-17
GCTCGCTCGGAGACGGAACTATGACAACAGTATATTTCCTGTGCGGCTTCATCACCTTGGCGACGGTGTGGTTCGTCTTCGGCGGATCGGCCAACGTCTTCACCAGTCCGGAAAAAACGCGGGTGAACTACTTGCAAGAACGTAAAGACGTGGTCTACGAAAACATGCGGGATTTGAATTTCGAATTCCACGCGGGCAAGATTTCCGCGGAAGACTACGCGTCGCTGAAAACTAGTTTGGAAGAGGAAGCCGCCGGGATTTTGGCGGAGTCGGCGCGCCTGCAGGGCGCAGCCGGGGCTGTCGCACCCACTACAAAATTGAAAGGGGGCAGGGCTTGATGCTCTCCCGTCCGGTTCCGTCTTTGTTTTCCCACCACCTGTTTTCCCGTGTCTCGTTTCCCCGGTTTCTCTTCAGTTCCATGCTAGTCGTAGCGTTAGCGTCCTATGGGCACTCGCAAAGTCTTTCCGGCAAGGTCACCAACGGCACTTCGGACAAACCCGCCGCTGGGGCTGAAGTCACGCTGATCAAGCTGGGCAATGGAATGGAAGAGGCGGGCAGCACCAAAACCGACTCCAAGGGCAAGTTCAGCTTCAAGCTGGATGACGCGGGGGGCCCGCATCTGGTGCCTGCAACATTCCAGGGCGCCCAGTACTTCAAGATGGCGCCTCCCGGAACATCGACCGCCGACCTTACCGTCTATGACTCCGCGAAAAAGGTCGAGGGAATGAGCTATACAGTCGATTTTCTGCGTTTGGAAACAGCAGGCGATCAGATCCACGGCACGCGGACGGTCGTGATGAACAACCAGTCCAAGCCACCGAAGACGCAGATGAGCGATGGGACGTTCGAGTTTTATCTTCCGGACGGCGCGCAAATCGATTCGGCCGAGGCTCTAGGCCCGGGGGGAAGGTCGGTGAACGTGGCCGCTACTCAGCGCGAGGAGCGGAACCTCTACACGATCTCGTTCCCGCTGCGTCCGGGCGAAACCAAGATGCAGGTGGCCTTCCATCTGCCGTATTCCGGATCGCTGGAGCTGAATCCGAAATCGAAGTATGAGCTGCAGCACTTTGTCGTCATGGTTCCGAAATCGATGACGTTTGAAGCGAAGTCGACTTCCTTTCAGACGGTCAAGGACGGCCCGGGCGCGGGCGCGGCGAATGTGCAAGTTTCCACCAACGCAAAACCGGGGCAATCCCTGGCATTCAAGATTTCCGGAACTGGATCGCTGCCTCCGGAAACCGAAAATGCTGGAGCCGGAGCATCAAATGGCCCTCCGAACAACGGCGGTGCTTCGGGAGAAGGTATGTCGAGCCGTCCAGGAGGTGGCCTGGGGCCGCCGAGCGAAGCTCCTGATCCTTTGCAGAACTCCCGCTGGTGGATTCTGGGGGCGTTTGCCTTGGTGCTGCTGGGTGGCGGTTATTACGTAACGCAACGCAACAAGAACGCCCCCGCAATGGCTGCGGCTGGCGGCGGGAACGTAGCGGTTCCGCCGATCACGAGTACATATAGCGCCCCGACGGCGCGCGCGGTGGACCCGGCTCCGGCAAGGTTTGCGGCGGCAGCTCCACTGTCCGCGGCACCTGCGGCTGCCGGAAGCGCCGGCGTGCTGATGCAGGCCATGAAGGAAGAACTGTTTCAATTGGAACTCGACCGCCACCAGGGCGCGATTTCTCCTGAGGAGTACAAGAGCACGAAGGCGGCGCTGGACCAAACGCTGGCGCGGGCGATCCAGCGGGAGTCGCGGAAGAGCTAGCCGTCGCTGCACGGACGGGGCGGCCGTGCCTCCATCGGCGCGTCACTTCGGTAACTCCGTTTCGCAAGCCAATCCAGCTAGAATCGCTAGCAATGTCTCCCAACGCAGCTGCGGGCCGCGCCACTCGCGTGGGCCAACTGGAAAGTGCTCTGCGCTCCGTCATTCGCGGCAAAGAGGACGTGGTGCGCCTGGCGCTGGTTTCGATTTTTGCCCGGGGGCATCTTTTGCTGGAAGGCGTGCCGGGTGTCGGCAAGACGACTTTGGCACATGCCTTGGCGCGCGTGATTGATTGCGGGTTCCAGCGCATCCAGTTCACCAGCGACATGCTGCCCAGCGACATCCTCGGAGTTTCGATCTACTCCGCCGCCGAACAGAAATTCGAATTCAAGCGCGGACCGGTATTTGCCAACGTATTGCTGGCTGACGAAATCAACCGCAGCACGCCCAAAACGCAGTCGGCCCTGCTGGAAGCCATGAGCGAAGGCCAGGTAACGGTGGACAGCTTTTCCCACTCGCTGCCGCAGCCCTTTCTGGTGGTGGCCACGCAGAATCCGGTGGAGCATCACGGCGTGTATCCGCTGCCGGAATCCCAGCTCGACCGCTTTCTCATGCGGGTGCGCATGGGCTATCCCGAAGCACAGAGTGAGCGCGACATTTTGCGTGGTCAGGCCGGAGCCGCTCGGCTTGACAGCCTGGAGCCGGTGTTGACCGGGGAAGAAGTCTTGTCGCTTCAGGGTGCGGTCGATCAGGTACGCGTTGATGAGTCGCTGGTGGACTACGCTCTGGCCATTGTGCGGCGGACACGTGAGTCGGATGCGTTGTCGCTGGGCGTTTCGCCGCGTGGGTCGCTGATGCTCTACCATGCGGCGCAGGCGATGGCGTTTCTGAACGGCCGGAACTTTTGCACGCCGGATGACTTCAAGCAACTGGTGGTGCCGGTGTTTGCCCACCGCGTGGTCGTCGCTGCCAGTTATGCCTCGGCGCATAAGAAGTCGGAGCAGGCGGAAACGATCCTCAGCGAGATTGCGGCTAGCGTGCGCGTGCCGATTTAGGCGAATCTTTTCATTCCTGCATCATCATTTCTTCCGCCCCGTGGCTCCGTTGCATAATGGAGTCATGAACTTTCTCCGCTACATCATGGCTCTGTCTTTGGTTGCGTGGGTGGGTGGCATTTTGTTTTTTGTTTCCATGACCCCAATTTTGTTTGCGATTTTGCCTTCACGCCACATGGCAGGTTCGGTGGTGAGCCCCGCGCTGAGCCGGTTGCATTGGATTGGGATTGTCTCGGGAGTACTGTTTCTGGCGAGTTCGCTGCTGTATTCGCGGTTTACAACGGGAGACTCGAAGCCTTTGGCGGCCGCGAATATTCTGGTTGCACTGATGCTGGCGCTGACATGCATTTCGCAATTCGGGCTTTCGCCGCGCCTGGCGGCGATTCGCTCGGAAACGCCCGTCATGGATTCCGCGCCTTCCGAAGTGCGCGTGCGCTTCGATGCACTGCACCAGTGGTCCACGCGAATTGAAAGCGGTGTGCTACTGATGGGGTTGGTCGCGGTGTATCTAATTTCCAAAGAGCGAGTGCTCTAGCGTTTCTGCATTTCACCTAACCGGAGTTGATCGCTTTCCCCTGCTATCATCAAAAGTGTACCTATGAAAACCGGAATTATTGGACTTCCCCAAGTAGGCAAGACTTCCCTCTTTCGCATTCTGACCAAGGCGGGGCTCTCTGCGAACTCGAACCCGCGCGAAGCGCATATCGGTGTGGCCAAGGTTCCCGACGACAGGTTGGACCGGTTGGCGGCGCTTTGCAATCCGAAGAAGCTAGTGCACGCGTCGATTGAATATGTGGATGTGGGCGCGATCGGGCAGGACGCGCTCAAGGATACGACTTACATCACTCATCTGAGGACAGTGGATGCCTTGGCGCATGTGGTGCGTGCGTTTGACGATCCTTCGATTCCACATGTGGGCGAAAACAATCCTTTGCGGGATATCCAGAACGTTGACTTTGACCTGATTGTCAGCGATTTGGGGCAAACTGAGAAGCGGTTGGAGCGCCTGGAAAAAGACTTGAAGAAGGGGCGCACGCCGCAACTGGAACAGGAGTTTGCGCTCCTACAGCGGGCCAAGGCGCATCTGGAAACCGAGAAGCCGCTGCGGGAAATGACGATCTCCACGGACGAGAAAAAGCTGATTCGCGGCTTTATGTTTCTGAGCGAGAAGCCGATTCTGTATGTGCTGAACATTAGCGAGAGTACGGAACTCGGAAAAGACCTGGAAGCGGCGGTTGCGAAATATAAGCTGGAAGAGGTTGCGGCAAGGCCGAATGCTGGGGCGACGGCAATCTGCGGAAAGGTCGAAGCAGAGCTTTCGGAAATGAGCGAGGCCGATGCGGCGGACTTTCTTTCCAGCTACGGGCTGACGGAAAGCGGGTTGGCACGGCTGGTGCGCACGTCGTATAAACTGCTGGGACTGATGTCATTCTTTACGGTCGGCGAAGACGAATGCCGGGCCTGGACAATTCCAGTGAATACGCGGGCTCCGCAAGCGGCGGGAGCGATTCATTCCGATCTTGAAAAGCATTTTATCCGCGCTGAAACCATCGCGTGGGATGCTCTGCTCGAGGCTGGCTCAGAAGCCAACGCAAGGGCGAAGGGCATATTGCGGCTCGAAGGCAAAGAGTACATCGCCAAGGACGGCGATGTCATGCATATCCGGCACAGCGGGTAACGTTCGGGTCGCGGTCCGTGTGCTCGCTCGAAGACTAAGACTTTGGAAGCATCGCCCGCAAATCTTTCATCAACAACAGCAGATGCAGATCGTTGACCGGCGACACCACGAACTCAAAGTATTGGTAGAAACGCTTTGCTTGGTCGTCGATTGCGTGGACAAGGACGGCCCGGGCGACGACGATATCCGCAGCATGTGCGATGCGCTGTAACGCCAGCTTTGAGCAATGCCTGGCCGAGTCCCTTGCCTTGCTCGTTTCGGTCAATTGCCAGCCGCGCCAGAAGAATTACGGGCACCGGATGCTGGGCTAAGCCTTTGCCAATACGCTCCGGAACGTCCTCCCTCCGCACACTGCCCGTGGCAATCGAATAATAGCCGGCAATCCGCAATTCGCGATGAACTACGTAGGTGCGCGAAGTCTCGCTTAGCTGGTTCGCCCATGCATGGTGCTTGAGCCGCTCGTTGAGCGAGGTATGCCGGCCACAGTCGAAATCGGCGGCCATATTTGATTGAGAGTCTGGGGATCCGCGGCTAGTGCCCGTGAAACAACCGGTCCAACCCAAAGACCATCGCCACTCCGCCAAAAACCACCAGCGCCATTTTTACGCCGGGCTCGCGGTTGACCTCGGGAATCAGGTCGGAGGCAGCGACATAAATCGTGACGCCCGCGGCGAGCGGCAACCCCGAGTCCACGTGGTGGCGGAAAAGCGCCATAGTGAGCACTCCCGCCATTGTGGCCAGGCCCAGCAACACAGAGCCGAACCATGCCATCTTCCGGCTGCGCCCGCTCGCCAGCATCACCGAGGCAATGGTGAAGCCCTCAGGAATCTTGTGCAGAAAGACGGCGAAAAAAATCAGCCAGCCCAGCCAGTCGGAAACGATGAAGCCCGACGCGATGGCAATACCGTCGAAGAAGGTGTGAATCATGAGACCGCCCAGGACCGAGTAGCCCTGGTGCGCAGCCATGAATTCGTCGACGTGCGTCTCTTCGCCAAAGTGGAAATGCGGCGTGACGGTGTGCTCGAAAAAGTGGACGATCAGGTAGCCGAGCAGCACCAGAAACGCGCCGTACCGGCCCCCGCGTTCCAAGCTTTCGGGAACCATTTCGATAATCGCAGTGGCCAGCATAAAGCCGGCTCCGAGGGCAACAAAGTACCTGAGGTAGGAACGCGCCCAATTCCGCTGCACGATGATGGCGCCGCCAAAGACATTGGCAAGCGCGGCGGTCAAACCCAGCAGCAAACTAACCAGGATCGGGTTCATAGGAGGCTGCTTAGCATAGCAGAATGCGGCGGCGGCACTCTCGCGACCAGCTCCTCAATCCACCACGTGCTTGGCTGTGTAGCCTTCGCGGGCAATGATGTTGACCTTCAAGTCCTTGCCGCGCTGGTCGCGGATCTTGAGCGGCCCGCCGTCCGGAGCTATCAGCTCAACTTTGAGTTTTCGATAGGTACCGTCGGTCTTCGCATTGGTGGGCTTGTAGGCGAGAGAATATTGGTTGCGGATCGCGGATCCGATGTCGTGGAAAATCTCCGGAAGTTCCCCATCGAAGCGAGGAAAATATGCCTTTCCGCCAGTCATGCGGGCAAACGTATTCATCTGGTTGTCCGCCTGGAGAAAGTCGAGGTTCAGGATCGGCCCGACGGCCCCACGAGAATCGGCCCTTTCTCGTAGCGCCCGACCGATACTCACCGGATAAATCGTGACGTTCCGTGTCGCCTTCACCTTTTTCAAAATCTGGTCGTAGTTGATCTTGCTGAAAGTATCTTGCCCGGTTGAGAGCAGGATTACATACTTACGGCCATCGGTTCCGTCCAAACGATCGAGAGTCTCATAGAGCGCGTCGAACAGATTTCGCTCGGAGAAACCTGGGATCCGGAGCGTGTTCAGCGCGTCCATGATCTCGCGTTTATCTTGCGTGAAGTCGACCAGGATATGCGTCCTCATGTCGTACTCCACCACCGCCACCCAGTCATCCTTCTTCAATTGGCTGGCAAACGTATACGGAGAATTGAGCGCATCCCGGAGATAGTCATTGTACGTCGAGGCAAACTCGATCAGCATCACGGCTGCGATCGGCGCTTCTGACTGGTTGAAGTTCGAAACCTTCTGCTCCGCGCCGTCTTCAAAAATGCGGAAGTTTTCCCTCTTTAGTCCTGGCACAAACTGCCCGTCTTTCGTAGTCACCAGTACGTCCACATTGACCAGCGGCACATCCACGCGGATGGAGTAATCCGGCATGCCCTCCACCCTTTTCGGCTTGCTGGGAGGCGGTGGAGGCGCTTCTTCTTTCCTCTTGGGCACCACGTACGGCCCAACATCTCCCCCTGGGCCGCCTGCTTCCGAGGGCGATGCCGTGTCCCCAGATTGCTGATCCGGCGTTGGATCCGGCTTCTGGTCTGGCTTCTGCTGGGGCTGCTGGCTGGGAGGCGGCTCTTGGCTTTGGGCTCCAACCCGAACTGGGCCTGGCAACATCAGCGCGAAGAGAGCAATTCCACTGAAAATCCTGGTTAAAAACGGGCGCATAAATGACTTCGGTGCCATCGAAACCTCTGGAATCCCTGTGTTAGTATAGATGCAAATTGGCCCTCTCGGGGCATGGTGGCGGAATGGTTCCCTCCTTAGTGTTTGACCATTTCGCGAGCCCGCGAGATGGCGCCTCGAACCTCAAGGAGCGGATGGGATATCTCATGAGCAAGTACAAGCGTCTTTTCGGCGCAGCTAGTTTTTTTGTCACCCTGATTTGCGGGTTTTCCGCAGCAGAACAGAATCTTCCTTCGATCACCAACTCCAAAACCATCCCTGTAGAGCAGATACAGCCCGGAATGCATGGGGTTGCCTACACGGTTTTCCAAGGCACGCAGCCAGAGCCGATGGAGTTCGACGTTCTGGGTATTCTCAGGAATCTGAACGGGCCCAAGAGTAACGTCATCCTGATTCGGTTGCGCGGCCAAAAAGTGGAATATACAGGCGTGGTCGCGGGAATGAGCGGCAGTCCCGCTTACATTGATGGCAAGCTCGCGGGCGCTCTCGCTTTTCGTATCGGTGAGTTCTCCAAGGAGCCGATCGCCGGCATCACGCCGATCAGAGAAATGCTGGAGATCAACCAGATGGACCGTTCTCCGGGGAACGAAAGCTCCGCGCCCAAGGCGGCTCCAGGTGTAGTTACGACGACAGGAGGCCCGGGCAGCTCGTCGGTCGCCCCGCTTCAGGATTTTGCCAATGCTCTCAAACCAATTGAAACGCCCTTGGTCTTCAGCGGGTTCAACGAAGATGCGGTACGGCTCTTCGCGTCCCAATTCTCCGCCGCCGGCATTCTTCCGGTAATGGGCGCAGGTTCGGTCAGCGGCAACAAGCAGCCGGAACCGCTTGTACCCGGCTCCGCAGTTAGCGCGCTGCTGGTTCGCGGCGATATGGACATTGCGGCTACCTGCACCGTGACCTATATGGACGCCACCCATTTGCTCGCTTGTGGCCACCCGCTGATGCAGTTTGGCAACACTGAGCTGCCCATGAGCAAGGCCAACGTGCTGGCCACCCTGCCTTCGCCCGCGAATGCCTTCAAGATCGTGGATACTACCGAACCTGCCGGAGTCTTTGTGCAAGACCGCCACGCCGGAATCATGGGCGTGTTCGATCGCGACGCCAAGATGATTCCCGTTACGCTGACCATTCACGGCGGAACACCCTCTCGGGGAACGGGCTCTCGGGGAACAAACGACAAGGTGTTCCACTACGAAGTCCTGAGCAACCCGCGCATCAGCCCGCTTGCCATGATGGCGACGACGTTCAACGCCCTGCGCGGTCTCAACGAGTACGGCGAGGAAGTCAGTTACCAGATGAACGGCCACATCAGCGTCAACGGATACCCGGATGTCGGCCTCAAGAGCCTGTTCTCGCCGGTTGACAATGGAAGACCTGCCGCTATTCAGGCGGCCCTGGCTGTTGGGGACCGCTTCGGCCGCATCTTTGGCAATCCATTCAGCGCCGCCGACGTGCATTCGGTGGAACTTGAGTTCAACCTGGTTCCGGAACGCCGTTCTGCGGTCCTGGAAGCGGCCCACGCCGACCTCACCGAGGTCCGCCCGGGACAGGAAATCGTCGTCGAAGCGGTCTTGCGCCCTTATCGCGGCGACCGTGTGCTGCGCAGGATTCCGGTACGTGTGCCCACTTCGGTGTCGCCGGGACCGCTGCGCATTGTCGTCAGCGATGGGGACACGCTCGACCGCATGCACCGCGGGCCCTTCGCCTTTGGCCAGCGCCTGGACTTGGCATCGACCATCGCCCAGATCAACCAGGAGCACTCGAGCAACCGGATTTATGTTTCGTTGTTAGAATCCGAACCCGAGGCTCGTATCGGCGACAAAATCATGCCCAGCCTTCCGCTGTCCGTGATGAACGTGATGGACGGCATGCGCTCGACCCAGGAAATGTCGGTGCAGGGCGAATCCGCTGTCGGTGAGGCCTCGGCCGAACTTGACTACGTGGTTTCGGGCACCCAGGTCCTCACTGTCACCGTCAAATGATTCAGCCTTTCGGTCAAATGGTTTTGCCTATCCAATGATTCCGCCTGGCACGTCGATTGCCAGCCCACTAGAACCATTCACGAGGTATGAACTTGTCGAAAACAGCCCGCGCTCTTTTTCCTCTCCACTTCGTCCTCCTCTTCGCCGCAAGCCTCGCGTCCGCAGAGGGTACCCGCGCCTGGGAACAGTCAAAATTTGACGACCTGAGCAAGGGCACTGCGAAGGGCGTGGCCATCCGCAGTACGGGCGGCCTTGAACTCGCTCCCGCGTTGAAGCCCTTGTTCGCCACTCCTTCAACCTACATTTGGGCAATCGCTTCCGACGCCTCCGGCGCGCTTTACGTTGCCAGCGGCGCCCCTGCGCGCATCTATCGCGTGACACCCGACGGCACCGCGTCCATCATTTTCGAGGCCAAAGAGCTTCAAGTGCAAAGCATTGTTGCGGCAAAGTCCGGCGTCCTCTATGCAGCCACGAACCCGGACGGGAAGATTATAAACTGGAACACAAGCCCGGCGCAGCGAAGAGCGCCGACACCAAAGGAAAGGCCGACGCAGCCCTTCCCACCGACACGAGCTGGGCCGCGGCCGTTTTCTTCGACCCCGGCACCCGTTACGTGTGGGATCTCGCCCTCGACGCCAGCGGCAACCTCTTCGTTGCCACCGGAGACGGTGGCCAGATATTGAAAGTGACTCCCGGCGGCGAGCACTCCGTGTTCTTCAAGAGCGACGAAAACCATATCCGCAAGCTGGCTTTTGATAACAAAGGAAATCTAATCGCCGGTTCGGACGGCAGCGGACTGGTGTATCGCATCATCCCATCCGGCGAGGCGTTTGTCCTCTACAGCGCGGCCAAACGGGAAATTACCGCCCTTGCCGTGGACGACAAAGGAAACATCTACGCCGCAGGCGTGGGCGAGAAGCGGGGAGTGGTCCCGCAATTCGGCGGCGGTTCGTCGCCAATGTCCGGCATAACCTCTGGAGGGCAGCCCATCATAACGATCGGCGGACAGGCCCTCCACCGGGCCATTTCCTTTTCCCGGCCTCGGGGCCACCAGCGGTTCGGAAATCTACCGCATCGCCTCCGATGGTTCTCCTCTTAAGGTCTGGTCCTCGCGCGATGATATGGTGTACGCGATCGCCTTCGACCCGCAAGGACGCCTGCTCGCCGGAACCGGGAATCGTGGCCGCGTCTTCGCCATCAATCCGAGAACTGGCGGCGACTATAACGATCTGGTCAAGGCCACGGCAACGCAGGTCACGGCGTTCGCTCCCGCAGCGAACGGTGGTCTCTATGCGGCGACCAGCAACCTGGGAAAGCTTTTTTCGCTTGGTTCCTCAGCCGCAAGTGACGGTGAATACGAAAGTGATGTGTTCGACGCCCGCATTTTTTCGCATTGGGGACGCGCAGAGATCCGCAGCGTTGGCAACGTGGAGCTGCTTGCTCGCACCGGCAACGTCGACAACCCCGACCGCAACTGGAGCCCCTGGAAGCGGCTCGGCCCCAACAACACCATCGACGCACCCGCCGCCCGCTTCCTGCAATGGAAGGCCGTTCTTCATCCGGGAGCAAACTCGGGAACACCGGCGCCCTCGGTAGAGAGCGTTTTAGTCAATTTCCTGCCCAACAATGTCGCACCGGCCATTGACGATGTAACCGTCCAGATTGGCGTTCATTATCAGTCTTTGCCCAAATCCCCTAACACCGACATCCCCATCGGCAATACCGGCGGTCCGCCGCAGCCTCACTTTGAGCAACCCGTGCCCACCGTTCGCGACCTCGACTCCATTGGCGTGAAGTGGACCGTGCACGACGACAATGACGATCAACTCACCTATGCCCTCTACTATCGCGGCGACGGCGAGTCACGCTGGCTGCTGCTCAAAGACAATCTGACCGATAAGTTCTATTCTTTCGAAGCCAGTCTGCTTCCGGACGACGGCTACACCTTCAAAGTGGTCGCCTCCGACGCGCCCTCGCACAACCCGGGCGACGCCCTCACGGATGAGAAGCAAAGTTCGCGCGTTGAGATCGACACAACTCCACCGCGCGTCGAGAACCTGGCGGCATCCGTGGAATCGAACGGCGAACTTCACGTGACCTTCCACGCCGTCGATAGTTTTTCGCCTGTCAAGCGTGCCGAGTATTCGCTTGATGCTGGGGATTGGCAGTTCATCGAGCCTACGGGGAAGCTTTCGGACGCCAAGACGGAAGAATACGATTTTCGGATAGCTGTTCAGGCCGGTGAACACAACGCCGCGATCACGGGCAATGGAGCCAAGAAGAGCGCCGCCAAGAACGATGGCTCCGTGGAACATGTCATCGTTGTCCGCGTCTACGACCGGTACGACAATCTGGGCACAGCCAAGTTTGTGTTGCGGGGACGCTAGGATCCGGGCTTTCCGAAAGTGCCAAACATTCGTGGAGAAATCTTTGTTCAGCGACAACCTTTCGGTGCTCAAGAACGCCAAGAACCTCTATTTGCGTGAAATTTGCGAGCCACGGGATAACTCCCTCCGCCTTGTCGCGAATGAAGCGGCTGTCGACTAGCAAGCTCGCGATTCGGTTCAATAGGTGACGAAAACCGCTGCTCCACCAGCAATCCCATGCTCCCGTTCAAACTCATCTATAGCGACGGCTATTACTTGCCCATTGGCCAGCACGTCTTCCCTGCCGAGAAATACCGCCGCATCCGCGAGCGTTTGTTGGAAACGAAAACCGCCGAGCCCGATGACTTTCTCACACCCGAGTCCGCCAAGGACGAAGACATCCTGCTCGTCCACAAACCCGACTACATCCACAAGCTGAAAACCGGCACGCTCTCCGCCCGTGAGGAGATGCAACTCGAAGTGCCCTATTCCCCGGAACTTGTACAAGCTTTCTGGTTCTCCGCTGGAGGATCGATTCTCGCCGCACAAAAAGCACTGGAAGACAAAGTCGCCATCAGTATCGGCGGCGGCTTCCATCACGCATTTTCGGACCACGGCGAAGGTTTCTGCATGATCAACGATGTGGCCGTGGCCATCCGCCGCATGCAGCACGATGGCAAGATTCGCCGCGCCATGACGGTCGATTGCGATGTACACCAGGGCAACGGCACGGCGTCCATCTTCGCCGGGATGCGGATTCCCACCAAGCGTCTGCCCTCGTGGTCCGCGCCGGTCTTGGGCCAATCCAGCAGCGGCACGGTAGCAGAGGATACGGAGGCTGACCCAGACGCGCCCGATTCCGAGGACCCGCAAGCCGTGGTCCGACACGCGCATGACGGCGACGTTTACACCATCTCACTCCACCAGCAAAACAACTACCCAGCCTGGAAGCCGCCGTCCTCCATCGACGTCGATCTCCCCGACGACATCGGCGACGCCGACTATCTCGCCTGGCTCGACAACGCCCTCAGCTCCGGCCTGCGGCAATTCGAACCGGATCTCATCTGCTACATCGCCGGCGCCGACCCCTACAAAGACGACCAACTCGGCGGCCTAGCCCTGACGCTGGAAGGCCTGCAGCGTCGCGACGAGCTCGTCTTCCAAGTAGCCCGCGCCCGCAACATCCCAGTAATGGTCACCTACGCCGGCGGCTACGCCCGCAACGTCGAGGATACGGTCACAATCCATTGCAACACGGTGTTGGCGGCGAAGAACATCTTCCCCCACCCCTAGCAGGCAGCTAGTAGAAACCCACTATTGGCAGCCAATCTAGTCACTGCTAGGATCGCGCCTGCGGTTTGAACCCTACCGGCTGCGTCGAACAGCCAGGAGATGCAGACATGGCAGCTGGCACCGTAGCACTCGAACAACCCATCGCGATCCGCAAGCACCTTGTTCTCGGCGCTTTGCTGCTGTCTCTCATCGCCAGCATTTTCTGGTTTGATTCGCGCTACCCAGCTTTGCTTAAGAAGCTGCACACCGCAGCGTCGGTCAAAGTAAAAGGCCCGCTGACGTTTGATACGGTTCTGCCGGAGAATCCCCAAGCGGCGCTCGCCAGCCGCGTGGGCGCGACGTTTGTGAATTGGCTGGCGGCAAATCGCGTAGGAATGACGTTCGGCTTCCTCTTCGCAGCGGGCGTGCTCAGCCTGTTGCCCAGCCTGCGCCTAACTGGGAGCACCAATCGCTACAGAAACGTCTTCCTCGGAACTCTCCGGGGCGTGCCTCTCGGAGTCTGTTCCAATTGCGTAGCGCCCATCGGCCAGGGACTTTACGATTCGGGATCGAGCCAGGAATCTGCGCTTGCGACGATGCTGACCTCTCCGACGCTCAACATCGTCGTGCTGGCCGTGCTCTTTAGCCTGTTTCCGGTGCAACTGGCGGTACTGAAGATTGGGCTGACTTTGGTTCTGCTGTTTCTTGTGCTGCCGCGCTTGACGGCTCCGACAAGGAGATTTCCTGCTGTCGCTAGCGAGTCCTCCTCGGGCGCGGAAGGGTCTTGGACTTCCGCTGCCATGTTTACAGCAACCAGCTTTCTAAAGAGCCTCTGGTATCTGCTCCGCACGTCCCTGCCGCTCATGCTGCTGGCCGCGCTGCTCGGTGCACTGTGCATTCAGTTGCTGCCACACAACTGGGTTCCGACGCACGTCACGTTTTTCGGCATTCTGCTCGTATCGGTCATCGGAACGTTTCTGCCTGTGCCGATGGCGTTCGATGTGTTTGCCTCGTACATTGCGCTACGCAGCGGCGTGCCCGTTCCCTACGTGGCCGCGATGCTGTGCACGCTGGGGGCTTATAGCGTCTATTCCTTCCTCGTAACGGGACGTTCCATCTCTTGGAAGACCGCGGCCAGCGTTTACGCCGCGGTTTGCGCGACAGGAATCCTCGCGGCAATTGCGACGGCGACCGTCTTTCATTTCTAACCTCATACTAGCTGCACTTCTTGTCCCGGCCTCAAGCGCTGCTAAAATGGAGGTTCTGCCATGTTTGAGAACCTAACCAGCAAACTCCAGCGCGCCTTCAAGAACCTTCGCGGCCAGGGCGCGCTCACCGAAGAAAATATTCAGGAGCCCCTGCGCGAAATCCGCATGGCGCTGCTCGAAGCCGACGTCAACGTTAAAATCGTTAAGCAGCTCATCGATCAGATTCAGGTCAAAGCCCTCGGTCAGCAAGTGGCGGGATCGCTTTCGCCCGGCGAGCAGGTCGTCAAGATCATGCACGACGAGCTGATCGAAATCCTCGGCCGCGATACGGCCCGCGTTAAGTTTGCCTCGCAGCCACCGACGGTCGTGCTCATGGCGGGCCTTCAGGGTTCCGGTAAAACCACAACCTCCGGCAAGCTGGCGAACTGGTTCAAAAACGGAGGCCATCGTCCGCTTCTCGTCTCCGTCGACGTGTACCGCCCTGCCGCGCGCGAGCAACTCAAAGTCGTCGCGCAGGCTGTCAAAGCCAAGATTTACGAGGGCGAAGCGCAAGAAGCCAACACGGCCACCGTCGAACGCCTGGTAAAAGAAGCTCGCCGCGAAGCCATCAACACCGGATGCGACGTGCTCATCGTCGACACCGCCGGCCGTCTGCACATCGACGAGCAGCTCATGGACGAAATGCAGTCCCTGAAAAAGCTGCTCAACCCGCAGGAGATCCTGTTCGTGGCCGACGCCATGACCGGACAGGACGCGGTCCGCTCCGCCGACGAGTTCCATAAGAAGCTTTCGCTCACCGGCGTGGTGCTCACCAAGATGGACGGCGACGCCCGCGGTGGCGCGGCACTCTCCATTCGCTCGGTGACCGGGCAGCCGATTAAATTCGTCGGCATCGGCGAGAAATACGACGCGCTCGAACCTTTTCACCCCGACCGCATTGTGTCTCGCATCCTCGGCATGGGTGACCTAGCCACGCTTATCGAGCGCGCTGAGCAGAACGTCGACAAAGAAAAAGCCCAAGCGCTTGCTACTCGCGCCCTCAGCGGCGATGGCTTCTCGCTCGAAGACTTCCGCGAACAATTGCGACAGGTCAAGAAAATGGGCTCTCTGCAAAGCCTGATCGGCATGTTCAAAAGCACGCCGACAAGATCGACGAAAAACAGATCACCCGCGTCGAAGCCATCATCGGCTCCATGACGCCTCACGAGCGCGACCACCACGAAGTCATCAACGGCAACCGCCGCAAACGCATCGCCCGCGGCAGCGGCACCAGCGTGCAGGAAGTGAACAACCTCCTCCGCCAATACGCCCAGATGAGGAAGATGTTCAAGCAAATGGGCAAACCCAGCTTCGCGCGGCGTATGGCTGGGATGAAGTTGCCTGGAATGTAGTTTCTGTTCGCTGCGAGAGTCGGGTTCTATGAAGTGGCGCTCCCTCGAAGAATCGACGCTGGCTCCAGACTCGCGTTCCCTCCGCGAGCAATTCGCCGAGCGCAAAGCGCTGATCGAAAAGCTGGTTCCCGCCGAGACACAGGCCGTTCACAGACAAGTCGTTGAGGATTTACGACGTTCTGGAATCGTCGAACGGACGCTGCAACCGGGCGCGAAAGCCCCAGCCTTCGATCTCCCCGATCACAACGGAAAGCGCGTTACCTCAACCGAACTTCTCTCCCGTGGACGCCTCATTCTCTGCTTCATCCGCGGACGCTGGGACCCATTCTGCTGCGGCCAGCTCGAAGCCATGAACGCCTACGTGCCACGCTTCGAGCAAGCCGGAGCTACCATCGTCTTCATCTCCCCGCAAACCGTCAAGCATTCCTTCTTTATGCACGACCAGCACAAGCCGCGCTTCCCTCTCCTCAGCGACGCGGGCAATCAGCTCGCCCGCAAGTTCGGACTCGTCTACCGCGTCCCCAACACCCCGCCCACCGACCAGCAGGAGATCTACCGCCGCGTCTTCATCAACTTGCCCAACACCAACGGCGACCCAAGCTGGGAACTGCCCATCCCCGCCACCTACATCCTCGATAGCGACGCTACCATCCTCTATGCCTCGGCTAACCCCGACTACACTGAGCGACCAGAACCGGAGGACATTTTGGTGGCTCTGCGTTAGTCAGGTGGTCGCACGGTAGTGGGTCAGTTTGAAATCCGTCATCTTTCGACGTGAAAACTCCCGGCACTGGAGACCATCCATCAGGGATAATCTGTTTATGGAAAAATCCGCCACTGGACCGAGATTGATCATCGTCTGCGGGTTGCCAGCTTCGGGTAAGACCACACTTGCTAGGGTCCTAGAAAGCAGGCTCAGCGCGGTTCGTTTTTCTCCCGATGAGTGGATGGATGCTCTTTCACTAAACCTCTACGATGAAGAAAGGCGCGGGAAGATCGAGGCGCTGCAATGGAAGTTCGGTCAGGAACTCCTCGCGCTCGGTCTCACGGTAATCATCGAGTGGGGCACGTGGGGAAGGTCCGAGCGGGACGCCTTGCGGCTTGGAGCCCGAGCCCTTGGCGCTGCCGTTGAGTTGCATTATCTCTCTGCGCCTGCGGATGTCCTCTTCGAGAGGATTCAACGCCGGGGAGCGGAGAATCCACCCATAGAACGAGATGCTTTGTCCCGATGGTTCGAAATGTTCCAAGCACCGACACTGGATGAGATTGCACTCTTCGACGCGCCTCTGGTTGCAGACCTCGCCTCTGGTGAAACTGACCCACCACCGTCACTCCCTGCTTGAAATTCCCCCTAACCTCAGGCATAATAAGAGTTTGTCTGAACATCGCCGGGTCATCCGGTAATCAGTTCTTCGAGGAAATTCTCTGTGTTAATGATTCGTCTCTCGCGCACAGGTGCGCGGAAACAGCCGCTGTATCGCATCGTCGTCATCGAAAAAGAACGCGCCCGCAATGGTCTGCCCGTTGAGGTGGTCGGCACCTACAACCCCCGCACCAACCCCGGCACCATCGAGCTCAAGCGCGACCGTGTCGACTATTGGGTTTCGAAGGGCGCCCAGATGTCGGAGCGCGTGGGCAAGATCGTGAAACACGCCCCAGTCGCCGCGACGGCGTAGCTTTCGTAGACCCAGCTTCGCACAGTCACCCAAGGAGCTTCCCCATGAACTCTTCCCACGGCGATGCGCAGGCCGCTGCCCCCAGGGCGAACCCCAAGGCGATGGTCGAGCACATTGCCCGCGCCCTGGTGGATGCTCCCCAGTCCGTCGTCGTCGATCAGTTTGACGACAACGGCGAGATCGTGTTCGAACTCGAGGTAGCTCCCACGGATGTCGGCAAAGTCATTGGCCGCCAGGGTTCTGTCGTCCGCGCGATGCGCAGCCTGGTACGCGCCATCGGAGATAAGCAGGACCGTGACTACGCCCTAGAAATCGTGGAAGACTAAGGCTCTGGAAGGCCAAGTTGGTGTGGCGCGAGCGCCCTCACCCGCGAAGGTCTTCGCCATCCCGAGACCGCCGCTCAGGAGACCGGCCATCCACGACGACTTCATTACCATTGCACGCGTTCTAAAAACACAAGGCCGTCACGGCGAAATCGCCGTCGAACTCCACACCGGCAACCCCGACCGCTTCACCCCCGGCATGCGTTTATTCGCCCTGGGGCAAGACGATAAGAGACGCGAAGTCGAGCTGGAAGGATTCTGGCCGCATAAGGGTAACTTGGTTTTGAAGCTCAAAGGCGTCGATTCCATCAATGACGCGGAAACGATCCTGCGCTGCGAGATTCAAATACCCCTCGCAGAGCGGGCGCAGCTCGATTCCGGCGAGGCTTACATCAGCGACTTGGTCGGCTGCGAAGTCACTGACGCTGGCCGCAAAATTGGAATCGTAATCGCCGTTCAATTTGGAGCCGGTGAAGCCCCGCTCCTGGTGGTCCGAGACGACGGCCAGGAGCACCTTTTGCCACTGGCGGAAGAGTTTCTCGTTGCTTCGAATGAGAGTGTTGCGCTCGATGTGGCCCACAAGAAGATCCACATGCGTTTGCCGGAAGGTTTGCTGGACATGAATGCCCCAGTTGCAACCAAAGAACGGACCGCCCAGAAGAAGCCACGGAATGCGGAACACCACGAGAAATAGCACGATGGCAACACATCGCCTTCCTCTGTGCCCCCGTGGTGAAAAGGTATTAGAGAAATGAAGTTCCACATCGTTACCATCTTTCCCGAGTTTTTTCGCGGCCCTCTGGACTACGGCATCGTTCGCCGGGCACGCGAGGCAAATCTCGTGGAAATCGGGATCCACGACCTCCGGGCTTTTACCAAAGATAAGCACCAGACCGTGGACGATCGCCCGTTCGGCGGCGGGGAAGGCATGGTGCTCAAGCCGGAACCGATTTTCGCTTGTCTGGACACGCTCGACTTCGCTCCCCGCGCTGGGCGCATAGCGGGCAGCACAAGCCAATCCGTCATCTTGCTATCCGCGCAGGGACAACGTTTCGATCAGAAGCTTGCTGCGGAACTCGCCACCCTCGATCGGATTGCCCTCATCTGCGGCCGCTACGAAGGCGTGGATGAACGTGTCAACACCGCCCTCGCCGATCGGGAGATTTCCATCGGCGATTATGTGCTCAGCGGGGGCGAACTGGGCGCGGCGGTCATCCTGGATACCGTCATCCGCCTCATTCCGGGAGCCCTTGGCAATGACGCGTCGTCGCAGCAAGAGTCGTTTACAGCGCATGCCGGGCCTATCCAGACCCCGGACGGCCCGGATTCGACCTGCGCCTCTGGCGGCCTCCTCGACTACCCGCATTTCACGCGTCCGGCTGAATTTCGGGGGATTCCGGTCCCTGATGTCCTGGTTTCGGGAGACCATGAGAAGATTCGGCGCTGGCGCAGGCGCACAGCTCTGGAAAAGACGCTCCGCAACCGTCCCGACTTGCTCGAAGAAATCGCCCTCGGGAACGATGACCGCAAAGTGCTGGAAGAAATCCGAAACGACATCCAGGCAGCGAAAACCAGCGCTCAGCATTAGCCAAAAGGCCCTAACATCCGCTATACTCAAAAGCTTAGAAAGAGTTCAGACATGTCCAATTTAATCATCGACAAGCTTCTAGAAAAATCGCAGCGGACCAACCTACCCCCTTTCCACCCCGGGGACACCGTCCGCGTCCACGTCAAGATCAAAGAAGGCGAAAAAGAGCGCGTCCAGGTCTTTGAAGGCCTCGTCATTTCGCAGAGAAATGGCCAGCAGGGTTCGTTCGTCGTCCGCAAGATGAGCTTCGGCCAAGGCGTTGAGCGCATTTTCCCCTACCGCTGCAAGGTCGTGGATAAGGTCGAGGTGGTCCGTTCCTTCAAGGTTCGACGCGCCAAGCTTTATTATTTGCGGGCGCTGCGCGGTAAAGCGGCCCGTCTGCGCGAAGTCGAAAACTAAGACTTTTCGTCGAAAATGGATTGGGGAGCGGCGTTGAAACCGCTCCCCAATCCATTTATTCGCGCACTAGAGACAGAT
>WNFL01063231.1_pt1 | contig 19309 bp, 22 predicted proteins | sample 5400361 | NCBI WGS metagenome assembly WNFL01 (sample SAMN13153351, study PRJNA577476) | soil metagenome | isolation source: 40 cm soil on Douglas fir-dominated hillslope | place: USA:California | collected 2013-09-17
TGGTTATGGGTGCAATGGAACACACACCCGCGATCGGCATGGTCTCGCTGCTCCTGGAGAACCCCATGGATCCAAGTCTAGCTTCGTTTACTACCACTTCTCGCGTTGAAATAACCTCGCTGTTTGTGCTGGCTTCGTACCGGCACTTGGGTGTCGGTATAGCAGCTCTGCAGGAAATGGAGAGGTGTGCAAAATCACTTGGTGCTCGTAAGCAGTTGGTGAACACTGCCTTGGATATGAATTCACGCAATTACACAGGCTGGGTGACGCTGAACACGCCTGCAATCGAACGAAGTCTCACAATATTTGGAAACCTGGGCTACCGCGAGTACAAGGTGATCAGGTCTCCTGTGACTGAGAGAAATACGCCTATGCTCACATGTTTGACTAACAGGCTAGACAAACCAGTTACCCGCAATCCGAAATAAGGGGTGCTGGCTTGCCCCAGGAGTGCACAACCGCCGCTTTCCTTGAGAAAGAGCTTGTTTGAGTTCCGTCCGAGAGACTGCCTATATGTTCATAGACTTCTGTATGCTTCACAGTTATGTATTGTGTGTTGTCGAATGTTCGACTACCATCTATGGAAGATTGCGGCCGGTTCCAAAGTGAGAGACAAAGCGAGATATCTCCATCCACTACGATTTACTATCCAACAGCCGGCTGTAATTGCTCATCGTCGTTTTGCATACGCTGGGCATAGCGGAGCCATACCAACGTCACTAGACACTCATTCCTCCAATCACCTCGATAATAATAATCAAGAATAAAATGCTCGGTCTCCATGAGACGAGCAAGGTGCTTGATGCTATAGATTCTACGAGGAAAAGTTTAGAAGAGGCTCAATTGAAGGAAGAAGGCGCATCAAAGCGTGTGGCGGAAGCCCAAAACGAGCTAGAGCGTTTTCAACTGTCGCTCGAACTTGTTGTTGCGACTTCTATACGAGAAGGATACGAGAAGGCCTTGAAGAGATTAGGTAGTCATCTAGCTCGTACGTCACGAGCCCTGATCCACTTTGTACAAACGGATAACTTATGCGCCCAAACTGCTAGCCATATGCACACTCCCAAACGAACTTCTTTCCTGCATCTTCTACACAGGACTAGTGATGGAGCTGCAAGGACTAGTGATGGAGCTACAAGCACTACAATCGACGCTTACTCCAGTCATGGCCCTCAGGACCGAGGAGATGGAGCTCAGGGAACCCCCACCTTGTGCTCTTAATTTTGCGGAGACATGCAGTCACGTCAACTCTCATTGGCGACGAGTCGCGCTGACGACCCCAGTCCTTTGGCGAGTACTAAGGTTTTCAAAGAAACCAGCAAAGAACGAGAGGGAACGGGTGTGGTTGGAGCGGTCAAAGCGCACAATTTTATCTATTTATTTACCGTCCATGCACAAACCACTCTTCAACGACCTTCTTGAGACCCTTCGCCCCCACCTCCCTCGAGCACAAATCATCTCCATTGAAGGACAGCATATCAAGCTCCTTTTAAACCTCTTGCGCAGTCTACCTCCTAGGATGGATAACCTTCGTAACCTTGAGCTCCGCGCAGACTATGCCATGTCAAATCAACTTGTAGAGAGCGCTGTTCAAAACCTCTTTGAGGAGGGAGCACCACGTCTTCAAATGGTCACTCTTCAGTATATATCACTCGACTTGGTGGTATTCCCAACAAATAATATCACCAAATTATGTCTTATACATTCGGACATTCGGATCGTACAGTTCGATACCATCCTGCAAAGCGTCGCCCCAACATTAGAGTGGCTTTCCATCGAACTAAACAACGTCGATCCACCTCAAAGCAACATCATTATACCGCCAGTACGCTCGAGCGGTCTGACTCACTTCCTTAAACTGCATACGCTCGAGCTTGGAGAAGATGGGCTTCTCATCAGCACCCATATTCTCACAAACTTTTGGTAAGTACATCGATTCCGACTTCCAGTTGCACCTTGAAAGGCAATTTAACACTTGTCCAGGTCGCCAGTACTAAGAACACTATATTTGGATATACAAAGTGACCAGCTTGAGACCTTCGCCAGCCTTCTGGGCACGCCCGCTCCGCCAACATTCGACGCGACCGGACAGCCCGAAGCTCAAAGGGTACCTTGCTTCAACGTACGAGAGCTTATCATTCGTACTATGGATGGTTTGTCTACAGCAGGGTTCGAGGTGCTTCTAATGAATGGGTTCCCCAGCCTTGAAAGGCTAGACGTGGCGGACGACTTTGACGACAATGAACTAGCAGCCATATTCTCTGGTACAGCTACACTAATTAATGCACTTTCTGAGTGTGACACTGACGTAGATTAGGTGCCAACAGGGGGTGCAAAGCACTCAGAAGCTTGCGATTATCGGCATGTCTCGGTGACTTGCTGAGAAGATTCGTGGAGGAGCGTTCTGATGAGCATAGTGGAGTTGCGTCACTGCGACGGTTAGAACTCAAATGTAAAGCCGGGATTACCCATGAGGAGTGGCAGTACCTGCGAGCCAAAGTCGACGAGGTAGTCTTGACGGATCCGGAGGCTAGGGAAGCAGAATACACAGACGAAGACGACGATTGATCCGCAGTCACGGGGCGTTATATATCAAGGATCACTAGATTGGATATTTGATGAAGATGGATTTTGCTTTCCACATGACCAACATGTTGACTTTGGTTGGCCAGCAGAATATGAACTGGGAAGCTGAAAGGGAGCAAGAAATCTCCTTCTATAGACAATAAGAACTCAAGGAGGTCCTTCAGAGGGCTGGGTTACAAATTTCTTCCCTTGTTACGGGAGATTCGCGTTTTCTTGTCCAGGACACCAAATAAGAAAAGACTCAATACGGGCTCTGCGCTTGTCTCACGACGGGCGGACTTTCAGCTGTGGCGGGGGGATGATGCGCGGTGACTAGGAAGGCGGCGATAACGCTTCAAGAAGCGCTGTGCACACATTAGTGTTGTGCTCATGCCAGATAGCCCTATTCCGCCTGCTCGAGACGACCTTCCAACGAAAGGTTTTCCATTATTTCCTTCGGTGGCTGTGGCTGTGACGGTGGCAGGTTGTGAGGTTGGCTCGCGAGGTTTCTCAACCTGGGGGAGAGATGGAAACTTGCTTTTCGCACCTTGGAATCCCCCACATCCAGACTTTTCATTCCCCGCCGCGTTCTCTCTAAACTTCCATCAAATGGCCCGCACCAAGGTCAGTATTTCCTTCAGAATATCCACAACTACTTCCTCATCCACTCACCCTCCCCTTTCCCTTCTTCCTATCCCTCGACCCCCTCTTCATCCCTGTCGCTATCCACTTGCTTTGTCTCAACAACCCTTGCTGACTCAAAACCTCATCACGTGCTTTCAACTACGTAAACCTATGTCAAACAACAAACAAACATGTCATCTGCCCTGCCACTTCCGCATTCGGCAACTCGCCTGTCATGCAATGGTGGTTGCGCCGGCCATCATCACTGTCGTCGATGACGCTGCCTGCTGCTGCTGTCGCCAACAATGCCAATGCTCACGCTTGTCTGGTTGTCTGGTAACGTCTCTCCTGTACTGATTTAACTACCATGTGTCCATCCAAAAGCAAACCGCCCGCAAGTCGACCGGTGGCAAAGCCCCCCGCAAGCAGCTCGCTACCAAGCAGGCCCGCAAGACGGCCATGCCCGCTACCGGTGGTGTTAAGAAGCCTCATCGTTTCCGCCCTGGTACCGTCGCCCTCCGTGAAATTCGTCGCTACCAGAAGTCGACCGAACTCTTGATCCGCAAGTTGCCGTTCCAACGTCTCGTTCGTGAAATCGCCCAGGACTACAAGGTATTCAACTCTACGCTCGGTCATGGCGCACAACACTCACATCTTCTGTAGACCGATCTCCGCTTCCAGTCCTCGGCCGTCATGGCTCTTCAAGAGGCCGCTGAGGCTTACCTCGTCTCCCTCTTCGAAGACACCAACTTGGCTGCCATCCACGCTAAGCGTGTAACGATGTGAGTTCCTTCCCGCCCTTTTCTTGCACCCCCCATTAACATCCCTCCCAGTCAACCGAAGGATCTCCAACTCGCCCGTCGTCTCCGTGGTGAACGTGGCGCCGGTATCTAAGTACACATGTTTTGAGCAATCATCGATTCTATGAATGGACGCCTACTGCCCGAATCATATGCTTGAGTATGCCGCTATGTAACGACGAGCGTTGTAGAGACCTGCACAGTCATCAATTTGTTGTGCAGGAATACATCCAATATTATGTTCAAACCTCTGTATTTATGACTCAATAATAACTTCGTTTTCGAGGTCTACCAGGCGCCTGTTGCGAATATGTGAGATCAGCGGCCTTTGAGAAGCCGGTGCCACCAGCTCCTCACCAAATTTGGACCATCCGGTATCTTGCCACTCGTTGCGCCCCTGCGCCCTTCCATCAGACACAGCTAAACAACATACAGACTCAGTACCGTCTGACTTGCAGAGGCCCGGTGCTGGTCACCTGTGCCAACCTTGGCGTAAATCGGAAGGGATTGGCAAACTCGAATCTACACGGGATCCACCGGTATATACTTTTTTGGGTACTGTGTGTATGGTCCAAACAACGAAAATTGGGATCTACGCTGCGTCTCCCAGCTCTTGAAGAGCTCCGTCGCGGCGTTCAGATCAGTGGGCAATGAGAAAATCACCTTCTTGGGTCTTCTATTACGGTATCATTCAACATTCAACCGCAGTCCCGAGAAAATCCACAGACGTCTTTACTTGCCTGATGCATGTCTCTCACGAAACGAGCAGCGAGGCCTAGAATGTAATCTTCGAGGGTCACGGCCAGCCCAATGTCACCCGGGTGCCATACATCATTCAAGAAGGGTTTTTAGGGTGTTTATATTGGCCAATACATATAATCGCTCCGTCTACCCACCTCGTCTGAAACCCACTGCAGTCTATAAGGATATGCCCCATATACTCCCATCAGCTGTTCGCAGGCGTATCAAATCGTTCCTCACGTTCATAAGAGGGGACAAGGTGCGGACGACTCTTCCGCGCCCGAGCAGTATCCTCCCATATTCTTACCTGGACGTGACGTTCAGGTCGGGAAGATGAGCGAGACGAGCAAGACGAGCAAGGCGAACAAGACGAATATCCACCCCAACATTGAAGCTCTCACTCAGCTCCCTCACCCACGCGACCGCACTATTCGCGGGGACATCCCCATATATTATTTGCAGGTGCCGGCTCACTTTGTGGCCAAAATTAGAGGACCGGATGCCCCTGACCCACCTCTGTACGTGGCTCTGCTACTAGTCGCTTTCAGTGCACTTATTTTGTCGCTTGTATAGCTGGGGCGTTAGTGAGAACCAGCCGGATGCTGATGGGTTTTGCACATGGCAACTATCATTCGAAAATGGATCAGTGATTTATATCCGTTCTCAGCCTGTCCCCGAGACAGGGCCAGGTGCGCTGCTTGTCCTTTTGACTATGCTACAGTACCGACGGTCATAAATGCGCAGGTAAACACGTAATTGCACCCAATGGGTCTGAGACGTTCATCCCTCAGTCTCTTTTGACCTTTGATATCACGTATCTCACGGCTGACGAGGTTGCAATTCCACCATTGGCTTCCACACTCGGTCCCTCCGGGGTTGAGACACTGCTGTGTGAGTTGTTCGAATTTCGACTCTCACCTGGTCCACCTTGTTGACGAGTGAACCTTAGCTCCCCATGCGACCGTTGCGTTCAAAGGACGCACATGCAAGGCGTGTAAGGGGAACGGTGTGCATACTGGGTTCTGTCCTACTCTACAATCCGATGACTATATGTGCTCATGGTGCAATGCTCTCGGAGGTGGCCATTCATTCCGCTGTAATGGGTTTCTTTGAGGGTTTCATACATGGGATGGCCCGCCTATGTTCCTCCCAGTAGATATGCACACCAATATGAGTATATGTGTCGAAGAGAAAATTCTCAATCTATATTTATTTGAATTACCACTTGAGTTGGCCTCTGCCACGTCCACATAACGGACACGGAGCACCCCATGGCCACGAACGGGCCACCTACGCGTGAGGAGATGAGAACTTTGTACCCTCCGTTGTTCTCCTTCCCACAGCTCAAGGGTTTCATTGCCTCCGGGTTAGCGGGTCCTCCTGAGATCCCATCGGAGTCACCTCTAATGACCGCACATATGTATAGGGATTTGTCATTGCTCGAGAGGCATCCGGATCTTCAGGAGCGCTACGAGAGTTTTTGTAATGCCCTGAAGACTCAGCATGGTTCTGTGGGTAAGCCATGTGTTGATACTAGAACGGGAGGGTTGCATCTAAAAACTCAGACAGTCAAATACTTAATTCAAGTCCGCCTTGAATGGCCCGATCTTGATCCAAAGTCTGCATCGAGCTCCCAAGGCGAACTCTCTACTGGTCAAGCTTTTCGCGCAGACCTTTCAGACCAATATCGAGTGATACCCAATGACTGGCCGTATTCGGGTGTGTCCCAAAGTCAACCTCCGTTGCACTACATGACCGTGGAATAACTAGTCCCACATGACGTGGAACACTGGATCATTTGGAGTCGAGTCCCCATTGTTCACCCGTCGAATGAGCGTATCGACAAACTCGGCCTTTGGGGATTCAGCGGAACAGAGGGGTGTGAGGAAGCGGTCCTCCCAGAGGGGATCACTATCCCACCGCCACCAACTCACGAAGAGGCCAGCGTGATAAGAGGAGCGTGTCAAGAAATTGAGAAGTGTGTAAGAGCACACTGGCCGGAGCCCCTGTGGGAATGCGCATGGTTTATGAACCCACCAGTGAGTGACTCGTCTTCACCACGGAGACGGAAGGTGATTGAAAGTCCACACAAGCCACTGCAAAGCATTCCGGGCCTTGCTCATGTCCATGTCTTCGCACGACCAAAACACCGGCCCTCCATCGAACCTTGAGCGATAGATACTGCATTAGAAACGATAGAACATCTATATTTCAGCGATACGTTCAAAAAATTGCCTAAGAGTAGCTGCCAAGACATCTGGTAAAGCATCCACTTTTCGCAACACGATGAAATATTCGAAGGGGAAGGTCTCCAAGTAAGGTCTCCAGGTCAAATCAGCGCGCACCTCCTTCAGCTCTAATATAGACTGTTTCTCGATGTCACCGGTCGACGTTCCTGGCCTTTGGTGTAGTGTATCGAGGATTACGAAGACCACTAACACTCGCTGCTCTCTCGCCCTTCTCAACGTTGAACGCAGTTTCTCGTGGTGAGCACAGACACCGTCGGATATAATGATTTCGAGCTGCCATAATTCGGACGCAAGAGCCGACCCTGTAGCGTGTTTCTCGCGTGCTTCAGCAAGGACCTGAAGACTCGTTTCCATCAACAAGAGGACATCGGTTGAGGTCTGATTGAAGGCAAAGTTGCCGATAATGCGTGTACCGTCGGAATCGTTGAACGTATGGGCGTCGAAGGAGTGGAGCACTTGGACCTTTTCGCCGAAGCTGGCCACAGCCACATCTCCGGCTTCCAATCTCGTCAATGCCTTCGTGACGAGGGCAAGGGTCTGGAAAGCTAGGTGCTCGGAATGAGACTCGGCCATGGATTTGGAGTCGTCCAGCGCAATAAGGATTTGATACTCTCTCTGGCTCGGACGAGTGCGACGAAGCCAGATCTTGTCCTTGGTGAACTCGCTGGCGATATAAGGGATGATTTTCTTCATATTTAGTCGCTTCCCCGTTCGATAGTCGCCTCGCAAGCGGGTGGCTCGTGTCGGCTCGAGGATCAATCGCAAGAGCTCGCAAAGCGACCACGCCATCTCATGTGTTAGGGAAGAATACATCCTCCAAAGTGCCTCTGTGCCATGGGAAGGCTGGCCAATACGTTGCCACTCGATAAGTTGGTTCTCCACCACACCCGAGTCTAGATTGTCGCCATCGTGATCGCTCGGGAAAGTGTATGGCCGTGAAGTGGATTGCTCCTGGTCATCCAACTGCATATTGACCTCCGCTCTAGTCATCGCCTCTTTGACATGGCTCGAAAGACTCCTGAGGGTCAGTGGTCCGCGCGGTGCCTCGCGGGGACCACTCGGTGATGAATCCATCGCATCGTTTTGATTCGTCGTTTGAGCAGGCATTGCGACATCCTCCTCTACTAGGGTGAGGTCCTGGAGCTTTGCGACATGATCTTTGGAGGATGATTTTCCGAGTGCCTGCAAGTCTGTCAAGGGATCATTTTGCGATGTATGCTCGACTTGAAGGGTCTCTCCTCCTTCAGGAACCTCCAAGTCATGAGCTTGGCCTTGAACGTGATCGAATATGTCCTCATAGCGCCGTGATACATTCTTGCTGGGGTCACCCATCGTTCGAACGGATGAAATACTCTCCGCCTGAGGTTTCAGTTCGGAGGTGGGGTGGGCCATAGTCGCGGTCTCTTCGGAAGAAGCACCACCGGGTCCATTCCCTTGGGCCGCATTACTGTAAGCGCGATAATGAATGGTAAATATAAATAAATATGAATAATGGGTGCATTTCCATTACCTTTGAGAGACCTGTGCTCGAGCCTCCTTTGCCACACTCTCGGACACTTCGTCTTTGTTCTCAGTATCCACGCCGTCTTGGTTCGTCGCAGGTGCGCTCCCTTGCATTTCGCCCCCATCCCCACCTCCCTGATCCGTTCCTTCCCCCTCCCTCAAGTCGGGTTTGGCAGTAATGTTTTCCGCTTTCTCCTGTCTAATATCTTGGTCTTCTTTCTCTGTTGCATCCTCAACGTTATCGTGTCCGCTTGTTTCTTCGTCTGAGTGGTCTGGTGGCTCCGTGTCCCCGGTCTCAACGCCTACATCGCCCTCGACGTCGCTCATGGATTCGCCATCATCACTGAGGCCTTCTGTTCTGTCATTTCGCGAGTCGTCGATGTGCAGATCATCTGGGAGGCTCAATGGCTCTTGTTGATCGACATAATCATCGACAGGCCGCCCATCGTCGTTCGTCTGTTCTCCCATATCTTCAATCTGCGGCTCCTCCATCTGTATCTCATCTCCCGGATCGTCATTGCCAGAAGCAGTCTCGCCTTTGTGATTCGCAGGAGGCACCGACGCTTGCTGCGCCTTGGCGACAACCTCAGCGTCATTCAACCCCTTGCTCTCTCCTTCTTGAGCTGGTTCCGGTTTTACTTGCTGCTGGTCGTGGCCTTCCTGTCCCCAAAAAATTTCATCTACCACGTTCGGGTCATCGCGGTCCAGCTGGGCCATCTCTTCCGATGGTGATTCGACTTCTGGTGGCTCTTCTTCATCTTTAGTCTTGGCTTCTTCTTGGGTTTCTTCCACATCTGCGTCGAAGTCACCATCCATCTCAATCGCACCATCCGCCTCATCCTTCTCCTCGGACTCAACATCCTCCTGTTTTTGCTGATCTTGAAGGCCTTCTACTTGCGATTCGTCTGTGATGTCTTTGCTGACATCCGCCTTGCCGCTCCCTTCCCCTATGCCGGTACCATCCCCCACCATCTCCTGCTGCTTGCTCTCAGATTCCATCTCAGTTGGTTTACAGAATCCCCTGTCGGCTAATTCCTGCCCGATTATCAAGAGTGTCGATGCCAATTTGAGGAGAGACTTGTGCCAACCAGCTAGCATGTCAAGATATACATCTGCTAATCTCAGATAACGTTGGAGGAAGGGCTGAAGCCTTTGTAAGAGCACAGTGCCATTGCCACCTTCCAGACCTCTCCCCAAGAGGAAGGTCGTAATGTCGTCACGCATCGTTACAAACTCGAGACTCTGGTGGATCGCCTGGGCTTGAGCAATTCCTATCTTGATATATGCATCTCCCTCATTCGCCAATGCCAGGTCACTGAGCCTTTGCATGATTACCAATATTCGGTCGATAGGCGGTTCAGAAGTTGACAAGGTGAGACCATCGGGTGGGCGAGTAGCGGCTGGTGGCAGCCTTTGAGTGATGGTGTTGAGCTCAATGAGAAGGCTGCCGCAATGGTGCACAGTCGCATGGTCTTGATCGCCCCAAACCTGCAGTTGAGTGATGGTTTCGTGAATTGACGTGGCCGATTCTAACTTATGCGCTTGACCTACGGGCGTTCGTGAGTATCTGCGTACGAAAGCCGACACCAGGTGCTCACTTTGCCACAAGAGAGGCAAACATGTAGTAGAAGCTCGCTGGAACCAGGCCAATGCATAATCTCTCTTGACTTGAAGCACACCCTTCTGCTTCTGGAGGGAGGCCAAGATATTGGGTTGCACGTGTGGCTGGAAGACAGCGGAAACCTCTGGATTGCCAAGACAGAGTAGGATTTCTTCTAGCGCGGCTACCACATAACATAGAGCTTCCGTATGAGCATTTGCGTACGAGAGAGCAGAGTCACCGACGAGCACGAGAGCATCGCCTTCGTTTGCCAGCGAAATGTCCAAAGAGACTGTTTTCAATTGCTCAGAGACGGCAGTAGCTTCATAGAGGCTGTACATGAAATCAGCATTTGGGCAAAATGGTGTCAGAGAAGGCACCCACAGGTCTCGTGTCAATAATCCCCGACTCAAAGTAGAATGGGTGCAGTTCAGTAACCTCGTAAGCTCTCGAGTGGATATATCCGACGAGTGGGAGGCCAGTGATGCCTCGAATTTGGGTAGATGGGCTAAAATACGATCGAAGTAGAGATCAGCTTTGGCCATAGAAATCCGGTATGCTGATTCGGTTTCGGGGAATGCCCGCCGCTGCTCAAAAAGGAATACTCGGTTTCGCTGTCGTTCCAACACTGATGCTTGAATATTGTCCGAAAGGCCTACAACTTTGCACGTTTTGAGCAATCTTGAAAATGCGGCCTTCTTGCGAGTCAGCAAGTTCTTGTGCCATTTCGAAGCATCCTTGACCTCTTTCGGCGGGACATCTGTAGCGAGCTCTTGATTGGTCTCAATGATCGAGTTCACGAAAGATTCTGTCGCAACAGGAGCAAAAAAATGGAGCTTGGGCAGGACTGACAGCAGAAGTGTGTCAAAGCGAGAGATTGTTGAGTTGAGATGTCGCCTATGTGCTGGAACAGGGGCAGGGAATTGGAGATCAGGCGCAGTGGGAACGAGATGTAACATAGGGTAGGTGACCTCTTCGCGACACCTTGGTGAATGCTGCAACTTCGTTTCGAGATATGGGGTGGCGGGCTGGCGCAGGATTTGTCGAAATTTCTTGATAGACTTGTAAAGTTGACGGTGCGTTCGATGAGCACTAGCCTTGAGAGCGAAGACGTTCAAATCCTTCCAACTGGCCAATTTGATGAAAGAATCGACCTCCTTATCCAATTCGACGCGTTGCTGGTCGAATGATTTGAATATCTGATCCGAGAATCGACCATAAAAGCAACTGATTGCCTCCAGGAGTCTTGAGACACGGGCCATTGCCTGACCATGGTGATCCTGTCCACTCTTTGCAAGCGCGGACGTATATTTACCAAAGGACCGAAGTAATTGCAGCCTAGTTGAATACTCGCCAACTGAGCTCGACATAAGGAAGCTCTCCAACAAAGGAAGCAGGCCAGAAAGATGGTGATCGAGTGTTCCTTCCAAGACGGCTGCTCGCGTTCCATAGACTGTGGCTTCATATATTCGGAACCACCATTCGGACGTCCCTTCCATACACGCCAAGTATTCGTGGTTCAACAACTGGGCCCAACTCGACAGCTCGAGTCGTCTCCACTCTATAACGAGCGAGCTTATGGTACCTTGCCACTCTTTGATGGTGTTTTCTCGATATGCGTACTGCTCCCAATCCTCTATTTGCAACAGCAGAAGCTCTAGGGCTGACAGAATTCGAGGAACAGGCGAATTGACATCCAGGTTGAGGATCGCATCGCACCGTTCGCGGATGTACTGAAGGACCATCTGGTCTGGCCAATGGTCGATCAACAACGAAAGACGATCGCGTAAGGAAAGTAAAATCGGTATTACTCGTGAAATTTGTGTAGCGTTGACATCCTTGTAGAAGTTGTAGGTCTTTGCGGCTGGAGAGCGGAGGAAGCGTTCCATATGATCTTGGAGATATCGAAGGGACCAGACGATACTGTGGCGGTCGAGGGACATGGGTAGCTGTGTAATCACGGAGGGTAACCATTTGGTCGCGAAGGAGGCTGCAAATATACGACCCGGCGGTGTGAATGTCTTGCTTGTATGCATCAGATTCGCGAAAATTCGCGAGACGACGGCCGTAGTTGAGCGAGAAACGCTATGCTCAGGGGCAGCACCTGTCTTGTTTTCGTCCATAACATCGTCGTATTGAGGAAACATTTCCCTGAACTCAGCCTCTTCAAGTTCATGCTCAGTCTTGTTCACGCCGCCACGATACAGAGAAGCATTTTCGGCATCGCGCCTCGCCTTCTCCTTTTGCTCCTTCACCCAAATTCGGAATAACTCGTCGAAACACTTGCTGAATTCTGTTAGCCGCTTAGAAGTATTAATGCCAAGAAGGACCTCGTGCTCGATGGCTTGCAATCTGAGAATGATGAGATCTTCCTTATCACCGAGAGTGGTAACGGTGTTGGTGTCGGCGCGGATTTTGAGAGCGGCTATCGCAGGTGGGAACGTTGTGACTGACTGTGCAAGAGAGGTGGCTTCTGATTTCCATGGTGCGTTTCGGTGGTCTCGAAGTATACGAAGACCAAAGCGCAGCCTCGTGAGCCACTCGTCGAGAGGAATGATGATATCGGCGAATCGAGAGTAGGCCGCGTTCAGTCGCCGTTGGAAATTCATGATCGATTCTTGCAAGACCGTCTCAATTGTGATAGCCTCGCTCGGGTTGAGTGTCATCGCGTCGGCCAAGTTGTGCGCCGGAACACTCGTAAGCACTCTTGTTTGAAATTGGTGGATTTCCGTGAACAGCTCTTGCAGATGTACTGCGTCTGTGTCCCTCTTTACGATGTGTGATTGAGCGCTGATCTCCAACTCCACTCCTGAGAGGCGACGAAGCAAGCGTTCGATGAGTAGGTTGCTGGCATATCCAGTCCGACTTTTTGCGATTATTTGTAGCAACTGGATCTCCTGTTGCAAGCGTTGACGCCGCCCATGGAGAATGTTGACATAAGCCTGATTCCCGGCGACTGGATCCATGGGGAGATTAGGGACATAGAAATCGATCATAAGGAGTGCAAGCGCCACCCAGGCACGCCCCAATGCCCCAGGGGATCCAGGACTTGGGGCCAATAGATGATGCACCTCTTTCCGCAGCCAGCCGATGGCCTCATTCAGCTTCTGGTCCTGTGAGCAGACGTGGAGGGTAGAGATCACAGCATTGAAGGATACAGTGCTCGGGGATATGGCGAATACTTCGATCAAAGACTCTATCGATTCTTGATCCTTCTCAAGCAGCAAAAGGAACCGCAGTACCTGTACGGATATCTTAAGTCGTTGGCCACCGTCATTCTCTCGGTCACGTACAGAACATAGGTCGCGATGGAGCAGCCTTTGGAGGACGGTGTCCCTGCTTTCTGCAGCAGTACTGAGGGCGGAATGTAAGAGGCGTTTTCCATGGCCAAGAGTTTCAAGATGCGACGGAAGAGATGCTAAAGGTCGGTGTTTTGGGGCACTGAAAAGTGATGGTCAGACTCGTCCTGGAAAGGTGAAAGTCATACGTGCCAAGCCTCAACGACTGCACGCGGAGCGATAGGGAGCAGTAAGAGTTCTGGGCCCTGGATGGGATTAGTATTCCTCATCTGAGAGGAGGGTTGATGACCAACCACAGCTCCTTGCCAGATGCAACGCATAAAGTCGCCTTGAGCAAGAGACAACCAGGCATCCAGATCTGCGAGCGGTTCAGCCTATTTAGTATCAAGGCGTGTAGTTGAGATTACCAGAGGAACTGGGGCTGAGCCGAGTCGTACCACAGAGGACAATCAAATCGCCCAGAGGTTCGCTCCAATCTTCGAGGGCGAGTTCAAAGTAAGAGTTGTAGACCTCGGTCTTCGAAATGTCAACGACGCAGCACGGGTACGAAGAGGACGAACCTACTGGCCCAAGTGGTGCTGATCGAGAAAGCAATTGTAAATGAAGCATACGAGAGAGCAACCAAGTCCATATCAATTCTTGAGGGTATAGAGTCTCTGACGCACGCTTGACGTGGCGGTTAGCTCCTCTGATTGGTCATCTGCAGTTAAAGGTACCTCGTCTGTTTTGCAGTCAACGAAACTGATAGGTGCAGTGATGTGAAATGGTTCAGACACGAACGACACAGCGAGTTTGAACATATTTTTACGGCGTTCCACTTCAAAAGCTAGTGAGCAGTGAGCACGGGTGGAACTCAAATGACATACTGTGGAGTTTCGGCAATGACACTGGCGATGGTCCCAATAACCTTGAGGGCCGGACTGAACCTATCTGCGTGAGACTGGTTACATGAACGGCGTAGTACTGCCAGATCGCGGTGAATCCAAGGCCGTTTCTGAGGCGCAGCTCGTTCATCAAAGACTCATGAGCCGCCCGCAAATCAGAGGGAGCTTGATATGAAAGCTCAGTAATCGCTTTGCCGAGGCGAGCGACTAAAGCGTGGAGAGAAGAATAATCCAAGCTGGCCCCTCGTGCAATGAGGAGCAACGCTTCAAAGATCTCAGGGCATTCGATCGAGGGCATAACGTCCTGACATTTTCATGAGCTATCAAGAAAAAAGGATGAGAGAATCTAACACGAACAAGGAGAGCAGAGTGGTTCCTTTCCTTCAGGAAGGATCGAGTGGACGCAATCAAGGCGGATAGAGCACTGTAAATAGGGGATGGCGCACTCATTCGGGTGCTACTTCCATGTTGAACTGGAGAAGTTTGCGCGAGAGGGATGACCGTATGAGTAAGTATGCACCAATCTAATGCTTCACTGTGCTTTGTTGGGACCATCCCAAGGTTTTGATTGCTCCAAAATGCAACGAAATTTCGATTGAGAAGTATATCGGTGCCCTGAGGACACTTGAGAGTCCGATAGCATCAAATTGGCAGAGGGCGCACCTGATAATCGAGAAAGGGTGTGAGCACACAGGGAGAAGTCTCAAGGTTCGCTGCCAGACGCCATTGAGCGAGTAAATTGGGGTTCACGTCAAGTGTGCAGTTCAAGATCTGACACCGAACAAGGCATTGGAAATTAAGCAGGGTCAGGTCCGACGAGTCCCTACACAACAACGCAAACCGCGATGGTTCCGTAACTGCACGATTCTGTTCCAAAACCTGGAAAGTTGCCTGGTGATCGATGAGCTCGCTGTGATTCGCAACCGACATATTATGGCAGCGAGATGGGAGGTGATCCTGCAGCGAAGGTTGGTCACAACTTGACAGGGAGACTTCCACTCCTCGATTTCGCATGGCACGAGAGAGTTCGCCTCGGGTTGGGTCCATCGCCATTATTAGTCGAAAGTTAGGATGGGGGTTGATTAATTGGACTGTGCCATCGACAAGTCCGCGTTCGGTAAGAGCAACGTGACCTCCAATTTCGGCTAAAGAGTTAAGACGATCGAGGACCGATGGGTTGCATAAATTTGCATTGTCCAAAAGAAACCACATTCCGTCCTTCATAGCGCGTACCAGAGGACCATCGACCCATTCAAACCTGCCTGTTGTTTGAGTGGTAGTCAGTCGTTGCAACATACGGCCGATCCTAGTGCCTCTCGAGGTCATTCCTGTGAGCTGCTGAAGCAACTCTTGTGTCACGGATCCCCCGGACTGCAAAAAGGCGATTAGTTGGTCGTCCAGGCCGAAAGGCGAAAAGTTTGAATAAAGTGACGGCAAGAGTGCGTCAGCGAACATGGAAGTTAGCAGGACCTGATCCGCTTGTTCAAAGCCCCCAAGCAAGTCGGTAGTATCAGTCGAAGGTGTCGCGGCAAACTCATATAGACCTGCTCCGCAAACATTTGCCAGATGCCGGACGACATTGCTCTTCCCACTACCTTGGGCACCTGTGAGGATGACGAGCCAGCGTTGTTGAAGACATCTTGTGGCCGTTTGCAAAGCATGTAGATCATGTTTCATGGGTGTTGAAAGGGGTCGGTGGCCCCAAGCCAGGGTACGTTGTGCAAGTGCGTGGCCGAATTGGGCGAATGTAGAGGAGAGGGATGGATGAGGTGGAAGGGGACTGGGAACGTAGTCATTGAAAATTTCGCGAAAGACAGTTTCAACTCCCAGTCGGTCCTCCTTGGTTCGAAAACGACGAAGGAACACGGCATCTAAGAATTCAGCTGGATGACCTGGCATCTCCTCGAAACCGCTTCTGTCGTGCAAAAGTGCCAACCATCGTATAATATCCCGCAGGTTAAACTCCCAAGGGCTACCTTGACGCCCGAACCCTTGGCCGGACTTGAGGACAGCCTCCAACTTGATGGTGAACTGAATCATTCGAGACAGAAGATCAACCGAGTATGAAGGATAAAGGTGCCGACAGATGATGAGGAAGTCTTCGGCGCTCAAAGGCTCAATATAGACCTTGGTAAAACGGTTGACAAATGACTTAGGCAGACCTTTTCGGCCGCCTCCTTGGTGGACTGGATTTTGCGCAGCGAATATGCGGAAATTCGGGTGCTTGGTAAAGGACCGCCCGAGCTCGGGAACAAAGACAGTCCCGCGATGGTCAAGGATCGCATTAAGTCCTTCCAACACAGATTGTGGTGCCAAATTCATTTCATCTAGCAGAACCCAGTTACCCTCCTGCAGAGCGTGAAGAAACCCCGCGTCTTTCCATGCGAATTCTCCTCCAAAAAGATCCATCAGGTCCGTTTGATCCGAGAGATTGACGCGACAAAGGTCATTGCGAGTAAGTGCTGCCAATGCTGCTACAAGACTTGTTTTGCCGACCCCGGGACTACCCTCCAGCAGAATAGGCTTATCCAGCTGACATGCACGTAAAATTCGCACGGAGTTGTCTAGTGAAGTCGGAGCGTGGATAGTGAAAGATGTCTTGGTAATGGGGATTGGGCCGGGAGGAACTGAAAAACCGCCAATAGAGATTAAATCTCCGTTGTCACCTTGCACAACTTTGCTGTTTGGAGATTCGAGAGGGGGCACCAGAACATCGAGTATCTGCGCTGCGTCCTGTCGTAGTTTGACGAGATCTTGGTGAGTCCACCCATGCGTCTGTGGCATAGCTGATAAACCATCCAGCACGGTGAGATGTGCAGCATGGTGCTTTACAAATCGTCGGTCAACGGACGCCTGGATGTCTGGATATGGACTTACAAATATGGCGTTCAGAGACCACTCCACACTTATGTTCAACAATTTATTCGAGAAATTGACCCAAGCCTATCATTGTTGATCAGTGGTTCGCCCGCAGAGACAGAACGGAGAACAAACCAGAATGTCACGCAATCCGACGGCTGCAGGGTCTCCTACACGTTCGGCAATCCACTCCATAAAATCCAAAAGGGGTTCTGAGAACGAATCAAGGACATCGTGTTGCCAGAGTGATCGCACAATCGTCAATCGGTCTTCCCTGCTGTTGACCATTGGAACCCAGATCTCTGTGAAACGATTGCGTAATGCAGGTGAGAGTTCTTTTTTCCCATAATCACCACCTGGATTCATGGTGGCCACCAGTTGGAAACCGTCAGCCGCAGTGATGTTAACCTTTTCGGCTTGCCATCCGCTTTTCTCTGCTAATACGAGGCTTCGAGAAGGCTCCAGTGCGCTATTGAGGCGTTCGAGGACTGAGTCGTCTGCCAATGAGATCTCATCGAGGAGAAAGATATCACCAGCAAGAAGTGAGCGAACTAGGGCGCCGTCGTGCCATTCAAAGAGGGGGATGGGTCGCTGCAAAATAGCGAGTGCTTGGTTGAGGATGGTTTTATTTTCGGATTTGGCATCGGAGGAAGCGCGAGTAATGCCCGTAGCGAGACTGTCCTTGTCGCTAGATGTTAAGACGCCAAGAGGTGATACAAGTTCTTGGGCCTGTCGCAATGTCGCTGCTTGAATGGCGGCTCTATTTCGAATGGGGCGTTGACCACCGAGAAGATCGGACGTCTCTGTACTTTGATGACAATTTATAGTCGAAAGATGCTTACCCAAGGCCTGAGCGTATACCTCACACGCAGAAGTCTTGCCGCAGCCAGTTTCTCCAACGAGGAGGACTGGTTCGTCGTACTTGAGTGCTCTGGCAAGTAACACAAACACTCGCTTCATTGATGACGTCCATACAACACGACCTGGTGGAGGGAGTGGGCAGCCAAGGCTCTCTTGAACTCGCGCATCATCTAGGTCGTATATGGCTCGTTCGTCGATCAGAACTTTGAACTGCTTCTCGATCACCTCCTTGACCACAGTTTTGTCATCCTCGCGCCTGGTGCGTTCTGCGAGAAGCATATAGCCATCCCGAGCTAGCTCTTCGACGCTCCCGGCCCCTCGACAAGCCCATCGAAAAAGGTCACGGAGAGTTGCAAACCCGTGTTTAGTCTCAAAGACCCTGCCTGTCTGTCGCCTTGTCTGCAGCTCGCGGAAGACGGCAACAATCCTCTGAGCGTAGGAGGGAGCGATATGGCACCGTTCTTTAAGAATATCCTCCAACTCAGCTTGCGGGACATCTTCAAAATGAGCTTCGAGAAATCGATTGCGGAAGGCCCGGGATAACATTTTGCGACCGGCATATAGTCCTGGCGGATTTTGGGTGGCGAAAAGCATGAAGTGGGGATGAGGTCGAACTACCTCTCCCGTTTCTGGAACCAAGAGTTCTCGGTTATCATCCAGTAGTCGGTTCAGTGGCTCGAGGACGTCCGATGGAGCCAGGTTAAGCTCGTCGAGGACAATCCAATCCCCATTTCGAAGTGCCCGTACGAGCAACCCGTCTTGGAAGACAAGGCGGCCAGTTTGCGGGTCGGAGACGTATGTGCCGAGGTATTCCTGAATATCCGTGTGCTCGTGATTATTGATGCGCACAAAGCGGTGTCCAGTTCGTTTGGCGAGGTACTCGATTGCACTGGTTTTCCCGCTGGACGTTGGTCCTTCGATGAGGATTGGGAAGCGTCTGGTCAAGATGATGCGAGCTAAATTCAATAACTTGCGCTGCACTGAAGGAGTTAAGATGTATTGGTCGACTGGCTGAGACCCAAGTGGACCCATCTCGAGCCAGAAAGGCCCGATGGCGATGTATTGGTCGGGGTCGTTCGCAGGTGGTGGAGGCATTTGGGCGAGGAGGGAGTTGACATTCTTCACCGAGCCGAGGACGTGCCTCATAGCAAGGGCCTGTAGTATGGACGCACTCGGTTGATCAAGGACTACCATGAACGCCATCAGACAACCCTCCCATAATGCTCTTCGGAGACCGAATGTCGGGCAGATATCCATAGTGAACGTTAAAGCGCGTGTCAGTGTACGCATGCTGTAATGGGGACGTTGGTTCGACCCGTCGGCG
>WNFL01019151.1_pt1 | contig 19308 bp, 18 predicted proteins | sample 5400361 | NCBI WGS metagenome assembly WNFL01 (sample SAMN13153351, study PRJNA577476) | soil metagenome | isolation source: 40 cm soil on Douglas fir-dominated hillslope | place: USA:California | collected 2013-09-17
AGTCCGGCGCGGAGACCAACCTGGTGCCCGCAGGGAGGGGATCGCTGATCGAGACGCTGGTCGCCCGCGCGGGACCGTTGTTGCGCGCGACCAGCGTGTAGGTCGTGCTGTCGCCGGCCCTCACGGCCTCCACGCCGTCGGTCTTCGTCAGCGCCACGTCGGTTGGCGGCGGCGCCGGCATGGCCGCGATGCCGAACATGCAGGCCGTCCCGCAGGTGGGGAACGGGCCGACCTCTATCGCGCCCGTGGCGATGTTGAACCTGTAGATGTCGCCGGTGATGAAGTCGCCCGCCCAGAACGACGATCCGTTCGGGTCGAGGCTGAGCGCGAACCAGGAATCCTCGCCCGCGCTGTCATACACCTGGACCGTGCTCCCGGCCGCGTTCACACGCGCGACGAGGGTGCTGTCCGCCGCGAGCAGCTCGCCGTTGGCGCGCAGCGCGACGAAGTACGCGGGCTGCGACGGCAGCACCGCGAAGTCCGCAAGCTGCGTGTTCGTGCAGACGTTGAACCGCTTCACGCGAACGCCTTCCGACGTGTAGAACAACGTGCATTGATCGGCGGAGAGCGCAATCACGGAGCTGCCGCGGTTTTCGACCTGCACCGAGTAGGTCGCGACGACCGCGCCGAGCGAATTCAACTTCGTCACCTGGCCGTTGTCATCGCGCGCCGCGTACAGGTTGCCCGCCGCGTCGAAGACGAGACTCTCCACGCTGCCCAGGCCGCCCGGACCGAACTCCCCGAGGAGCGTGCCGCTGGTGTCGAACCGGAAGATCTGGCCCGTCGAATAGCTCGTGACGTAGAGCCGGTGCGCCGCGTCGAACGCCATGCCCGTCGTGAATCCGCCCGCGCCCGTGTTCAAGGTCTTCACGAGCGAGAGCGACGCACCGGCTGGCCGGTACCAATTCACCTGGCCGTTTGCAATGGACACGAAGACGTCGCCGCCCTGAAACGTTTGTGCGGCGGTCACTGACGGCCGTACCAACGACATGATTACAGCTATCGCCAGACACACGCTGACGGGGAACCGCATGGGTGCCTCCGGGAGTTATGAGTGGGATGAAGCGGGAAATGCTAACCGGACGCGGCGCGGCGCCGCAACGAAATAGTCGGACTGCCCGCGCCGGTGTTTCAGAAATGAGACTTTTGTCTCCTTGCCGGGTGACGTTCGGCTCCACTCACTCGCGGAGCGCGAACGTGACGAGCACGTTGCCCGAGTTGACGGTCACGTATTGTTTGCCGTCAATTTAGTACGTCATCGGGCCGTTCATGATCGCGCCGCCGAGGCTTGCCTTCCAGAGCCCCGCGCCGGTGCGCGCATCGAGCGCGTGGAAGTATCCTTCACGGCCGCCGGTGAACAGGAGATCGCCCGCAGTGGTCAGGATGCCGCCGTCGGTCACGTCGTACATCTGGAACTTCCACTTCGGTTGGCTGGTGCGCGGATCGATCGCGATGACGGCGCCGCGTCCCACGACGTCGGTCCAGTCGTTGATCGGATTGCGGCGCATCGCGGGCGCATCCGGATTCGGCATCGTCACCTGAAAGCCGCCGCCGTTGAAGCGCCGTCCAGCCTGGTACGGCGTGGCTTCCTTGCGATAGACCGACCCGTAATTCTCCCACGCCGACACGTAAAAGAGTCCCGTTCGCGGGCTGTAGGATGGCGAGTACCAGTTGGTCCCACCCTGGTTCCCAGGATAGGTGCTGATGCCCGGAGGCTGCGGCGTCAGGATCGGCCGGCCGCCTTCGTCGAAGCTGCTCATCCAGTTCACCTTCACGAACGGCGCGCCGGACAGGAAGTGGCCGTTCTCGCGGTCGAGGACGTAGAAGTTGCCGTTGCGATTGGCAAACAACATGGCCTTCGTGAGCGTCCCCTTCCACATGAGGTCCGCCAGCACGGGCACCTGAACCGAGTCGTAGTCGTACGGGTCATTCGGCGTGAACTGGTAGTGCCATTTCAGCTTGCCCGTGTCGGCGTCGAGCGCGACCACGGAATCCGTATAGAGGTTGTCGCCTTTGCGCTGATCGGGGTTGTAGTCCGGGCCCGGGTTGCCGACGCCCCAGTACGTGAGATTGAGCGCCGGGTCGTACGAGCCGGTGACCCAGATGGAACCGCCGCCGTGCTCGTGCGCGTCTCCTGACCACGTTTCGATTCCCGGTTCACCCTTGCCGGGAATCGTGTAAAAGCGCCACAGTTCGCGGCCGGTCTTCGCGTCGTGGGCAGCCACAAACCCTCGAATGCCGTACTCGGCGCCGCCGACGCCGATGATGACTTTGTCCTTTACGACGAGCGGTGACACCGTGACCGAATAGGCGGCCTTGTCGTCGGCGACCTGCACATTCCACAGGGGCTTTCCGTTCTTCGCGTCGATCGCCACGAGGTCCGCGGTTCTCCGCGCCGCAGCAGACGGTCTGGCGACCGGAATTCGTGTAGCGGTACATCCAGAACATCCGGCCTGTCTTCGCGTCGAGCGCGATGACGTCGTTCGGGCGCTGCGTGAGGTACATCACGCCGTCGACGACGAGCGGCGTCGTCTCCCAGGGACCGAACACCTGGTTCTGCATCATCCACTTGATCTCGAGATTCTTGGCGTTGGACGCATCGATCTGCCGCAGCGGGCTGTACCGCTGGCTCATGTACGTCCCCGAATACGTCAGCCAGTTCTGCGGCTCGTCGGCCGCGCGCAGGATGCGGTCGTAGGTGACCTGCGCGTCGAGACGGTACGACGCCGCCAGCACCAGCACTCCCAGTACGACACAGGCCGACTTCTTCATGGCTAACGCCCTTTCAGCGACAGCAGGTAGGCGATCAGATCGGCTCGCTCGTCTGCGGTCAGAGTGGTTTCAAACGAGGGCATCGAGGAGGTCGGGCTCACGTCGAAGGAGCGGAGATCCGCCTTGACCAGCGAGACCAGTCGCGACTGCTCGTCGATCAACTGAATCGTGTACGCGTCTTCGTTGAGCCGCCGTCCACGCAGCATGCGGCCGTCGCGCGTGACGGCGCGCACGGAACGGTTCCCGGGAATCATGGCGCCCGCCGGATCGAGCAGCACACGTTGCAGCGAGTCCGGCTTCCGCATGACGCCGATCTCGCTGAGGTCCGTCGCGCTGTACGATCCACGCCCGTTGACGCGATGGCACGTGGCGCACCCGCCCTTGCCCGAGAAGAGCGCCTCGCCTCGCCCGGGATCGCCGACCTTGACGGCCGTCCCCGCCGCATCGAAGCCCGAACGGATGTAGGCGACGAGCGTCGTCACCTCGTCAGTCCGCAGGACGGTGAACGGCGGCATGCCGACCGCCGGCTTTCCGGTGGCCATCAGGCGGACGAGGTCCGCATCGGACACCACCGTCGGAAACTGCCCGCGCCGGAGATCGACGTTGGCGATCTGGTCGCCGTTGACCCCGTGGCAACCGACACATTGTGCGTAGATCCGGGCGCCGGCTTCGATGTCGGCGCGGGTGTACTGTCCAGCCGGAGTCTGCGGAGCGTTCTGTGCGGCGAGATGGGCGGCGAGCGCGACGGCGACGGCCGCCCCGAGGAGAGGACGGAATCCGTGCATGGTGGTCGAGTTGTAACCGACTCCGCGGCCGGATGTCTAGACGTTTTTCAAGGCGGACCTGAAGGTCGCCTCTACGTCCGTCCGCCTCTACGTCCGCGTGGTTTGGCGCGCCGGGGTAGGCCCCGCCTTCAGGTTCGCGTGGCTTGGCGCGCGGGGTAGTGCGTCGCCACGTAGTTGTCGACCAGCGCGCGGAAGCCGTCAGCCAGCTCATCGTAAGTGCCGCGCAGCGTCGTGAAATGCTCACCGTCGATGAACACGGGGCAGTTCGGCGCCTCGCCCGTGCCCGGCAGGCTGATGCCGATGTTCGCGGCCTTCGATTCCCCGGGCCCGTTGACGACGCATCCCATGACGGCGAGCGTCAGCGTCTCCACGCCTTCGTAGCTCGCCTTCCACTCGGGTATCCGGCTGCGGATGTAGTCCTGCGTCCGCTCGGCCAGCTCCTGGAACGTGGAGCTGGTGGTGCGGCCGCAGCCCGGGCAGGCGGTGACGCTCGGCGAGAACGAGCGGAGGCCGAGCGCCTGCAGCAGCTCGCACGCGGCGTAGACCTCTTCGCGCCGATCGCCGCCGGGCCGCGGCGTGAGCGAGACGCGGATCGTGTCGCCGATCCCGTCCGCGAGCAGCACGCCCATCGCGGACGCCGACCAGACGAGCCCCTTCGTGCCCATGCCCGCCTCGGTGAGCCCGAGGTGCAGCGGCTGATCGGTCTGGCGCGCGAGCTCGCGATAGATCGCGATCAGCTCCCGTGGCCGCGAGACCTTGCACGAGATGATGATCTGGTCCTTCCGCATCCCGGTCTCGATTGCGAGCTCGGTGGACTGCAGCGCGGAGATCACCATGCACTCGTTGAGGATCTCCTCCGAGGTCCGCCCGAGCGCGCGGTCGGTGTTCTCCTGCATCTTCGAGACGACGAGCTCCTGGTTCAGCGAGCCGCCGTTGACCCCGATCCGCACCGGCTTGCCGTGCTCGATCGCGACCCTGCAGATGGTGGCGAACTGCTCGTCGCGGCGGCGCCCGGTGCCGACGTTGCCGGGATTGATGCGGTACTTGTCGAGGGCGCGCGCGCAATCGGGATGACGCGTCAGCAGCAGGTGTCCGTTGTAATGGAAGTCGCCGATGAGCGGCGCCTCGCAGCCCGCGTCGAGCATCCGCTGCTTGATCTCGGGAACCGCGGCCGCCGCCTCGGGCACGTTGACCGTCACCCGCACAAGCTCGGAGCCGGCCTCCGCCAGCTCGATGCACTGCCGCGCGGTCGCCGCCGCATCCGCCGTGTCGGTCAGCGTCATCGACTGCACGATGACGGGCGCGCCGCCGCCGACGAGGACGCGGCCTACCTTGACGCCAACGGTCTTGTGGAGGCGGACGGCGGAGGGCATTCGATTCATCATACCGGACGGTCGGACGGCGTCCAGCCGTCACGCACCAGGACGCCGCGAATCTCGTCGGCCCGCGCCAGCGCGAGCTCCACCGAGTCGTAGTTCTCCGCCCGATCCATCACATCGTCGACGAACCACGTAATCGTGGTCTGCGTGCCGCCGGGAAAGATCGTGGCGTGCGCGGTCGAGTGGCCGCGCGTCAGGCGCCACAGGACGGTCGGATCGGTGGGGTTCGTCGCGTTCAAACGAATGTTCAAGCGAATGTAGTGTAGGCCGGGTCCTTCCGGACCCGGCTCCACACGATCTTATCGGAGAAGGAGCAGCACGGCGGACAGCGCGGCGAGCAGCCACAGCGCGACCGGCACCTCGCGCGCGCGCCCCACGCACGCGTAGAGCAGCGCCTGGAGGACGAAGCCACACAGGATGCCCTGCGTGATCGAAAACGTCAGCGGGATCAGCACGAGCGTGACAAACGCCGGCAGCGCGTCCTCGACGCGCGTGAAATCGATCTGCGACACCATCTGGAACATCGCGACGCCGACGAGCACGAGCACGGGCGCGGTCGCATACGCCGGCACCGCGGAGGCGAGCGGCGCGACGAAGAGGCAGGGCAGGAAGCAGAGGGCGGTGACGACCGATGCCGCGCCGGTGCGCCCGCCCATCCGGATGCCCGCGATGCTTTCGACGTACGCGGTGCCGGACGACGTGCCCGCGAGCCCCGCGACGAAGGTGGCGAACGCATCGACGATGAGGCCGCGGCGGAGGTTGAGCGGGCGGCCGTCGGCTTCGGTGAGGCCGGCGGCGGTCGCGACGCCGATGAAGGTCGAGAGCGAGTCGAACAGATCGGTGAACAGGATCGAGACCATCGCCGGCAGCAGGCCCGGCCGCAGCGCGCCGAACACGTCGAGCTTCAACGCGACCGAGGAAAAGTCGGGCAGGCTGACGACCTGTTCCGGAGGCTTCGCATACCCGAGCGCCCACGCCAGCAGCGTCACGGCGACGATCGACGCGAGAAAGGCGAGCGGGTTGTCGCGCCGCATCAGCACCACCGCGATGACGAGGCCGAGCAGCAGGAGCGCCGAACGGTAATCGAGCGTGCCGAGGCGGACCATCGTCGCGGCGTCCGGTTCGATCAGGCCGGCGTTGCGGAGGCCGATGAAGGTCAGGAGCAGCCCGATGCCGGCGGCGGTCGCGAGGCGGAGGGTCGCGGGAATCGCGGTCGCAATCCGCTCGCGCAGCGGCGTCGCCGAGACGACGAGAAAGAGAATGCCCGCCCAGAACACGATGCCGAGCGCCGTCTGCCACGGCACCTTGTCCTGCAGGACGATCGTGTAGGCGAAGAACGCGTTGAGCCCCATGCCCGGCGCCACCGCGAATGGCAGCCGCGCGTAGAGACCCATCATGAGCGTCATGCTGAAGGCGACGAGCACCGTCGCGCTCAGCACGCCGGCGAAGGGCATGCCCGTTCCGCTGCTGGAGAGAATGGCAGGGTTGACGACCACGATGTAGGACATCGTGAGAAACGTCGTCACCCCTCCGATGATGTCTTGTCTGGTCGGGTGCAGGCCGGCGGATCTTATACTCGATACCGTCCCAGCCTCGCGGTGAGGATCGCCTTCAGGTCCGCTTCGGACCGCGTGCCGGTGAGATCGAGGTCGGACTCGCTGAGCGCGTCGATGAGCGCGCGGATGACGTGCGCCCGGCTGATCGCCACGCCGCTGGCGGCGCGGATGTCGGCGCCGAGCCGATCGAGGAACACGATCTGCCGGTCGAACAGGACGACGGTGACCTTCGTCCAGTGCTCGGTGTGGGAGGGACGGCGCCCCCGCTTCTTCGGCTTGTCGGCGTTGGCCGCCTCGAGGGGAACGAAAATGTCGTCGCCGCTCTTGCCGATACGCTTGCCCGTCGGTCGGATTGCCATGTCAGAGTCGCTCCAGGCGCCGGACCTGCCGACGGGGGTGCCCTTCAATTATTACGTAAGTAATTGCAGTCTGAGCGCGGCAACACATCCTAGAGCAGTTCGCGGAACGCGTGCAAGCGCTAAACGGGCTACTTCGCGCGCCGGTCGACGCGCTGCAGGACTTCCGAGGTCAGCCGCCGGTACGCCCTCACCGCCCGCGAACGCGCGTACAGCATCAGCGGGACGCCGTGCGACGGCGCTTCCGACGCGCGGGGATCGTCGGGAATCTCCGTGCGGAACACCCCGCGGCGGTTGTGCACGCGGATGATCTCGATGATTTCCCGCGTCGCCTCGCGCCTGTAGTCCACCATCGTCAGCAGGATGCCCAGGATGCGCGCCTGGTTCGCGCGCCCGGCGCCGCGGTCGCGATACCACCGGAGGAAGTGTGCAAGCGACTCCAGCGACAGGTAGTCCGCGCGAATCGGGACGACGAGGTGCTGCGCGACGGCCGGGACGCTCAGCGACAGCACCGTGAAGTTGCTCGGCGAATCGATCACCACGTCGTCGACGGACGCGGCCAGCGGGCGAATGGCGTCCGCGAGGCGACGCTCGGGCTGACGCGCGTTGCGCAGCGCCGCGGCGATGCCGGCCAGCGCGGGCGATCCCGCGACGAGGTGCAGGTTCGGGACGCCGGCCACGGGCCGCACGGCGTCGCCCGGCCGCCGCTGGTTGAGCAGCAGCTCGTAGATCGACGGGCGCTTGTCGGTCGGCCCGACGCCGAGCGAGATCGACGCGCCCATATCGGCCTCGAGATCGACGAGCAGCACGGATCGCCCGCGCTGCGCCAGCTCGGTCGCGATGTTGACGGCCGTGGTCGTCTTGCCCGAACCACCCTTCGGGTTGTGGATCGCGAGGATCATCGGAGCGCGCAATTATGCGCGGATTTAATTCAGGAAAGAAAGCTGTCTGGGGGCCGCGGCGGCGGCGCGCGCGGGCATCGCGAGCGTGGCTCGGACGACGAAGCGCTGCGGCGCGGATCCGACGTACCAAAACGGATAACAGGTGACCAGCGTCAGCGCGGGATAGCTCGTCGCGTTGAGCACCCAGACGTCCTTCGGCTGGACGATGTTGGTCCGCTGCACGTAATAGTGGAACACGCCGTCCTTCGTCGTCACGCGGATCTCGTCGTCGGGATTGATGTCGCGCAGCTTGCGAAAGAACGTGTCGCGATGCCCCGCGAGGCCGACGTTGCCCTTCTCGCCCGGCAACGCCGTGCCCGCGATGTACCCGACCGCCAGGCGCAGCGTCCGCGCGTCGCTGCCGGCGCGGATTATCGCGGAGACGCGGAGGCGCGGGATCTCGATGCGGCCGATCGTCGAGCCCGGCGCCGGCGCGCGACGCCGCGGCGCCGCGGCGGCGCTGCCGGCAGGTATCTCAGTGCGAAGAATCGCGTCGAGCTGCTGATCTTCGAACGACTGGTAGAGCTGCGTTTCGACGTACGCGTAGAGGAAGTACCCGAGGCAGACGACACCGATGAGGACGAGCAGCCGTTCGAGCCAGCGGCGGACGCGCGACGTGCGGCGGCGCGGGGGCGTGACGTCCGGGTCGCCGTCCCTTTCGATCCGTCTCAGCCTATTCCGACTCCATGTACTCACGGCGGACTCTCACCGAGAGGTCCTTGTGGCCGGCGGCGCGCACAAGCACCTTCACCCGATGGGTCTGGTTGTGCACATGCTGTGCCGCGGCCGGCACGTAGCCGATGCTGTAACCCCGCCGGATGTTGGCGGCGATCTCCTCGAAATCCTTCACGACATCACGGCTGTTTTTCGGGAAATACGCGACGCCGCCCGACAGCCTGGCCAGCCGCTTCAGCACGCCGCGATCCCCTTCCCCCGGCGAGAACACGTCGGGATCGACGACCGTGTAGACGATGGCGCTGCTCATCGCCACCCTGTCGAGCATTTCCTGTTCGGTGTGACGGCTCGCGTTGTCGCCGCCGTCGCTCAGCACGACGAGGACGTGCTTCTGGTAGCTGCCCCGGTCGAGGTGGTCGAGGCCTTCGATGACCGCGTCGTACAGCGCGGTCTTGCCGCCGGCGGGATAGCGCGCCAGCGACGCCTGCAGCTGGAGGCGGTTGGTCGTGAACGGCACCGTGTCCGGCAGGCCGCGGCGCACGTGCTCGTTGAACACGATCGCGAACATCTCGTCTTCCGGATGGCTCGACTGCGCGAACGCGCCGGTGCCCGCGGTCACCAGCTCGCGTTCGGTCATCATGCTCGTGCTGTTGTCGACGACCAGGCCGACGGTGACGGGGACGTCGGCGGCGTTGAAGAACGAAATCTCCTGCGGCCTCTCGTCCTCGAAGACCGTGAATGCGTCTTGCGGAAGGCCCTGCACCGCGTCACTGCGGCCGTTGAACACGTTGACATGCAGGACGACGAGCTCCGCCCCTGCCCTGAACACCTGCTCGTCTTGGCCCTGTGCTATGCGCGCGATGAAGAGCAGCGACGCGGCACACGCCGCGACAAGGAAAACCTGGGCAGATCGCCGCATGCAACCCCCGTAATCGTGTTCGTGAAAGGAAGGGCGGGCCGTGTAGCCCGCCCTCCTTAACGATACGACTAGTAGGTGCTGCGCGCCAGACGCAGGCCGAACCCGGCCGCAAGCGCCATCAAACCGATGAGCCCGAACAGCGGGAGCGGGCTCGCCGTTCTCGGCAGTTCGGCCGAGGCCTGCTGACGAGGTGACGCGTTTTGATTCTGATCATACGCGCCCGACGTGCCGGTCGCCCGGTTGTTCTCGGACGAGGTGCCCGACGTCGCCGTCGCGCCCTGATCGTTGGCCGCCGTCGAATACGCCGGCGGACCGGATGCCGGCGAGTTGTTCACGTCGGCCTGGCTGTTCAGACTGGCGGTGGATGACGAGGCCTTGGGCTCCGACGTGGCGTTCGTGTTCTCCGTCGACGCGGTCGCGTTGGCGTCGTACTGCGACTCGGCGCCGTTCGGCTCCACCCGGAAGACGTGCGCTTCGCCGCTCGTGGTGGCGTCCGAGTCGGTCGCGAGCACGGCCTGGTGCGTCGCCGCCGCAATCTTCAGCGCCTGGTCCTTCGGATAGATGAACTCCTTACCCGTGAGATCGGTCGGGTAGAAGTAGTACTGGATGGCCGGGGTCATCCCCTCGGGCATCTCGCGGAACATCACGACCGGTTTGCCGTTGGCCGTGCTGGCTTCCTCGGTGGTGCGGTTCTTCGGGATGAAGAACCACTGTCCGATGATTTTCTTCTCGTCACCGTCGAACACCTGCATCACGTTGTGCAGCGAGGTGTCGGCGAGGCGGAACACGTACTTGCCTGCCGGCAGCGTCACGCCCGGCATCTGCACCGGCCCGCTGAAGGTGAGAAAGGTGCGCTGGTTGATGTTGGAATCCTGCGCGGAAGCGCCGGTTGCCGCCGCCAGGAACGCCGCTGTAAAGACCGCAGCTGCAATTGATGTGAATCGTTTCATCCTGTCCTCCTGCTTCCCGTTCAAAGTCTTGCGGTCGCGGACTCACGTGGCCGCGCGTCCGTTGCGCTAAATTGCATCTTGTATGCCCCGACGACCGCGTCCGTATCGCGTGTGCCTCTGCTGAATGGGCCGCAGCGATACGGCAGACGTCGTGGTCGTGGGTGGAGGCGCGGCAGGGCTCGCCGCGGCTGTGTTCTGCGCGCGCGCGTCGACCGGTGCGCGGGTCATCTGTGCCGACGGCGCGAAGACGATCGGCGCCAAAATCCTCGTGAGCGGCGGCAGCCGCTGCAACGTCACCAATCGCGTCGTCACCGAGCACGACTTCTGGGGCGGCGATCGACGCGTCATCCGTAACGTGCTTCGCGCGTTTCCGTCGTCGCGCGCGGCGGCGTTTTTCGAAGAGCTCGGTGTATCGCTTCGCGAGGAAGACGACGGCAAATACTTCCCGGTCACCGATCGCGCGCGGACCGTCCTCGACGCGCTCATCGGGGCGCTGCGCGACAGCGGCGCAGAGCTGCACCTGTCGCGGCGCATCTCGGGCGTTCGACGCGGCGAGCGCGGCTTTATCGTGGACGCCGCCGACGGCTCTTCGTACGATGCGCGCCGCGTCGTCCTTGCCACCGGCGGCCGATCGCTTCCGAAGACGGGGAGCGACGGCGAAGGCTACGCGTTCGCGCGCGCGCTCGGTCACGGCTACGTCGAGACGACGCCCGCGCTCGTGCCGCTCGTACTGTCAGACTCGGTGCACGCGACGCTGGCCGGCGTCGCCCATCCGGCCACGGTCACGGTCCGCGCTGACGGCGCCGCGCCGGTCCGCCTCGGTGGGGCGATGTTGTGGACACACTTCGGCGTCAGCGGACCGGTGATGCTGAACGCGTCGCGCCACTGGCTCCGCGCGCAGCTGGAACATCGCGCGGTGCAGCTGTCCCTCAGCGTGTTGCCAGGCGTCGCCTTCGACGCGCTCGAGACGTGGCTCCAGGAACAGCAGCGGGAGCATCCGCGCGCGCTCGTGCGCACGGCCGTCGCGTCGCGGCTTCCGGCCGCTGTCGCCGACACCTGGGTCGAGGCCGTCGGTGTGGATGCGGCGACCACGATGGCGCATCTCTCGCGCGACGATCGGCGCCGCCTCGCCGCGGCGCTGGTGCAGACGCCGCTGGCGGTCCGGGACAGCCGCGGCTACAACTACGCGGAGGTGACCGCGGGCGGCATCCCGCTGTCGGAAGTCGATCCCGCCACGATGGAATCGCGGCCCTGCCCGGGCCTGTATCTGATCGGCGAGATGCTCGACGTCGACGGCCGGATTGGCGGCTTCAATTTCCAGTGGGCGTGGTCGTCGGCGTGGGTCGCCGCGCAGGCTATCGCGAGAACGCTGCGAGCGTGATCGGCGGCACGTATTCGCGCACCAGCTCCCGGTTCCACCAGCGTCCCGTCTGCCGCCGCTCGTCGGCCGTCGTGAACCAGTACCGGTAGTACCTCGCGCGCAGGAATTGCGGCGCGCAGTCGGGAAACGGGTTCGTCTTCAGCAGCGCCAGCGTCGCGGCATCGCCGCGCAGCAACTGCCGCAGCAGCGCGATGAACCATTCGTCCTGCGGCTGCGGCGAGAACGCCTCGAACCACATGAGCCAGTCGAGCCGGAGATGATACGGCGCAATCTGAGGGCCGCGCCGCGACGGGTCGCCGGGCTTGCCCTTGAATTCGTACTCGCGCCACGCGGTGTTCGGCGACACGGTTGCCTCGTCGGTCCCCTCGATGACGATCTCGTAGCGGGTCCTGGTGATCGCCCCGAACGCGCCGTAGGTGTTCACCAGGTGAAACGGCTCGAACGAGGTGTTCATCACCTGCGTCGCCGACAGCATGTTCAGCGTTGGCGCGACGCTCAACAGGGCCACGACCGCGGCGAGCGCGTAAATGGCGCCGCGGTGCACGAGGTCCGGGTCGTGCAGCGCCGGCGGCGAGATGGGCAGCCACGAGAGGAATCGATCGTCGAGTGCCGGGATGCAGAGCGCCACCGTGATCCAATTGAGCCACGACAGGTTCCCGCTGACGATCAGCACGCCCTGGAACCCCACGGTGACGAGCGCCGCGATGCCGGCAATGGGCTGCGGCGCGAAATAGGCGAACGGCACGATCAGCTCGACGAAGTGGTTGATTGCCACGCCCGCCTTGTGCGCCGCTTCCGGCAGCCAGTGAAAGTACCAGCTCCAGGCGTTCGGTATCGGCTGGGTCTCGAAGTAGTAATTGAGGCACGTGAGGTCGCGCCAGCACGAATCGCCGCGGATCTTGATCAGCCCCGCGCCGAACATCACGCGGAAGAGGAGCCACCGGTACATCCAGATCAGCCACATGCCCGGCGTCGTGGACCAGCCGCCGAGGAAGATCGCGAGGAAGCCGGCTTCGAGCAGCAGCGTCTCCCAGCCGAACCCGTAGAAGGTCTGGCCCACGTTGACGAATGACAGGTAGAGCACCCACAGCAACGCCCAGACGATGGCGGAGACGGCCGTGCCGCGCTGCTGGGGCCAGCCGGTGAGCGCGAGCACCGCGAGGCCGACGCCCAGCCACGCGCCGACGCGAAACGCGGTGTCCGTGGGGGACAGGAAGAAGAGGCTGGGGGACGAGCGGAACGGCACCATCTGCGTGAAGCGCGAGACGGGCAGCAGGCCGCGCTCACCAAGCAGCGGCACGAACTGGTTGACCGCGACGGCAAAGCCCACGAGGTACATCGCCGCGAGCGCGCGCTCGAACAGGAAGCGCGAGTACCAGTAGCTCACTTGACGCAATATAGATCGATGGCGCAACCGGACGCGATCGTGATCGGCTCGGGACCGAACGGTCTCGCCGCCGCGATCGCGCTCGCACAAGCGGGATGGAAGGTGACGGTCTTCGAGGCGGCGCGCACCATCGGCGGCGGCGCGAGGTCCGCCGAGCTGACGCTGCCGGGCTTCGTCCACGACGTCTGTTCGGCGGTGCACGCCACCGCCGTCGCGTCGCCGTTCCTCCGGACGCTTCCGCTGTCGAAGTACGGCGTCGAATGGATCGAGCCGCCCGCCATGCTGGCGCATCCGTTCGACGACGGCACCGCGGCGATCGTCGAGCGATCGGTCGATGGCACGGCCGCCGGCCTGGGCCAGGATCGCGGGAGCTATGCGAGCCTTTTCGGCGGCCTCGTGCGCGCGTGGCCGCGGCTCGAATCGTCGGTGCTGGGCCCGCTTCGCTGGCCGCGCCATCCGTTCGCCATGGCCGCGTTCGGGTTGCGCGCGCTTCGTTCCGCGAACGCGTTCGCCAGGAGCACGTTCGCGGAGGACCGCACGCGCGCGCTCTTTGGCGGCATCGCCGCCCATGGGATGCTGCCGCTCGACCGGCCGCCGACCGCCGGCTTCGGGCTCGTGCTCGGCGCGATGGCGCACATCGTTGGCTGGGTGATTCCGCGAGGCGGCGCGCAGACGCTGACCGACGCGCTCGCCGCGCACCTGCGCGCCCTGGGTGGCCAGGTCGTCGCGGACCGCCGCGTGACGTCGCTCGACGAGCTGCCGCCGGCCAGGGCCGTGCTCTGCGACCTGTCGCCGCGGCCGTTTCTTCGAATCGCCGGCTCGCGCCTGCCTGTGGCGTACCGCCGCAGCCTCGAGCGATATCGCTACGGCATGGGGGTGTTCAAGGTGGACTGGGCGCTCGATGCGCCGATTCCCTGGCGCGCCGCCGCGTGCGCGCGGGCGTCGACCGTGCATCTCTGCGGCACCATGGCGGAACTGAACCGCTCGGAGAACGACGCGTGGGCGGGCGTCGCCCCGGAGCGGCCGTTTGTCCTGCTCGTGCAGCCGTCGCTCTTCGATGCGTCACGCGCGCCGGCGGGCAAGCACACGGCGTGGGCGTACTGCCACGTCCCCGCCGGATCGAAGGTGGACATGCTGCCGCGCATCGAGGCGCAGATCGAACGCTTCGCGCCCGGCTTCCGCGACCGCATCCTGGCGCGCGCCGTCGCGTCGCCGGCCGACGTCGAAGCGCGCAACGCGAACTTCGTCGGCGGCGACATCGGGTCTGGCGTCTGCGATCTGTCGCAGTTCTTCACGCGCCCGACGTGGCGCACCTATTCGACGCCGGTACGCGGCCTCTACCTCTGCTCGGCCGCCACGCCTCCCGGCGTCGGCGTCCACGGCATGTGCGGATATTTCGCCGCGCAGAAGGCGCTGGCCGACGCCGATCCCGGCCGTTGATGATGCTGTCCGCCCTCTCGACCGATCTCTACGAGCTGACGATGATCGGCGGCTATTACGTCGCCGGACTCTCCGGCCGGGCGACCTTCGACCTGTTCGTCAGGCAGCTGCCGCCGACACGTACCTACCTCGTCGCCGCCGGTCTCGAGCAGGCGCTCGATTTTCTGGAGTCGCTGAGATTTACCGCCGACGACATCGCGTACCTGCGCACTGTTCCCGCGCTCGCGAAGCTGCCGCGCGCGTTCTTCGACGAGTACCTGCCCGCTCTCCGTTTCACCGGCGACGTGTGGGCGATGGAAGAAGGGACGCCCGTGTTCGCCCAGGAGCCGATCGTCCGCGTGACGGCGCCGGTGGCCGAGGGACAGCTGATCGAGACGGCGCTGATTTCGGAAATCATGTTTCCCACCTCGGTCGCCAGCCGCGCCTCGCGCGTCGTCGAGGCGGCGGACGGCCGCGGCGTGATGGAGTTCGGCGCGCGACGGGCCCACGGCATCGACGCGGGCATCCGCGCCGCCCGCGCCGCCTACCTCGCCGGCTTCGATTCCTCGTCGATCGTCGAGGCCGGCAGGCGCTTCGGCATCCCGCTGTCCGGCACGATGGCGCATTCCTGGGTGATGGCGTTTCCGGACGAGGCGGGCGCGTTTCGCCGGTATGCGGACGTCTACGGCGAGGGCGCGGTCTTCATCCTCGATACCTACGACCCGCTGGCCGCCGCGCGCATGATTGTCGCGTCCGGTCTCAGGCCGAAGGCGGTCCGCATCGACAGTGGCGACCTGATCGAGCTCAGCCGGCAGGTCCGCCGCATCTTCGACGAGGCGGGGCTCCGCGGCACCGCAATCGTGGCGAGCGGCGACCTGGACGAACTGCGCATCGCGGAGATCGTCGCGTCGGGCGCGCCCATCAGCGGGTTCGGCGTCGGCACCGCGGTCAGCACGTCGAGCGATGCACCCGCCCTCTCGGGTGTCTACAAGCTCGCCGAAATCGAGCGCGGCCAAACCCTGGTGCCGGTGCTCAAGCGGAGTCACGGCAAGCAGACGTATCCAGGGTGCAAGCAGGCATGGCGCGTGGTGCGCGACGGCGTCGCGGCCGAAGATGTGCTGAGCCTGGCGAACGACGACCCGCCGCCTGGCGGACAGCCGCTGCTGCGAGAGGTGATGAAAGGTGGGGTGCGGACGTGGCGCCCGACGCTCGCAGAGATTCGCGAGCGCTGCTGTCAGCAGGTCGCGCTGCTGCCGCGCGACGTGCGGCGCGTCGTCGATGGCGACAACTATCCGGTGCGGATCAGGCTCGGGTCCTGATGGCGTCCTCGACGGCCGCCGCGGTCACGCGAAAGTGCGACGCGCTCCACACCACGCGGCCGTCCCGAATGAGGAGTGCCTGCGGCGTCTCGTGGCGTACGCCAAGCTTCTGCGCGACCGCGTTCGACACCGCGCGGTGAGTCTGCACGGTCACCATTGCATACTGCGCCGGTGCCGCTTCCGCGGGCGGAACGGAGCCACGCGGACCGCGACCGTTCAGATGAGCCACGATCTCGTCGAGCGCTTCCATGCTGACGCCGCAGGCATGGCTGTGCTTGAACAGCAGCACCGGCCGCGAGTCGGATTCGGCAATCAAACGGTGGAGCTCGTCCACGTGCTCGAGCGGCCTCAGGTCGGGATGCATGTGAAGTCAGTGTAGCAGCCGCTCAAAGCGTTCCTTGCCTTTCCGAAAGCCCACGTTGGCCCCTGCTCGGGCGTGCCGCTTGCAATGCGCGCCAATGGCAGAGGAGGAAATCGATGGCTCTGAAGTTCCGGACCCGCTCGCAGCGGGCGTCCCTCACGGGACGCGAGCACGAAGTCCGTCTGATGGCGTCCGACTCGCGCGACTACGAGGACGATCGTTCGTCGATCGAGAAGGCCGCACTGCTCGCCGGACGGCTCATCTTTGGCGGCTACTTCCTGTACAGCGGCATTCATCACTTCACCGATCGCGAGATGCTGATCGGCTACGCGAAAAGCAAGGGCGTCGCCTGGCCGCGGGCTGCGGTGCTCGGCACCGGCGCGCTGCTCGTCGTCGGCGGCCTCAGCCTCATCACGGGAGTGAAGCAGAAGGTTGGTGCATCGCTCGTGACGACGTTCCTGACCGGCGTGACGCCGACGATGCACGACTACTGGAACGTCGCCGATCAGGCCCGGCGCATGAACGAGATGATCAACTTCACCAAGAACCTCGCGCTGATCGGCGGCGCGGCGTTCGCGGCCGCCGCGGGCGCACGGCCGCGCGCCACCGCGTAAACGGGTTGCGATACAGGCGTCCGGCGGACGGCGCCGAACGCTGTGCAAGCTCGTCCGTGCCGTCGCACTAAGATCCGTGGGCCGAAAGGCCCATGGATGCACGATGAGCGCCTGAAGTTCCTGATCACGCTGAACGATCGGCTCCGCCCGTTGGAGGATCCCCTCGAGATCCAGGACGCCGCCGCGAGCCTGCTCGGTGAGTACCTGTGCGTCAACCGCGTCGTCTACGCGGATGTCGATGGTGACGAGTACGTCATCGGCCGCTGTTACACCAACGGCGTCGCGCCCTTCATCGGCCGCGGCCAGATTGCCGCGTTCGGAAAGCGGCTGCTCGATGGCTACAGACGCGGCGGGACCTTTGCCATCGACGACGTCCTGAACGACGAGCGCTTCGACGAAGCCGAACGAGCGTTATTCGTCAAGAGCGAGATCAGGGCATTTATCGGCGCAACCCTCCACAAGGACGGACGATGGCTGGCCGGGTTCGGCGTCCATAGCGCGGCGCCGCGCGTCTGGACACAGAACGAGGTCGCGCTCGTCGAGGAAACGGTCGAACGGACGTGGGCGGCCGCCGAGCGGGCGCGCGCGGAAAATGCGCTGTGGGCGAGCGAAGAGCGCCACACGTTCCTGCTCACGCTGAGCGATGCGCTGCGGCCGTTGAGCGATCCTGGCGACGTGCAGGAAACCGCTGCGCGGTTCCTGGGCGAACACCTGGGCGTGAACCGCGTCGGCTACGCGGAAATGTCGGACCACGGTTACGTGATTCGCCGCGAATACGCACGGGGCGTCGCGCCGCTCGTCGGCCACGGAGCATCCGGAACCTTCGGGGCGGCGCTGCACCGGTTTACGGACGCCGAGCGCGTCACCATGCAGGCGAGGGAGATCGCCGCGTTCATCGGCGCGACGCTGGTGAAGAACGGTCGGTTCCTCGCTGCCTTCGGCGCGAACAACGCGACCCCGCGCGACTGGACACCGACCGACATCGCGCTCGTCCGCGACGTCGCGGAGCGGACGTGGGACGCCGTCGAACGCGCCCGCGCCGAGGCGGCGCTGCGTGAGCGCGAGCAACGCCTGCAGTTGTCGCTCGACGCGTCCGCGGCCGGCGTCTGGACCTGGACTGCGCAGACCAATCGCCTCGACTGGGACGACCGGGTGTTTGCGCATTACGGCCTCGCCCCGGGACGTCCGTTCAGTCTCGACACATGGATATCGACGCTGCACGCGGACGACCGCCAGAGGGTGCTCGACCACTTCGACCACGTGCTGCGCTCGGCGGACGACGATGAGTGGAACGAGACGTTCCGGATAATGCGCCCGGATGGCACCGAGCGCTGGATGCACGGACTCGGCAGAGCCGAACGTGATGCAGACGGGCGGGTCACGCGGATCGGAGGCATCTGTCTCGACGTCACCGAGCGCCGGCGCGCGGAGGAGACGCTTCAGGCGCGCCGCGACGAGGAGCACGACCGCGAGCTGCGGCTCCTGCTGGAGACGGCCACGCAGGGCATCCTCTCCGTGGATGCGCAGGGCACAATCATCTCGGCGAATCGTGCGCTCGAGGCGATGTTCGGCTGGGCGCCGGGCGAGTTGATCGGCCAGTGCATCGAGCGGCTATTGCCCTCGTCGCTTCGTCACGAGCACGCGCGGCATCGGAACGGGTACTTCTCCGCTCCGCATCCGCGCCTGATGGGCGGCGGCCTCGACCTCGTTGGCCGGCGGAAGGACGGATCGACCTTTCCGATCGAAGTCAGCCTGAATCACATTTCCACCGCCGGAGGCGGCCGCGCCATCGCGTTCGTGACCGATATCACGGAACGGGAACGGGCTGCCGCGGTGCTTCGGGAGCGGACGGCAGCGCTGGAGCACCGGACGGCGCAGTTGAGCCGGCTCGCTTCCGACTTGACCCTTGCCGAGCACCACGCGCGCGAACAGCTGGCCAGGACGCTCCACGACGGGCTCCAGCAACTGCTGCTCGTCGCGGCGGTGAACCTCGATCAACAACTGAAGCGCGACGCGCATCAGGGCATCGCGTCGGGCGTACCGGTCGTGCAGGCGCGGGCCAGTCTCGACGAAGCGATGGCGGCTGCGCGATCGCTGAGCGTCGAACTCTATCCCCCGGTCCTGCAAAGCTCGGGGCTCTCAGCCGCCCTCGCCTGGCTGGCGGTCCAGACACGCGAGAAATACGGGCTCGTCGTCGAGGTGTCGGCCGACCCGCTCGCCACCTCCAGCCGGAAGGACATCCGCACGCTGCTGTTCGAATCGGTCCGGGAGCTCCTCATCAACGCGGTGAAGCACGCCCAGATCGATCGGGTCGACGTGACGCTGGCGCTCGACGCGGACGATGCGCTCTGCATCACCGTCAGGGACGAAGGCATCGGGTTCGACCCGGCGGCGCTGGTCGACCGGGCGAGGACTGGAAGCGTCGGATGGGGCCTGTTCAGCATTCGCGAACGGCTGACGCTGCTGGGCGGCCGCTTCGAGATCGAGAGCGCCC